>Ga0102934_1003629_pt1 | contig 10471 bp, 9 predicted proteins | sample SalPonR2_A_D1_MG_FD_78175 | JGI IMG/M metagenome (GOLD analysis project Ga0102934, IMG submission 78175) | Salt pond soil microbial communities from South San Francisco under conditions of wetland restoration - Salt Pond MetaG R2_A_D1_MG | ecosystem: Environmental > Aquatic > Marine > Intertidal...
CTATGAGGGATTTAACCCGGAGCCGGATGAATCACCTAAACAACTGACTGTGATGGTAAAAAAACCCGAACACCCAAAGTCCTTGGGCGGCTGGCTTTGGCTGGTGGCCTCTTCGGCCGAGGGCCCGGAGAAGATAGTTGAAAACGAGTTCTGCCTCACCTGCCACTCCAACGCCAACGAACAACACCCCTACGCCGACGGAAACCCGGAAGGAGAGTTTAGGGACTACGTGTTTTACCTGCCGGAACCCAATTAATATTACTCTTTATGCACTAAAAAAGGATCTTTGATGCCGATGTGCCGTCCATCAAGCACGCGGCAAAGAAACTGGGGAAATTTGCCAGCCAGCAAGTAACAAGCAATGAGAAAATTGCTCCCCCCCAGAATGTACCCGTTCATAGTAAGATCCCGCGGACAGGTAATAGGAGGGACAGGCGCGTTTTCTATAAGCTGTTCGCGGAGTTTACCAGGAAGCAGCGAAAACTGTACCGTAGCTGCAACAAATTCATCAGCTATTGGTTCAATCTCCGGGACCAGTACAGAATTACAAAAATGGGCCAGCTCATGGCATATTATCGAACAGTACAATTCGGGCGAATCGAACAGTCCAAAGGGAGCACTGGCCTTATAGCCCGCTGATTCATAATGCAGAATATGTATGGTGTGAGTTCTCTTGTTAAAAACAGCAAGGGCATCCTCGAACTCCCGGTTTTGAATCTGAACAGAATCGTCAAACACCAGCTTAACTTCTTTAATATCCCTAAACGAAAATGCCAGCTCAGAGTAAAACTTCTCAACCCGTCGAACAGCCTCCTCCGTTAAATCCCGCTCCAGCTCAGTTCCATCTTCGATCTGAATGGAAATACACGATTGCCCGTAAACTGTCGCCCACAAACCTCCAAAGGAACATAATAAGAACATAAAAATGATAACTCCCCACACCTGTTTTTCCATATCACACCCCCATAAAATGAGGGTATGAGGAAGGCGTACCAGTAGCGTACCAACATCGTGTCAAGGGCGTACCACACTGCTTCAGCAATTCTCAGTTTGGATAGTGCAATGCACTATCCAAACTGAGAATGCCTCCAACTGTATTGATCTACCAATTTTTGCTAAGAAAATGAAGCAAATTCTAAATTTGGAAGTCGGAAGACTTCAAAATTTAGAATTGCTGACACTGCTTTTCCTACAAGTGGGACGAGGATTTAAAGGTTTAAAAGTCTTAAATAGTTGTCTTCATTGTTATAGATTGTTAAGCCCGATATATTCAACTACGTCATGGAACCTCTTCCGAGAACGAACTGTATCCCAAGCCGGCTCTATCCCAATCGATAACACTTCCGTGTTCCAATTCTTAGCAGACAAGCTCAGATTATCCAGAGCCTGATCGTATAAATCCAGGGAGACTTGAGCCAGGGCAAGATTGTAGGCGGGAATAAGGGTGCTTTCGGCTGCTTTGAGTAGCCGCTGATACTCTTTCCAAGCCTCTTCTTCTTCACCAGATAAAGAGTGCAACCGCACAATATATGATGAAACGGAGGGGTGGATAGCTTCCTGTGCATTGTGCAGCACACGGATGCCGGCATCATAGTCACCAGAGCGTGAGCACAGTATATACCCTCGGGCGTATGCATCAATTACTTCCGGATTAAAGCGTTTGTATTCGTCCAAAATAGAAAACCCGTCTGCCACCCGTCCGGCCAATCCATACACAACTGAAAGGTTAAAAGCAGCAAACCGGTTGAGTGGAGAAATAGTATATGCACGTTCAGCCAAAGCAATAGCTTCTGTAAATCTGCTTAAATAGCATAAGCCCTGGGACCACATGGTCAAACCTACAAAATCGTTCGGATCCAATTCCAGGCAATGCAAAAAATGCTGCTCCGCTTCATTAAAACAGTAATCCCTTTCCATACGCAGCTGCCCTAACACAGCATGGGCGGCAGATAATCTCGGCTCCAGGCTCAAAGCCTGCATAGCCGCTTCTTCCGCCAGAGCATCCCATTTTTGCAGCCGCACATTACATGGGCCTGGAATGCACATTCCCGCATACGAGTCAGCCAATGCCGCCCACGCAGGGGCATAGCTGGAATCAATCAAAAGAGCCTCCTTGTAGAAGGATATACTTCTTTCGATTTCCATAGGAGTGGTCTGATTTTTAATAAAATCACCTTTTAGAAGCAAAACATAGGGGGGATAATTGGGGGCCCGGCTATTTCTATCGGACCTAATATCTTCTATACAGCTTTTTAAAGCCGGATTAGGAGTTTCACCAATTTCATTTTCCAGTATCCTTAGAAAATCTTCGTACTGCTGTTCCGCCCGTTGTGGGAACCCCGCCTCTACAAGCAGTTTAATTGCTCTTTGCTGCATATCTTCATCAAGTGGGTCCAGTTCTACCGGCTTCAGTGCATATTCTGCGGCCTTTGTTATATTGCCTACAGACATACAACAGCGAATCAAACGCGTAAGCAAGTCAGAAAATTGTATCCTTAGAGTATCCTCCCAAAACAGCTGCCAATCATCAAACTCAGCGGAATCTCGCAGAGTAAACCCTTCCATAAAGTCGCCTCTATAAAGAGCCGATCCTCTCTGTAGCCGTTCAATTTCATCCGTCAGAGGCCCAGTCTCCCCGAAAAGAGGCTCCCCTGTGTGGTTGACTTCAATAAAATCCATTACATCGATCCAAAAAGTACCGTCTTGAGGTAGAGAAATACTCGAACGGTCTATTTTCACACACCCTCTTCCAACTAATTTGACAAGATCGTGGAGATCTCGGCGCAACGCCGCATGCGCCTCTTTAGGTCCCAGATCCGGCCAGAACATCAGCAACAAACGCTCACGGAGTATCGGCCTTCCGGTCAGAGCTAAAACTGCTATAAGTGCGAGGCTGCGTCGACGAGAAAAGTGTTGAGGGATTCCTTTGTACATGAGTTCAGGGGCTCCAAGGAGTCGTAATTCTACAATCGACATCCTGCTCACCTCACCCCTTTAATTGTACCCCTCTTCGGGCTCCCAGTCATCACAAAAATATTCCCAATAGAATTAATAATCACAAACTAAAGCACCTGAGACCGACTCTTGAAATGTCTCTTTGCTTGTATTAGAGCGCGCTTACAGGCAGCCTTGAGACATTATGAGGAGAATATTTCAGCATAGTCAAATAGGAAATCTGCCTTTATCAGAACTCTATAAATGCGCATCCCCACCTCAACACGTCCACACACTAGAAATAACAATCACCGCTGGTAGTTTTCTTTCAAGAATCTGAGAACTCGGGAATTAACTTGATCGGATTTTTCCATATTTAGACTGTGCCCGGTGTCAGGTATAAGCTCGATCTCGGCATGCGGCAAAGCCTTAGCAGCCGCCGCAGCAAACTCTACAGGATCTTTGTAGATGATCGGCTTGGCGCCGGCAAGAACCAGAATAGGCATATTCACCATTTGCAACTCTTCGGGTCCATACACTCGATGCTGCGGAACATCCATCATGCCGACAGAACCGTATTCGATTACATCAAGCATATGTTCGAACCAAATGTCTACTTCGGGATCGGAATAACCGCCGCCCATCCAGTCGAAAAACTTAGTATATTTTTTCCGGTTGGGAAAGAACACAAAATATCTGAAGCCCTTCCAGAACATGGCACTCCGCATTTTTGCAAAGGTTTCGGACGGATCGAGCATTATGAGGGCGGATATGCGGCCAGGCAGTTCACGGGCTAGGGCCAATGCTAACCAGCTGCCGTAGGAGAGTCCGGCCGCCGCGGTGCTGCTGTAACCGTAATGTTCCAATAGGGCGGTGAACCATGCAGTGTAGTCGCTAATATCATCAATTTTCTTTTCCGAGGGCTCACTTTTCCCTCCAAAAACAGGCAGGTCTACTGCATACACGCGGTATGCTTGGGCAAGGTGTGCGGCATTAGCAAACCACATGCTTGCGTCGGCAAACAAACCCGGCAGCAAAAACAACGGCCTAGCCTCTTCAGGGCCTGAAACGATAATATGTGACCTGCCGTACTCCGTCCCTACCCAGTCTTCGGAATACTCGCATCCCCAGAGCTTCATGGTCCGGTCGTAGCTTTCAAAGGATATTCGTTTAGCTTCGGCGCTTTTGTACAGTTTATTCGGTGATGTTGCTTTATCCCGAGATACACAGCCGTTCATCATCAGCATTCCTCCACCTACAATCAGAAGTATAACAAAAGGTTTTACTCTTCCACTCCTCTATTCGACAATAGTTACATTATAAGTAAACGTTTGTTTATCTACAATAGAGCGCAAGTGTAAATATAAACAATTGTTGATTGACTTTCCGCTTTCTGTAATACTGGCCCTATGGGAAGACCAAAGAAAACCGAAAAGGGGAGCGTTACTACCAGGGAACGAATATTTCAACAGGCCCTCGAGTTATTTGCCACCAATGGATATGACGCAGTTTCAGTACGCGACATTACCAGTGCTCTGCATCTAAACGAAGCTACCCTGTATATCCATTATAGGAACAAAGCAGCACTACTAGAAGAAATTCTTGATCGGCTGCAGAAAAGGCTAATTGAGCCTGGCTTCAAAGCTCCTACTATGGAAATGTTCACAGCTTCCGTGGAGTTTGATCCTGCCGAGTTTTTAATAGACGGGGCTGCTCAGTTTTTCAGCCGTGCCGACCGCAATACTCTGCTTACATGGAGAATGCTAATGATTAGCCAGTACCGATACAAGTCTGCCCGCACTACTGTCGAGGAACATCTTCTCAACACCCCGGTCCGCTTCTTCACCTCACTGCTGAAAAATATGCAGTCTGCAGGGCAGATTAGCAGCGGCATTGACAGCAGCAGCGCCGGCCGTATTATCGCCGCACTGTTTTTTGATTACTCGTTTCGCTCAAACCTCAATGCGGCCTGGAACGAAAAAAGCGATGAGGAGTTTTCCAGATTAAAGTCGGATTTGATTACTCTCACAAAATGGTTAAAAGGCGGTAAAAAATAGAAAAAACGAATCCCCTTTGTAGTTTTCCACAGTAAAACCCCATATCTCTATCTGGGGTCTTTGGCGGGAGTCCTGATATTCGCCCTCTGCAATGCCGAACAATGGGTTTTAGCTCTGATGATGGTAAGTTCTGAGGCCCCGGAGGGGCGGCTCGTAGAGCGATAGAGCGGTCACCCCCGTAGCAAATTACCTGCTAAACTACCCCCGCCTCTACAATATACATCTTAACCGACTGCTCACCGGTGGCTATAAAGGAATGGGTACTTTTATTTTTGGTAAGGACTGCATCGCCTGCTTTCATTTCTACAACTTCACCGTCTACTGTCATCCGGCCGGTCCCCTCAACCATAAAATAAATTTCTTCTTCCCCGTCATGGGTATGCTCACCAATTTGTGTGGCCGGCTCTAAAATTAATTCATGTAAAAAATGCAGGCTAGAATCGAAATCAGTCGGAAAACCGGCAACCTGGGGTAATGCAGCATCCTTCCCCATGAATTGAGTGATTTTCATCTGTCCTTTATTTCCAATCGTATCTACCGTAACTTGTTCAACGTCTTCTCTTCCTCTTTTCAGATAAGCCATCATCAATCTCCTTTTCCAAATTTATACATTCAGCGCATTCCAATAGCCGGCATGGATTGCATCCATACAGTGTCCGGCACCATTACTGCTTCCTAACACAAGTGTTTCGATTCCCCGCTTATGCAATCCCGCCTCCATAGTCGAGGTATCCAGACGTTTAAAACCAATAGCTCCTAACACACTGTCACATTTTATTTTGACAATTTTACCCTTAAAGTCGGCTACTACCCCCTCTTCGGTTATTTCGATTACCCTGTGCGAGGTGAGTACTTTTACCTCATGTGTTTCTATTTTTTCCTTTAGGTGCCATTTTAAGTGGCCGCTGAGTTCGCCACCTACTTCACCCAACATCTCTATAATCGTAACCTCTTTCCCCTTTTCTTTCATAAACATAGCCATATCAATCCCCACACCGCTGCCGCCAATTATGCAGACGTGGGTTCCTATTCCTTCTGCGCCATCCATCATTTTTTCTATGCCGATTTCACTAAAATGAGCTCCAGAGAAGGGGAGCTCCATTGGCGTGGAACCGACAGCTAAAACAACAATATCCGGATGTAAATCCGCAATCCTATCGACGGTGGCCACTGCTCCAAGCTGCACATCCACATGATGCTTATTCAAAAGTACTTGATAATAGTTTAAAAGAGCGCTGATTTCCGGCTTTTTATAGGCAGGTAGTGAGGCGGCTTTCAATAAACCGCCTAGGTGGTCATTTTTTTCCAATAAAGTTACCTCATGACCACGTGCAGCAGCATCAACAGAAAACTCTAAACCGGCGGGCCCGGCACCTATGACAACTATACGTTTTGAAGTTGTCCCGTTTTTCTCCAGGTCCTTATATTCATAGCCGCAGCGTGGATTCACTGCGCAGGTGAGGAAATGTCCCTTATCAATACTGCCGGTGCATTCATTGCAACGAATACAGTTTCTAATCTCTGCTAACTGATTATTTCTGATTTTATTCGGCAGGTCAGGATCGGCCAACAGTTCCCTTCCAAAATGAACCAAATCAGCCTTACCATCCTTTACTACCTTATGAGCGATATCAGGGTCAAAGCCCAAACTTCCCACCGCAATTACCGGCACAGCAACGGCATGTTTGACCGCTTCGGCTAAATACACCAGCTGGTCCTTAGGATCACCCTGCATCGGGAAATGCTTAATACTCTCATAATCCCCATGGGTTACATCAAAACAGTCGACCCCTTCCGTTTCCAGTAATCTTGCATACTTAACCCCTTCCTCCAGCATCAAACTGTGGGGAGTAGATTCTTCAGCACTAAAGCGATACAACAGGGGAAAATCTGGGCCCACCTCCCGACGAATTCGGCGCACCACTTCTACCGCGAATCTCGCTCTGTTTTCAAAACTGCCGCCCCATCTATCCGAACGCATATTTGTCTTAGGAGAAAGAAATTCGGAAATGAGATACCCGTGCGCGGCGTGGACTTCGACACCATCAAAGCCGCTTTCCTTCGCCCTTCTGGCAGCATCAGCATAATTTTGAATTGCTTCCTCAATTTCTTCTTCCGTCATTGCCCGCGGCATGTCACCGCCTACCATCGACTTAACCGGTGAAGGGGCAAGGGGCTGGTCGATATCTAAATTATGGGAAAAGGTCTGTCGACCTGCATGATGAATTTCAGGGACTATTTTAACCCCATGCCTTTGTACCGCCTTCGCTAATTCATGCAAGCCCGGGCGAAACCTATCATGATGAATTGCAACTGGATTACCGTCACCACGACCGGTAGACCAGTCAATACAGGCGTTTTCAACAACGATTAAGCCTACCCCGCCCTCTGCCCGGCTCACAAAATACTCAATAAGTTTATCCGTAACCTCACCCGACTCGCTTGCATATTTCGTGAACATAGGTGCCATGCCGATACGGTTTTTCACCACCATGGTGCCTATATGTATTGGCTCAAAGAGCGCCTTAAAAGATGGGCTCATATAATATCTCCTCTACCCTTAGATCAAAGCTTAGACATAGACGGTTCCTGGAGGCTTCGCAGTATTCCTTAGTTTTTTGTCTAATGGTACGACCTTTATTAAATCATTGGTTTATGGCCCTGTCAACAAAAAAATAGTAAGCCGAGCAATTCTCTACGTTTTTTGTTATAAAACTAATTGCACACCTCCACCCTTTATCCGTAAGATAAGCTCTCCATGATACGTACAAGTGTTTCTCTTTTACTAGTTATCGCTGTTTTTATTCTTGTCGCCTCCGGCCCCTCATTAATCCGTATGGAGTCTAATGAGATACACCTGCATCCTGAAGCGCTGTTTCAATCCTTGGCAGAAATGGGTGATCGAGCCGTAAACGGTACCCTAATGAAATATCAGGCCGGCCGTGCCTACCACAAACTCAACGAAACTCTACCGGTATATTTCATGATAAGTCTTAGGTACATTTTATTCTCCGCACTACTGAGCCTGCTCATTGGAGTTTCCCTCGCTTTTCTCACCTCTTTTCGACAGGGTCGACTCATTACTTCGGTGATAGAATTCCTACATATTATTCCGGATTTTGTGCTGGCTTTTTTTCTGCAGATTATGGTAATTGCGATCACCCAAGCCACAGGTTACCGTATAGCCCGTATTGCCCATATGAGCGAAGCCAGCCCCGCATACACCTTACCCATTGCCGTGATGACAATAGTCGCAACAGTCCTTATTATTCGAGGGGTACACGGATACTTGGAAGAGGTAAAATCTCAAGATTATATGCGGTTTGCAATTGCAAAGGGGCTGTCAAAGCCCCGACTCATATCTACACATCTTTTAGTGCCTATTCTTTATAAGCTGCGCGGAGATTTGCACGGTTTGTTGTCCCTGCTAATCGGAAACTTGTTCATCATCGAACGGATATTCAACATTCCGGGGGTCACCAATTTCCTGTTTCATAATGCCTTTCAGAAAATTTCCACGAGCCTTATTGACGGAAACATACAATTTGTCACCCAGCTTCACGTTGCCTTAAGCGGGTTATTATCGATAGTTGTGATTTACTGGCTGCTCTACGGTCTGATCTCGCTGATTCTTACGCTTGTTATTAGGTGGAGAGAATAATGAAGTTTTCTAATTGGATGCTGACGGCAGGGATTGTACTGCTCTTTTTAATTCTTGGTTTAGCGGTTTTCGGGCCGGTACTTGCACCCTTCCCCCCCGATTATCAGGATAATATAATTTATCTGCAAACCGATAATGGTCGTGAACTCTTTATCTCTCCAATTGCCCCTAATCCACCCTACTATCTTGGAACCGACCCATGGGGTTATGATATATTGAGTTTGATGCTGCATGGGTTAAAATATAGCCTGCTGACTACTTTGCTGGTTTCATTATTTAGAGTACTGTGTGCGTTAGGTATAGTGATGAGCGGGGGCGGTAAATTTCATACCAGCCGAATGTGGGGCGGACTTAACGCAATTCCTCAATTTGTTATAATCTATTTTATTCTATACAGCCTCAATTTTAACTCACCCCTGCCCCAGAATATTTTAACCGCTATTCAGTGGACCCTGATGACCGCTTTCGGGGTTCCCGCGCTGGTACCATCTGTTGCTTCATCGGTCAGAAAGCTTCAACAGCAAGAATTTGTTACAGCAGCTACAGCCATCGGTGCAGGTCCGCTGCGCCGGTTTTTTGTACATATTATGCCACACTTATGGGAGCGCTTGAGCCTTCTTTTCAGCCGCGAGACAGTAGCGGTGCTCTCCCTGGTAGGGCAGCTGGGGATATTCAATATCTTTATCGGCGGGACCAGTTTCACCCCTTATCCGCTACTGTACAATTCCAAAACCAATGAATGGGCAGGGCTCTTGGGACAGTATCGAACCTACATTTCTGGAGGGACCTGGTGGATTGGCTTGTTTCCACTAATCGGGTTTATGATCCTGCTGTCGGCTTTTTATCTTACCAGCCGAGGACTGCAAAAAAAAATCCATCAGACCTACCATTCGATTTCACATATCTGATCAAAACTGCAAAAGATGAATATATAGATTTGACAGATGCCCCTCGGTAGTAGCCGGTATTCGGGGCACCGTGTTCTATATCAATGTCGAGAAACCCGACACCACTTATATATGTACTTGTCATGGAACTGTGCATCAGAGACCGGCAAACTCCGGTACCACAACGATGAGCTAATGGAGGCTCTTGGAAAAAAGGTGAAAGTGGAAATTCCCTGGAATCAAGCAACCGAGTAGCTGTTCGGCTTAGCTCACTCCGGTGTGCTCTTGTTTCGCTCTCGTTTTTCGCTTAGACTCCTAAACTTTTTCATTGACAAGCACGCTTACCCTGGTATCATAAGTCTTGCAATGAAACCGGAATTACCAAAAATTGAATATCTTCAGGCGTCAGATCTGCAGGCGCAGAACATTATAGATTTTTGGAAACAAAATAGCATAACCGTCACAGCAACTGACTCCCCGGAAGAAGTGGAGGGGGCCGCCCGTCTGCATCCGCAGCTGTTCATTGTCGCCCTAGACCCCAACTCCCGCATAATCGGAACCGTGTGGGGTACCTTCGACGGACGCAGAGGCTATATTGCCCACTTGGCGGTCGATGCACCGTACCGTGCGCTTGGCCTGGGCTCACTGCTGATGGAACAGGTCGAAATTGAGTTTAAGAAGATGAATTGTTACAAAATACACCTATTTGTGGAGGAACATAACGCTGCGGTCGGCAACTTTTATCGCCGGCGAGGATATACCGAGAGGGAAGATTTAACGGTCTTCTCCAAGACGCTTCGCTGATCCGGCTGTGGCACTTTCTACCGTAGACGAGCCGGAAAAAGACAAGGTCAACTTGGGTGATAGGGTCCCCATGAATGAGCCTAAAACTATTATTGGTGGTTCAAAGCTTGTGTACCTACCCCATTGAA
>Ga0102934_1003633_pt1 | contig 10468 bp, 8 predicted proteins | sample SalPonR2_A_D1_MG_FD_78175 | JGI IMG/M metagenome (GOLD analysis project Ga0102934, IMG submission 78175) | Salt pond soil microbial communities from South San Francisco under conditions of wetland restoration - Salt Pond MetaG R2_A_D1_MG | ecosystem: Environmental > Aquatic > Marine > Intertidal...
CAAACATGGATCCAAGTACAGAAATGACATAAATATTTGCCTGAATCGGGCCGGGCTTAAACGCCATCGATACGATTAACCCTAATATGAGTACAGCCAGTAATATGTACTTCAGCCAAAGGTCCTTCACCTTTGTCGCTGTAGCAATTACTGCTGTCCCAAAAACAAAAACAAAAGCCATCTCTTTTAACCCAACAAGAAGAGCCAGCAGAATCAGACTGAGGGATGCAAAAAACCAGATTCTGTAGGGTTTGGATAGGAACGCATGAATAATAAACCCCACAGTCGTGACAGATAAAAGAATCCATAAATTCAGCGCCTCTTCAAGCTCGTACATCCTTGAAATAATCGTAAGAGCGACCAGCTGCAGAACGATCAGTGAAAATATTTGCCAGAATCTTTTATTCATACGCCCCACCACAACCCATTTCTTCTATTATATTCCCCTAAAAACATTCCAGCAGCAACACATTCACATAGATTAGCCAAGCTGTAATGTACCGGCATAATTTAACAGTTCTTGTTAAAAGGTCAATTAGAATACTCGGGATCAGAAAGTAATTTTTTTCGTTTCAGGGATATTTCCAGCGAAAATCGGAGAAAACTTTTCGTAATTAAGAAACCAGCTATATGGGAATTCAAAATAATGAATGAAAAATCGAGGCCCTGACTTTCGGCCTGGTTTTTATATTTGTACGGATCCTAATGTACTTCATCCCTGAAACGCACGGTAATCGCCGCAACCCGAGCCCCAAGGCTGTGTCCCTTCCTTAAAAAGAGGTCTTCTGTTTCTTCCGCTGAAGTAGTGGTGAATGGCATCTCAGAAGTAACGGAAGAGGCGCCAAATGGCTGTTTCCAGTCGGGGCCGCCAACCACCACCATCCCGAATACGAGCATGCTCTGCAAGATATTCATCTGTACAATCTCTTCGCCGGCCGAAATACCACCGGCTGACACAAACGCTGCCCCGATTTTATCTTTTAACGGTTCCCCTTCAAACGGCCAGGAAGCGATAAACGCAGAAATTTCAGGAGAAACGTTTGCATTATATACCGGGCTGCCAACAATGATGGCGTCCGCATCAAGCAGATCTGATGCTGTTACTTCCGACACCGGCTTTAATGTGACGGTGACCTCATTCACCGTTCGCGCCCCTTCTGCAACAGCGTTTGCCATCGCTTCGGTATTTCCCGTTTCGGAGTGATAGGCTATTAAAACGTGAACGGGCTGACCCAACGCATCAAATAACCCAAATAAAAATAGAATGATGATTAAAGAGAATGATTTCATCTATGATCCGGTCAGTTGTTTTGGTTATTCGATACGGGTTACTCAGTTGCGCATACCTCCGCGTTCAATCAACTCCCTTGCACTGTTGATGGCCGATTCAGTAATCTGCTCACCGCTCATTAGCCCGGCAACTTCTTTGACATGCTCTTCCCGCGAAAGAGCGTCAATACGCGTAATGGTTCGCTCCCCTTTTTCCACTTTCAATACACGATAGTGCTGGTGCGCCTGGCTGGCAATCTGCGGCTGATGTGTAATCGCAACGATCTGGCAGTATTCCGATAGTTTTCGCATCTCACGGCCCACTTTTTCTGAAATTTCTCCGCTGATGCCGGTATCAATTTCGTCGAATATCATAACGGGCAGATGATGCTCTTTTGCCAGTATGGATTTCAGGGAAAGCATGACGCGGCTAATCTCGCCACCTGACGCAATTTTTGCAAGCGGTTTCGGTTCTTCACCTTTGTTCGTAGAGATGTAAAACCGAACATCATCGCAGCCATCCGCCGTGCATTCCACACCCTGCCCGTTCATAGTGAACCACCCTTTTTCCGTATGCATCCAGTTAACGGCCACGTCGAACCGGCCATGGTGAATCCCAAGATTGCTTAAAGCGCCGGCAATATCAGCCGATAACTGATTGCCAATCTCTTCTCTTTTCTGATGCAGCGCAACGGCCTCTTTTTTCAACTTCTCACTCTGTTCATCAATTTTTTTCTGAATACGGTCGATTTCCAGATCAAAGTTTTCAGCAATATTCAGCTCAGCTTTTATCTCATTGTAATACGCAATAAGTTCCGGTACCGACCTCATATATTTCTTCTGAAGGCGGTTGATTTCAGACTGGCGTTTACGCAACGATTCGAGCCGCTGGGGGTTGAACTCAATTTTATCGCGGTAACGCTCGGCAAACTGAATGGTTTCCTGAATGCTGATGCGTGCCGTATTCACTTCCTGCAGGTAGGTTTCGAACTCAGGCTCGATGCGCGCCATATCTTCAAGGTGCAGCTTTATGGTGTTCAGGAGGTCCATCAGGCTTACATCATCACCGTTCCCGATTTCGGCAATAGCCGTCGCTTTTTGATCCAGGTCCTCGGCATTATCCAGCAGGTTCATTTCCGCCTTCATCTCTTCCTCTTCATCGGGATTCAGATCTGCAGCCTCGAGCTCTTTTACCTGGAACTGGTACAGCTCCGTTTTCTCTTTAAGCTCTCGTTCTCGCTTTTTCAGGTCGCGCAGCTCTTTTTGCAGCCCGGCCATCACACTGTATTCGTTTCGATACGAATACAGAAAAGGCCGTACCGAATCGAACTGATCGATAACGCCAAGGTGATTCTCTTCCTTCAGTAATAGCTGATGATCGTGCTGTCCGTGGAGGTCTACCAGCTGATCACCCACTTTTTTCAGTACCGAAATATTAACGGGGGTATCATTGATAAACGCACGGCTTCCGTTCTGGCGGATTTCCCGCCGAAGGATGAGCTCTTCATTATAATCGACTGCATGTTCTTCAAGAAAGTCTTTCAGCCACTCATTTTTCCCAACATGAACCGTTGCTTCCGATATGGCTTTATCTGCCCCTCTGCGAATAACCTCCGTGTCGGCACGTTCGCCCAGAATCATGTTCAATGCCCCGATGATAATGGATTTCCCGGCACCGGTTTGTCCGGTAAGCACGTTTAAACCCTCGTCAAACCGGACTTCCAGCTCATCGATAAGTGCAAAATCTTTAATGTAAAGTGTCTTAATCATAACAGGAGTTTTGAATGATTACTTTTGAATGTTTAATGAGCCGATTTCGAGAAATCAATATTCAATCCTTAAAATTACTTCAACGACTCTGAAGTTGTCTTTACAATTGATGTCAAAATAGAATTTATCTCGTTGATATCTGAAAAATTGTGATCAGGAACTTCAATTAAGTTACCTGCTTTTATCAACCTCAGCCAATAGCTTGTTTCTCTTCCCTCTTTAGACGCAATGCTCATCTTGTGTAGAAAATCTCTTTTAGAATATGCCGCAATTGCTTCTTCAACATTGGCTCCAATGCTTGTGCCCGACCTTAATAACTGCCTTGAAATATCAAACTCATTTTTGGTCTGCAATTCCCTGTATAATTCAATAATCGTCAATGCAAACTCGAAACTCTTATTTTGAATTATGTTTCCTGATTTTTTCATGACTCTTACTTTAATTGAAAATTTAAAATTCATCATTTCTAACAGTAAGAACCTTTAAATACAAAATACTTACAATAATTCCGGTTGTTAATATCAGACCTTTTGATATGAGCCAGCCGGCATCCAGCCAAACGGATACGAACGGCTCAACAAATACAAGTGCCGCAATGATGCCCATAAAACCGAAACTTTCGGGTAAGCGGTAGGGGACCTCCATAATTCTTTTACTGTAGAGCCCCAGAACCGTAGCCATTGTGCCATAGCTTAAGAGTGTGGCTATCGCAGAACCGGTCATCCCAAAATGAGGTATCAGCAGCAGATTGGCAGCAATGGTTATCGTAGCTCCAAGCAATGTTATTTTATAGAGAACACGGGTTTTTTCCTTGATAAAAACACCCGATGAGAAATTGATATTCCACCCGTGAAACCAATAGGCCAGCAGCAGGAAGGGAACAATTTCCAGCCCGCCCCAGTAGTTGCTGTCGATGATAGTGCGGCCGAGAACCGGGACTTCGAGAGCAACGATCTGCTCTTTAAACAGAGCTACTATCATATAAAGAATTGCCGAAAAGCCATTAAACCAGATAAATGTTTGCCCAAACAAAAGGGGTGAGCTTTTATCGCGAAAATGACGCATGAAAAACGGCTGCCAGGCCATTCTGAACATCTGAACAAGCAGGAGCATAAATACTGCCAGTTTGTAACAGGCGCTGTAGATGCCAACAATATCTTCGGGTGTGGTTTCAATCCCGTATAACTCAATAGCCGTTGCCGGATCCATCGTGTTAAGAAAGTGGCGGTCGAGCATTTCATTAATTACAAATCCTATACCCGACAGTACAAACGGCCACCCAAAATTCAGCGCTCTCTTCAGCACATCAGCGTTCCAGTCTCCGCGCCATCCTTTGGCGGTACAACCCCAGACCAGAATTGTTACCAGTACTGTCGCGATTAAGTTGGCCAGAAAGACAGCTTCAATGCCCATTCCCAGGCTCAGAATAAGGTAGAAGTTCAGCGCCACGTTGATAATCACGTGCAGTACCCGCAGCGTAGCGAACAGTACAGAACGCCTGACGAGCCGCAGCTCAGCAAATGGCACGATTGAAAGCGTATCAAACCAAAGAATACCCAGCATCATCAGGTAGATATCCGACATGGCGGGATCGAGATTCATAAGCGGTAAAAGAACAGGCTTCAGCAGCCAGAGTATGAAGACCAGGGCAGAGGCAAACCCCATAAGCGACATCTGAACGGTTTTAAATATAGACGCCCACTTATCGCGATCTTCTGCGTATCTCAAATAGGCAGACTCCATCCCAAACGTGAAGATGACGTTGAGAAATGCAATGGCGACATAAACAAGACTCACCACTCCATAGGTCGCCGTGGCAAATACACCCGTATGGAATGGAACCAGAAGGTAGTTGATAAATCGTGCAAGCACACTGCTGATTCCGTAAATCACCGAATCAGAAAATAGTTCGCGTAGTTTTTGCACGTTTTTTCTGTTAAGAATTCATCAGTTTCAGAGCGGCTTCAACACCTAAGACGTAGCTGTTTTCGCCAAAGCCTGTAATAACGCCATCCATGGCACGGCCGGTTACTGACTTCTCCCGCACTTCTTCACGAGCGTGAATATTCGAAATATGCACTTCTACTTTCGGAATATTTACCAGAAGAAGCGCATCATGAATGGAAACGGAGGTGTGTGTAAATCCCGCCCAGTTGGCAACAATGGCATGAAAACCCTTCGTTTCAGCACCCTGTATTTCATCAATAAGAGCACCTTCATGATTGCTTTGCACAAACCGGAATTCTATAGATGGAAATGTATCCTCGATGATTGCTTCAATATCGGCAAGCGTAGTTGTGCCGTAAATCTCCGGCTCCCGGGTTCCCAGCTTATTCAGGTTGGGTCCGTTCAGAATCAATATTTTCATGAGTTAATCCTCTATATGTTGGGAGATTCTTTCCGCAATCTCCTTCATTTTTGATTCGGAAACCTCCACTTTGTTTCTCAGCGAAACATTCTGTGTTTCCGTGTAGATCGGCACCAGGTGCACGTGGGCATGAGGCACTTCCAGGCCCTCTACAATGACACCCGTTCGCAGTGGTTTCAGGGTTTTGTCCAGTGCCGAGGCTACTTTTTTTGCAAACAGCATGGTGTCGGTCAGCAGGGAGTCAGGCAGATCAAACAGGTAATCTATCTCTTTTTTGGGGACGATCAGCGTATGGCCTTCGGCTATCGGGTTGATGTCGAGAAAAGCTATATGCTGATCATTTTCAGCTATTTTATAACAGGGTATTTCTCCGTTGATTATTTTTGTGAAAATAGTGGCCATAATTATGAAATTTAATTGAACTACTTAATTCGTTTCTGCGTTAAATATATGGACTGAGCGATGAAGCAACAGATAAATTCTTTAATTTTTCGCAAAACCTTCGGGAAGTATGTTTGTAACATTTTTTTGAGTGTTGTTTGATTTTGGAAGCTAAAAGTCTTTATCTTAAAAATCTTTGAAAAAAAGGAACCGAATCGGTAGCTCAGCTGGTAGAGCAGCGGCCTTTTAAGCCGCGGGTCGAGGGTTCGAGCCCCTCCCGATTCACGCTCGAAAAAAAATTTAGTAAGAATCTCTCTTGATTAACCTCTATTGGCTGATACCCGGTAGGGGTTATTTTTTTATTCAATCGTTATAAAAGGCCTGATTCTATCCATCGTAGACGGCCCGATTCCATCGATATTTCTTAGCTCATCTATATCCTTAAACCCTCCGTTTTCTATCCTGTACTGAATAATCCTGGCAGCGTAAGCAGCCCCGATCCCCGTTAACGCCTGCAGTGTTATTTCATCAGCTGTATTAATATTAATAGGATACGACACCGGCTCAACCCCTTCTTCTCCCAGTTCCACGCGCACAACCTTTTCACCTATACGCTCAGGGTTTTTCCAGATTCCGCGCTCTTTTTCGCGCGCAATCCGTTCATATTCCTGATATGCGCTAATCGAATCAGGATGCTGCCGATAATATTTCGACCATTCTGCATAACCATTCAGCAGCAGCTCTCTGTTCACATCGGTAACAGAACCATCTTCATTTCTTACCTGCACGTAAGCCCGAAACGATCCATAGCGAGACTCTGGTGTAAACAGGTCGTATCCATACATGCGAATGTCCTTGCCTGCAATTAACTCTTCCAGAAATGTAGCAGCTTCAAGTGAATAAAACTCTGAAGAGTCTTCGCCGGCATAAATTCTGGGCGTTTGCACTCCCAAAAACCGAACCGGATAGCCAAATCGTGGCGCCACTTCAATCTCAAACCGATTGCCATCGCTTATATCCATTACATTATACCACTCTTCATGTATAATATCGGGAATGGGTGGTTCCGATAATCCTTTTGCCCTATTTAACACCCCCATAAAATCCTGGTAGTACTGATTTGCAATCTCCGGACTATGAAAAATCAGAGTATTTTCATCATTATTTTCCTCAGCGTTCCTGGAAAAATTGTACGACCCCGCAACTGCGATTCCTTGCTTTCTTTCTGTATTTGCAACATCCACCAAAAGAATTTTGTGGTGAAGCGTTCTCAGCTCATTTGCAGGTAAAATAGTACGGTTACCCAGCTGTGATTCGGGTGATGCCCAAATCGTGCCGGTATTTCTGTACTGCACATAAAACCTTGGATCAATAACGCCCTGCAATTTTATACTGTCGGTAAACGAACGTTCCCACATGGCCTGGCTCATAGGCATATCGTGTGTAATAGCAAAAGCTAAAAAATTAATGTCTTCCTGCGCATAGTCCCTAACCAGTTCATGAAGCCTCTCCGCAACGGAGGGTTTCGACTCATTTCGGTTCATCGGCGAGAAATAGAGCTCAACTTTTGTGGTATCTACAAAAAAAGTGTTTTCGCCAATGTACTGCTTGTCTTTGTGAAAGCGTGCTTTTTCGGGAATGGGAATATCACCGGAACCGCCCCACATCTGGTTAAATTCCCGGTAGTAGGCCTCTGCAATTCCGCTGTCTTTTATCACAATGGTATTGTTTGAGTTATATGGGCCTGTGTATGTTAAGTTCATTGAGCCAGTCCATACGTAGTAATCATCCGGGTCTTCGCTTAATCTGTCAATTACGGCAAATTTGTTGTGCATATCGTAACTGGCCCCCGGCAGTCTTACACTGGACTCCACGGTTCCGTCGGGGTGAAACACTTCACCTGCATCATCAATTGAATATATGTCCGCATTGCGAAGCATACTCCACATCTTTTCGCCAAGCTCCCTGTCCCGAAAACGATTGTAGTGGTCGGTGGTGATTCGAACGCGCACTCCACGGTTCGCCGCCCTGACCAATGCTTCGCCGACCTCATGATTTTCGAGATTATAAATAGACAGGTCTATACTATATTTCGCCAAATTGATTCTCTCAATAAGCGTATTGAGCAGGTCTTCTTCGTCATTGGCTTCATTTCCCGGAAGGGCAACATCTTTGTCTGCAGGCATATTAAAGTAAACTTCAACCCACTCAACAGAGCTTGTGTCAGCAGAGCTTTTTTCAACAGGGACTGGCCTTTCAGGCCGGTCTGTGGGTTTTTGTATTGAACAAGACGCAAGGAATATTACTACCAGCACCCTAATCAAATATTTTGAAACCATAACAGCCGCTTAAGCCAGTTCTTTTGTTTATACGCTATTTTTAAAGTAATTTCGTAAAAATGAACATAGTAAGAGAATGAAACAATATTTACGACTTTTTCGATGGAAACGCTCGCGCCTGCTGCTTCTGCTGTGCTCATTCGCAATTCTTTGGTTTTTGTTTTTTGACACTCACAGCCTTGTAACCAAGCTTCAGCTGGAACACCAGAAGAAGGAACTCATTGAGCGGACTGATGAGTACCGGCAAAAAACGGCCGAGCTTGAGCAAAAAATTGAAGACCTCGAAAACAACCCGGAGCTTATTGAGAAAATAGCCAGGGAAGATTACGGTATGAAAAAACCGGAAGAGACCGTATACAAAATTCAAAGAAGCGAAGAGTAACTCTGAGCATCAAAGAATAATCGAAGTATTTATTTTATCAGAAACGTTATTTTTATTTTAAAACTAGCTAAAGAAACCTCCTTCAGGCTTCTGACGTCGCCTTTTGAAGAGGATTTTGAAATTTTATACGAATCTCTTGGAAACAATGCCGCGCTTCCCGGGGCAGCAAGCCTTGCGTTTGAAGAGCTATGATGGTTAGCTTAATCCATGGTTTTATCTTCTGAACTTAGATGTTTTATATGGCTGATCTTGCTCTGCTCAGCCTTCCTGTTTAGCAGTGGAAACCTGTATTCACAAAGCATCCCCGATTCCCTTCAAACCGCAATACCCGATTCTCTTCGGGATGCAGAACCACAGGAGACCACGCGCGACACCATTCCACAAAATCTGCAATCAACCCCTTCGGAGATAAGCGGAGGGTCCAGTATTCCGCAATCGGCTCAGAACAGGCAATCAGGCAGACAAGCTACACCCGATGCCGTAAATTTCCAGGCCCGGGATTCACTTACGTTTAATTTCAGAGATCAAAGAACGGCACAACTTTACGGTTCGGGCAATGTGAGTCATGAAAGCGGACAACTGACGGCAGGAAAAATTGAGCTCGATTTAAATAAAAACATTGTTCAGGCAAATACCGCTACGCCCGAAGACACCCTCTCATACCCGGTTTTAAAACAGGGTGAACGCGACCTTCGCAGCACACGTATTCTCTTTAATTATGAAACTGAAAAGGGAAAGTTTGAGGTTGCAGAAATAGAAGTAGATGACGGATACCTCGTTGGCACGAAGGTCAAAAACGTTTCCCGAAATGAAGTTTTTGTAGAGGACGGGATTTATTCAACCTGTCCGCCCGACCATATGTACTATTACATTCAGGCAAAAAAAATGAAGGTGGTTGATGAGGAGGAGATCTTTTTCACAAACGCCAGGCTTTTCATTCTTGATATTCCATATCCGCTCATCTTTCCGTTTGGGTACGTTCCCGCCGGTATTGAACAGAAACAATCGGGACTTTTAGAGCCCACTTACATGTTTCAGAACACGTCAACAAGGGGTATCGGCCTTCAAAACCTGGGGTGGTTTCAGTATATCAATGATCACCTGACAGCCCAAACGTCGTTTGATGTATTTACTTCAGGCACCTTTTTTAATGAGTCAAGACTTCAGTATCGCAATACGGGGCGATATAATGGCAGCATTCTGATCGGTTATTCCAACGAGCGCGGACTGGAGCCTACAGACCCCGGGTTTTCAAAAACAGTGACCAAGCGCTTGTCTGTGTCGCACGACCAGCAGCTGTCTCCATACTCAAACATAAATGCAAATATTAACCTGAGAACCGCCAACTACTTCCGGCAAAACTCATTCGATCTCGACGAAAGGGCAGAAACCAGCACGACGTCCCGAATTTCGTATCGCTACAGCCAGCCGGAAGGTGCTTACAATTTTAGCGTAAACTCAAACCTCAATCAAAATTTTAATAATAACACTACAAGGTTGTCTGGACCCGACATGACCTTTTCACTGCGTCAGTTTTCGCCCTTTAAATCGAGCAGTTCGGGTACTGATGAGAAGTTTTATGAACGTATTACCATTCGTTACGACAACAGCTTTAAATCGAACTTTGATTTCAGGCCCATCGATCGCGACTCTGCCGAGGTAAATTGGTTCGAGGCACTGCTCGATCCCGAAAAATATCGGGAAGCCACCGGAGATGACCGCCATTTCGAGTTCGGATTTAATCAGTCAGCGCAAATAAGTGCATCGCAGATCATCCCAAGCCAATTCCTGAATATAAGTGCCAGCGGCAATTATGATGAATATTGGTTTCCAACCTCCATCAGAAAAGAGTTTAATGAGGAAGAGAACGAAGTAGAAACCCGAACGGAGAGGGGGTTCGTTACCGCTCGCGATTTTTCCACTTCATTGAGTTTTAATACAACGTTTTATGGTGTTTCA
>Ga0102934_1003634_pt1 | contig 10468 bp, 8 predicted proteins | sample SalPonR2_A_D1_MG_FD_78175 | JGI IMG/M metagenome (GOLD analysis project Ga0102934, IMG submission 78175) | Salt pond soil microbial communities from South San Francisco under conditions of wetland restoration - Salt Pond MetaG R2_A_D1_MG | ecosystem: Environmental > Aquatic > Marine > Intertidal...
AAACTCATCCGCCTTTACATCACCCACGTTGCCATCGGCTTTGGTATCGCGGCTGCCTTTGTGGCCATGCTGCTTTACTTCAATATCGCCAATCTGTGGCATCTGGTCAGCACATCCGACAAGGGCCTGCTGGCGGTGACCATCTTGTGGATTTCCAACGGTGTCATTTTCGCCGGGGTGCAATTCGGCATCGCCGTCATGCGCCTGAAAGACGATGATGACGATGGCCCGCGCGGTGGCCTGGGGCAGCATGTAATGCGCCCTGACCCTGCACCCATTCCGGTGCGGGCCGACGATGACCGCAAGGGCCTGTTCGGCAAGCGCTAAGTCTTTAGGCCCAACATGACGAATTTGACGGGTCGTGCCAATCGCACGGCCCGTTTTGGTTTGTGATCAAAGCGTTAGAAGGTGGGGAAGTGTGACGGGCCCGCACGCAGCCGTTTGGTTCTCTCATTCCCGAGGACCTGTATATACAGGTGGGCGTCGGAAGTAACCAGACCAGGGCCTGGCCAGAGCCAACTCCCTCGGAATTGCTTAAGGCCACCGGAATGCAACCGATCACGAGAAGGGCAGCACCCGCCACACCGCCTAAGTAGGTCTTATCATGGCACCCGACAAGGGGTTGCAAGTGTTCCTATTTTGTTCATATTTGACGGATGACCATGCCCCCCGACCCCTCTTTACAACCCGGCCAGCTTTTGGCGCGCGGGGTGTGTCGGCATTTGCTGGGCCATGACTTTGTTTGCATTGAAGAATTCAGCCCCGAACGCGGCAAGCGCGTGGATGTCATGGCGCTTGGACCCAAAGGCCAGCTCTGGGTGATCGAATGCAAATCCTCGCGCGCGGACTTTACATCAGATGCGAAATGGCAGGGCTATCTGGAATGGGCGGATCGGTATTTCTGGGCGGTGGATGCGGATTTTCCAACCGATCTGTTGCCCGAGGCTACCGGATTGATCATTGCCGATGCCTATGACGCGGAAATTTTGCGCATGGCTCCGGAAACCAAGCTGGCAGGCGCGCGCCGCAACGCGCTGATCCGCCGCTTTGCCCGCCACGCCGCCCTGCGCTTGCAGGGCCTGCGCGATCCGGGCGGGCTTAGCCCTTAGCCTTTGCCGCTCTGGCGGCGGCCATTATTTCGCTGGCGATGTCCTCGGCCTCTTCGGGTGAGAAATCCATCGGAATCTCAAGGCCATCCGCCTCGATGAACAGGCGCACCATGCCTTGGTCGGTCGGTCCGATCTGAAGGTTCGCCTCGATGTCGCGTTCGGTATTGATGCCCATAACGGCCTCCTGCTCAAGCGGTCTGGCAATACTCTGGCGGGCAACGAAAGGCAAGCCATGCGCCCTAAAGCCCTGCAACAGCCACACCGTTGCTCCGGCGTGCGCAATTTCAACGATCAACAGGCTTGCAATCGCCCGCCCGGAAAGTTAAATCGCCCTCCAGTGCCGCCTTAGCTCAGTTGGTTAGAGCGCTGGATTGTGGATCCAGAGGTCCCCTGTTCAAGCCAGGGAGGCGGTACCATCTTTTCCAACCCTCCTTTTTGCCGTCGCGATGCAAACGTGTGACGGGTTTGACGTATTTACAGCCGTCTGCGTGAATGCAGTTGCCGCAGCTTTGGCGGTTTGGCTACCCTTGTGCCAAAAGGTTGGGCGAACTGACCGGGGCGAGCAAGATAAAACCCATACGTGACCTACAGGTGATCCATGTCGGCCAACTACGACAAAGCTATCGCGGCGGGACAGGCCGCTTTTCAGGCAAAAGATTATGCAGCGGCACAAAACGCATATGAAAAGGCGCTTCATATTCGCGCCTCATACCCACCGTTGCTAAAGGTCTATGCAGAGGTTTGCCACAATACCGGTGATGCACAGGCCGAATGGGATGCCCTAAGCCGGCTTTTGGTCATTGAACCGGCCAATCAATCAGCGGCGCGCGACCTTGCCCGTCTGACCTTGAAAGCTGGGCTTAAAGACACCGAAGGCTTGGTGCGCCGCGCGCGCGACCTTGCGACGTCCAAACATGCCGATACTGGGTTTTTAGGGCGGCTCAAAGGACTGTTCGGTGGGGCCGGGGCGGATCAACGCCGCGCAGACTCTGCCGAAGAGCCGGGCCTGACGAAGGATCAGGCCGTGATTTTGCGCCGGGCTGAAAACGCTTTGAGTAAAGGCGATTCGTCGGGTGGCCACGCTTTGTTGCTGCAACTGCTTAATGAGGCACCAGACCATCCAAAGGTCTTGCGCGTCCTTGTCGAGGCCCGGCTAAGTCTCAATCAATTCCGCCCGGCGTTGCAAACGGCGAATGATCTGGCACAGCGCGGTGTTGATGACATTGAATTCAAGGCGTTGCACATTCTGTGTGCGATTCAGGCCGCTGAATTTCTTGAGGCCAAAACGTTGCTTGATGATCTGACCGAGGCAGAACGCCAATCTCCGCAGATCATGCTTCAGAATTGCCAGCTTTATGTCGCGCAAGGCGATGCAGATGCGGCGCTTGCCTTGTTGGACAAGGTCGAGGACACCGCCGATCCGGCACCGGCGCAAGCCGCCGCCATTCGCGCCGAGCTGTTGGCCGGGCGTGGTGATTTCGAAGCTGCCTTGCCTTGGTTCGAGGCTTGGTCCGCCCGTGCGCCCCTATCGTCGGGGCCGTTCGCAAAGGCGGGCATCAACCGTTTGCTGACGAAAGACACAAAGCTGTTCGAGGCTGCGGTGAAATTGACCGACAGCCCCGAGGCGTCGCCGCTAGCCCGCTCGGGGGCCTTTTTCGCCATCTCGCGCGCCTACACGGCGGCCAAAGAATATGACACCGCCTTCAAGTGCATTGAAACGGCCAATGCCCTTGTTGATGCGGTTTACGATGCCGATGAAATCGACGCGACGACTGCCGCGATCAAGACTGCCATTGCGCCTGCGGTGTTGTCCAATTTTGACGACCCGGAACGCGGTAAGGGTATTGTGTTCATCTGTGGGTTGCCGCGTTCGGGCTCGACCCTGGCGACGCAAATCCTTTCGGCGCACCCTGATGCGGTGTCGATCGGCGAATCCCAGATTTTCTTGAATTGCCTTAGCCTGGCGGAAGAGGCTGGATACCCCAATGATTTTGGGAAAGCCGACGACAAGCTGTTTGCGGATCTTGGACACTATTATCTGGATAATCTTCCCGACTATGCCCGTGGCGCGAAATTTGTCATCGATAAGGAACTGGCGAAATTTCAGCACCTTGGCCTTGTAAAAATGATGCTGCCCGGCGCACGTATCCTGCACACCCGGCGCAACCCGATGGATGTGTGCTATTCGGTTTATTGCTATAATTTCTTGGGGTGGCCCGCGATCTACCGGCAAGACACCTTGGCGCATTTCCACGCCATGCACGACGATGTGATGGCGCATTGGTCTGCGGTGTTGCCGCGCGCGCCGCATGTGGTGCAATACGAAAACGTGGTTGCCGATATCGAAGGTGAAACCCGCCGCATGTTGGATGCGGCCGGGATGCCGTTCCACCAAGATTGCCTGGATTTTCAGAAATCGACAGGCAGTGTGGCGACGGCCAGTTCCTATCAAGTGCGCCAGAAGGTCTATTCCAGCTCGATCGCGGCATGGAAGCGCCACGAAGAAGAATTGGCCCCGTTACGCCATGCGCTCGAAGGGTATGGCACGGCACTCTAGATGTCACTCAATCGCGATGGTCTGACGCAAGGTGCCGCTGTCACGGTCAAAGATCAAAATCCGGTCATCGCCGGTCACAACCGCATACCAGTCTTGGCCCTGCGTAAAGGCCGCCGCGCTGGCCCCGTCGGGCAACGTGATCGTGTCCGGCAAGTCTGGCCCCGTGCTGCCGAAGCGGGTGACAAACAGAAAGATGATCACTAGAAGGCCAGCAATCATCGTGCCCGTCAGGATCGTGACCAAAAGGCGCAGATATCGTATCATTGCCGGGTCGATCTCCGGCTGAGGCTCGGGGCTGTTTTCCATGGGGTCTACCCTTGTTTCCTTTCGGATCGCCGCCGATCCGCTACCGCGTCTTGATAAGGCCTTGGCCCGCGATGTGCCAGAGGGCGCGGCCCTGTCGCGCACCCGTCTGGCGCGGCTGATCGCCGAGGGCGCTGTTCAGGTCAACGGCACCCCGTTGACCGACCTGAAAGCGCGGGTGGCCGAGGGCGATCAGATCGACATCACTGTGCCACAAGCCCAAGACAGCCATATCGCGCCCGAGGATATCACGCTGGACGTGGTGTTTGAGGATGACGACCTGATTGTTATCAACAAACCCGCTGGCATGGTCGTGCATCCCGCCCCCGGCAGTCCCGGTGGCACCTTGGTCAATGCGCTGCTGCATCACTGCGGTGACAGCTTGTCGGGTGTGGGCGGGGCCAAGCGCCCCGGCATTGTGCATCGTATCGACAAGGACACGTCGGGCCTTTTGGTGGTGGCCAAGTCCGACCGTGCCCATCACGGGCTGGCGGCCCAGTTCGAGAAACACAGCGTCGAGCGGTATTATCATGCGGTTGTCTATGGCGTGCCTGATGCCGCCGATCCGCGCCTGCGCGGGGTTCGCGGCGTCAGCTTTGAGACGGGCAATATCATGAAAATCACCACCGGGTTGGCGCGGCATCGCACTGACCGGCAAAAACAGGCCGTAACCTTTGAAGGTGGACGCCATGCCGTGACCCGGGCGCGCGTGATGCAAAGCTTTGGCCAGCCGCCTGCCGCGTCGCTGATGGAGTGTTGGCTGGAAACAGGGCGCACCCATCAGATCAGGGTGCATATGGCCCATGCAGGCCATGGCCTGATTGGTGATCCGGTCTATGGTGGGCGGCGCAAACTGCCTCTTCGGGCCTTTCCTCAGACGGCGCTGGATGCTGTCGGCGGGTTTCCGCGACAGGCGCTGCATGCGGCCGTTCTGGGGTTTGACCACCCGGTTTCAGGCGAAACCCTAAGGTTTGAGGCGCCTTTGCCCGAGGATATGGCGCGTTTGCTGACCTGTTTGGGCAATGGTGCTGCACGCACAGATGCGTGAAGACCTGTCACATTTATCGTAGATCAATGGAAACCCCTCATTTTCCGTTAATATCCATTGGGCATGGCCCTTGAAAATAGCATCTTGGGAACCCAAGTGAATGTTAAGCCCCTAAACATTGGGAGGGACAATGATGAGTAATTACGCAAATCTGCCGGCCCCTACGCCGGAAGGCGGCTTGAACCGCTATATGCAGGAAATCCGCAAGTTTCCTCTTTTGGAGCCGGAAGAGGAATACATGCTGGCCAAACGCTGGGTCGAGGAACAAGACACCGAGGCCGCGCATAAGATGGTCACCAGCCACCTGCGTCTGGCGGCCAAGATCGCCATGGGCTATCGCGGCTATGGCCTGCCCACAGCCGAGGTGATTTCCGAGGCGAATGTCGGCCTGATGCAGGCTGTCAAACGGTTTGACCCTGAAAAGGGCTTTCGTCTTGCGACCTATGCCATGTGGTGGATCAGAGCCAGCATTCAGGAATACATCCTGCGCAGTTGGTCGATGGTCAAACTGGGCACCACCTCGGGCCAGAAAAAACTGTTCTTCAACCTCCGCAAAGCCAAGGCCAAGATCGGCGCATTGGAAGAGGGCGATCTGCGGCCTGAAAACGTCAAGAAGATCGCAACCGACCTTGGCGTGACCGAGGCCGAGGTGATCTCGATGAACCGGCGCATGTCAGGCGGCGACGCATCATTGAACGCCACTGTCGGGTCTGAGGGCGAAGGCACGATGGAGTGGCAGGATTGGCTTGAAGATGAAAGCGCCGATCAAGCCGGGGATTATGAAAAGCGCGACGAATTGGACGCGCGGCGCGAAATGCTGGCGGCAGCGATGGACGTTCTCAACGACCGAGAGCGTGATATCCTGACCCAACGTCGCCTGAGCGATCAGACCATCACGCTGGAAGACCTCAGCACGCAATATGATGTCAGCCGCGAACGTATCCGCCAGATCGAGGTGCGCGCCTTTGAAAAGCTGCAAACGCGGATGCGCGAATTGGCCGCTGAAAAAGGTATGATGTCGGCAAGCTGATTACTTGCGCGATGCATCGCAAACGCCTTAGCTTCTGCCGTATATCGGCAGAAGCTTTTTATTGGGATCGGTGATTTGAGTATGATGCGAATTGTGCGACTTGGCCGGGCTTGGCTGTTTGTCGGGGTGATGGCCGTTGCGGCCTGTGCGCCGCGTGAAACCGCCATGCGGGGCGCGCCGGATCCAGATGCTGTCATCCATCCCGTGCATGTGGCCACTCTGCGCCCGTTTGACGCCACGGGGCAGGCGTTTGGGATGCAGCGCGCGGATAAGCTCAAATATTTCCGGGCCGATATCTCGGTTCCGCCGACACATGAGATCGGGCAGATCGAGTGGCCCGACGAAACCCCCGATGCGGCAACCGATTTTGTCGTGACACAGACCGATGTTTTAGCAGGGCAGGCCGGACTTGTGCGCGACTTGCGTCGCACAGGCACGGGCACGCAAACCCTTGTATTCATTCACGGCTATAACAACACTATGTCCGACTCGATGTATCGGTTGGCGCAGATTCGCGCGGATTTCGACCTGACAATGCCGACGGTGCTGTTTTCTTGGCCATCGGCGGGTGATCCGCGTGGATATATCTATGATCGTGACAGCGTGTTGTATTCCCGTGATGCGTTTCTGTCGGTGCTTGATGCACTGGCCTCCACGCCGGGGGAAAAGGTGTTCTTGTTGGCGCATTCCATGGGCTCGCAACTGGTGATGGAAGCGCTGCGGCAAGCGGCGATTCGCGGCGATTATGCGTTGCTTGATCGGATCAGCGGTGTCGTTCTGATGTCGCCCGATATCGACCCGGAATTGTTCCGCCAGCAAGCGCAGGCCATTGGCCAAGTGCCACAACCTTTCCTGATTTTCACCACCCGGCAGGATCGCGCCTTGTCGGTTGCCGGGTGGCTGACCGGGCGCAAGGAACGGTTGGGCCTGATCGACGGGCCGGACAAAGTGCAAGGCTTGGATGTCAAAGTGATCGACTTTACCGCGCTTGCCGATGGCGAAGGCTATAATCACTTTGTGCCTGTCACCGCCCCCGCCGCCGTCGAATTGCTGCGCGGCATGATTTCGACAAGCGGGCCGGGTGGTGAATTTTCCGATTACACGATCCTGACCCCGAAAGCCGCGCGGTGAAGCGCGGCCCCTGTCCGGGCCTTAATCTTCCATCGCCTCCAACTCGTCAATCAGACGCGAGATCATGCTCAGCCCCTTGTCCCAGAACGCGGGGTCACTGGCATCCAGACCAAAAGGCGCCAGCAAGTCCTTGTGGTGCTTTGATCCCCCGGCTTTCAGCATATCGAAATACTTGTCCTGAAAGCCCTCGGGCGATTCTTCGTACACGGCATAGAGCGCATTCACCAAACCATCGCCGAAGGCGTAGGCATAAACGTAGAACGGCGAATGCACGAAATGCGGGATGTAGGCCCAGAAGGTTTCATAGCCGTCCATGAAGTCAAACGCCGGGCCAAGCGATTCCGCCTGAACAGACATCCACAGCGCATTGATGTCATCGGGGGTCAGCTCACCCCCTCGACGGGCGGCGTGCAGCTTGCATTCAAAGTCGTAGAACGCGATCTGGCGCACCACGGTGTTGATCATATCCTCGACCTTGCCCGCCAAAAGCACCTTGCGTTCGGTGTCGCTGGCCGCTTTGTCCAGCATCTTGCGGAAAGTCAGCATCTCGCCGAACACACTGGCGGTTTCGGCCAGCGTCAGCGGGGTATTGGCCAGCAATTCGCCCTGATCGGCGGCCAAGACCTGATGCACACCGTGGCCCAGCTCATGCGCCAGTGTCATCACATCGCGCGGTTTGCCCAGATAGTTCAGCATCACATAGGGGTGAACATCGGTCACCGTGGGATGCGCAAACGCGCCCGGCGCTTTGCCGGGTTTGACACCGGCATCTATCCAACCCTTTGAAAAGAAGGGGGTTGCCAGATCGCCCATACGCGGATCAAAAGCCGAATACGCCTCCATCACGATATCGCGGGCGCTGTCCCAATCGACGGTCTTGGTGTCCTCGATGGGCAGCGGCGCGTTGCGGTCCCACACCTGCATCCGGTCAAGGCCCAGCCACTTGCGCTTAAGCTCGTAATACCGGTGGCTCAGCTTGGGATAAGCGGCCACCACAGCATCGCGCAGCGCCTCGACCACCTCGGGTTCGACATCGTTGGACAGATGCCGCCCGGTTTGCGGGGTGGGCATGCCGCGCCAGCGGTCGATCACCTCTTTTTCCTTTGCCGCCGTATTGTGAACGCGGCTGAAGGTGCGGATGTTCTGGCCAAAAACCCGCGCCAATTCGCGCGCGCCGGCCTCGCGTTTGCTGCGGTCTTGATCGGTCAGCAAGTTCAGCGTTGCCTCGATCCCCATCTCTTCGCCGTCGATGGTAAAGGTCAGACCGGCAATGGTTTCATCGAACAGACGTTCCCACGCATCGCCGACAACGCCCATGTCATGCAGGAATTTTTCAAGCTCATCCGACAGTTGGTAAGGCTTCATCGCGCGGATACGATCCAGCACCGGCTTGTAGCGGGCCAGGTCGGCATTTTCGGCATACATCGCCGTCAGCGCGGTTTCGTCCAGCCGGTTCAGTTCCAGCGTGAAGAAGACCAAGGGCGTGGTGTAATTGGTGATCTTTTCCTGACAATCCGACATGAATTTGGCCCGTTCGCCATCGGTGGTGTGCTGGTAATAGCGCAGCCCAGCATATGACATCACCCGCCCGGCGATGTTGCTGATCTTTTCATCGCGTTTGATGCACTCCAACAGGCCTGCCGCATCAAGATCGGCCAGTTTGCCTTCGTAATCCTTGGCGAAATCGGCGCAAGCCTGTTCCAACCAGTCCAGATCGCGTTTCAACTCGGGTGCGTCGGGGCTTGGGTAAAGATCCGTCAGGTCCCATTCCGGCAACTGCCCCAAAGCGTCGTCGCCTGAGGCGGCATTGGCGTCAAAAAGGGGGGTGGGCAAATGGAACATGCGGGAAACTCCTGTGATTTTGATCAGACATATGGCCCCTTGGCCTATGTCTCAAGGCTTCATCCGTATTGCGCCAGCATATCGCGCAGGTCTTGCAATGTGTTGGCCTCGGCTACGGGTTTGTCGTGGCGCCAGCGTTTCATGCGCGGAAATCGTAGGGCCACGCCGGATTTGTGCCGGGGCGAGGGGGCGATGCCCTCGAACGCAATCTCGAACACATGTTCGGCGCGCACCTGCCGGACGGGGCCAAACCGTTGCAGCGTGTTCTTGCGCACCCATGCCGTGATCTGGCGAAACTCGGCATCGGTCAGCCCCGAATAGGCCTTGGTAAAGGGCACCAGATCGTTGCCGTCCCACACCGCGAATGTGAAATCGGTGAACAGATTGGCCCGCCGCCCGTGGCCCTGTTGCGCATAGATCATCACCGCGTCGAGCGTCAGCGGGTCCAGCTTCCATTTCCACCAATCGCCTTTTTTGCGCCCGGCGTGATAGGGGCTGTTCTTGTACTTTAGCATCAGCCCCTCGGCCCGATGCGCGCGCGCATTGGCGCGTTGACCCGTCAGATCGGACCAATCGGTAAATGTCAGCGGATGTGAAGGGCGGATCGGGGCCTGCGCGGGCAGGTTTGCCAGCATCGTATCAAGGCGCGCGCGGCGCGTGGCAAAAGGCACATGGCGCAGGTCTTGGCCGTTTTCTTCCAGAAGGTCATAGGCCATCAGAATAACCGGCGCCTCGGTCAGCAGTTTCTTGGGCACGGTTTTGCGCCCGATGCGTTTTTGCAAGGCGTTGAAGGGCAGGGGCGACGCGCCATCAAAGGCCAGCAATTCACCATCCAAGACCGTGCCATCGGGCAGCAGATTGGCAGCATCAGCAAATTCTGGAAAACGATCGGTCATCAGCTCTTCACCGCGGGACCAAATGAAATGCGTGCCTTGGCGCACGATCACCTGGCCCCGGATGCCGTCCCATTTCCATTCCGCCAGCCAATCGTCGGGCGACCCAAGGGTGTCGGGCGCGTCGTCCAGCCCGTGCGCCAGACAAAACGGATAGGGGCGCGAGGCCTGCGCGGCACTGTCTGGTGTCTCGATCAGATCGCTAAAACTGGTAGTGTCTGGCGTCCAGTCCCCCATCAGGCGATGCGCCAGTTCGGCCTCATCCCGGCCTGTGGCTTGGGCCAAGGCGCGGGTCATCAGCTTGCGGCTGATCCCGACGCGAAAACCGCCGGTCAGAAGTTTGTTGAAAACCATACGCTCGGTCGGTGGCATCTGGTCCCATGCGGCCAGCACAGTGGCCTTGCGCGTGGCGTCGTCAGCCGTATCAAGCGCACGCAGCCGGGTGACCCACGCGGTCAGGCTGTCGTCATGCGTGTCTGTCGGTGCAGGCAGAACCAATGCTATGGTCTCGGCCAGATCGCCGACGATGGGATAGCTTTCTTCGAACAGCCAAAG
>Ga0102934_1003636_pt1 | contig 10463 bp, 9 predicted proteins | sample SalPonR2_A_D1_MG_FD_78175 | JGI IMG/M metagenome (GOLD analysis project Ga0102934, IMG submission 78175) | Salt pond soil microbial communities from South San Francisco under conditions of wetland restoration - Salt Pond MetaG R2_A_D1_MG | ecosystem: Environmental > Aquatic > Marine > Intertidal...
AATACTGGTTAGAGCTTTAGTCCTAAGCGTACTGCTGTCCGGATGCGGCGAACTGGAACCAATCAAAATAGGGTTTGTCGGTCAATTAACTGGAAACTACTCGGATATAGGCGTTCAGGGACGCAATGGAGTGCAGCTGGCGGTGGAAAATCTGAATGAGTCCGGCGGGATTAACGGACGGCAGCTGGAACTCATTGTAGAAAACGATAAAAATAGCATCAAAGGTGCGATTGAAGCAGATACTCGATTAATCGAAAGCGGGGCAGAAGCCATAATCGGGCACATGACAAGCTCGCAAACGGTGGGTGTTGAGAGTTTCATTCTGGACCACCAAATACCTCTTATTAGCCCTACCGCCTCATCTCCTTTGCTCAGCGGAAAACAGGATTGTATATTCAGGTTGAATCCCTCCTCAGACAAGTCGGCTGCAGTGATGGGGAATTATGCATATACCCAGCTTGAGAAAAAACGGGTAGCCGTATTGTATGATATAAGAAATCAAGCCTACTCATTACCCTATGCGCTTTCTTTTATCCACTTCTTTAAGGAACTGGGAGGTTCAGTCCCTCTGCAGTTAAACTTTTCTTCTGATGAGGGGGTAAACTGGAGAGAAGTTATCGATCTTATAGATGAACACGATGTATCAGCAGTAACTGTGGTAGCATCGGCAGCCGATACTGCCTCCTTTGCTAAAGCTAAGCAAGAATATGGAAAGACCTGGAAGCTGTATGCCTCCGGATGGGCTCATACCCAGCGTCTTTTGGAAATTGGAGGGGCTGCGGTAAACGGGGTGGAGTTTATCGAAAGTTTTAACCGAAAGAGCAGCCGACCTACTTTTGAAACATTTAAAGATCGTTATATCGAGCAATTTGGGCATCAGCCGCTGTTCGCAGCCGGTCAGGGGTATGAATCTGTCCTGCTTTTAGCAGAAGGAGTGCGACGGATGTCTGACTACAATGGGAACCTAATAGAGGCACTGCAAAGCATTAGTTCAATTGAAGGGCTCATGGGTACCCTGCGTTTTGATGAAAATGGTGATGTAAAGCGTCCATATTTCGTAAGCAAAATAATTGACGGGGATTTTGAAGTAATCGGTTCTATATCCGACTAATAAATAGGAATTTACAAGTTGCATGTTCAATGAATTATTATCTACTATTAGAATTCCTGTAATGAAAGCTTTTTTAATTTAAAACTATGGGATAAGGTGTAATAATGAAGCAATACGAATTTTCTCAAGTTACAACCCGCGGAGGTGACGGAGGCGAAACCAGTATTGCCAATGGAGAGCGACTGAGGAAGGACGATCTTCTCTTTCATACCCTCGGCAGTATGGATGAATTGAACTCTCAGTTAGGAGTGGTCCGCGCATATTTGGAGAAAAAGCCGGCTCAAGATATTTTAACTGTTCAGGAGCATCTGCAGGTTATTGGCGGAATGCTGGCGGTGCCAAAACGCTCGGAGCAGTATGAAAAGATTCGTAAGATAGACGGGAAAGACATTGAAGAGCTTGAGAAACGTGAATACCGGCTTATGCAGCACTGCAAGGTGCCGGATAAATTTGTGCTGCCCGGCGATTCACTTAAGGCAGCTCATGCTCACGTGGCCAGGGCCGTGTGCAGAAGGGGTGAACGCTGGATGGTAAGCTGTATACGTGAACGTGGTTTGAACCAATTAATACCGGCTCAACAGTACTTGAATCGACTTGCAGATTACCTGTTTATTTTGGGGCTGTGGCTAGAGCAGAATGAAAGAGTTGGGCGCTAATTGCAGGCCGATAAGAGCAAAAAGGAGGATTGCATGAACTATTATAAATTGAATGAATTGCCGGCCCGGAAGAAAGGAGAGGGAATTCGGTTGCGCACTGTGCACGGGGAAAAAATGACTATTTCCTATTGGGAGTTCGATCCGCAGACCGATTTACCCGAACATTCTCATCCCCATGAACAGATTGCAATGCTGCAGGAAGGACGTTTTGTGCTTACCGTAGAAGGTGAGCCGCGGGAGCTTCAGCTGGGCGAGGCGGTGGTTATTCCTCCGAATGTATCCCATTATGGGCGTGCAATTACCGCCAGTAAAGTGATGGATATCTTTTCGCCGGTACGTGAGGATCTACGGGAGTAACTGCTACCTCCGTCATTTATTACAAATACGTAGGTATAAATAACAAAAAATACATTTATGTTGGTATAAATGTTGTTAGTTACACAAATGTAGGTTCGCAAGTAGGATTTTAACTCGTTTAATATTATTTTAATGATGTCTCTTCTCTCTGTTTTGTGTGATAAAAAAAGTTATATTTTAGTAATCCATTGTAATATAATTAATTAAAGCTATATTTGAAACTCTTTGTATTTTTTTGTATGGCTTTGGCACGGCTCTTGCTTAAGTAAGGTAACACGCTTAAGGAGGAACTAGAATGAAGCGATGGATGAAGTATCTGACTGCACTACTACTAATGGGCTTATGCGCAGTCACACAGGCAGCGGCGGAAGAGGCGACACTTGCTGAAGTAGTGAGCCGCTTTGAATTGGCCTTTGACATGTTGTGGCTGGTATTAGCGGCGGTGTTGGTGTTTTTTATGCAGGCAGGGTTTGCAATGGTGGAGTCGGGCCTAAGCCGCGCCAAGAACGCCGGAAACATAATGATGAAAAACCTAATGGATTTTTCCGCAGGGGCGGTAGCCTTTTGGGCCATTGGTTGGGGCTTGATGTATGGAGCTTCGATATCTGGATTTATAGGCAGCGATCAGTTTTTTATTCACGGAGCCGACAGTACCCTGTATCGCGACTGGATGTTCCAGGTAGTATTTGCCGCTACTGCCGCAACTATTGTGTCCGGAGCAATGGCCGAGAGAACCAAGTTTGGGGGATATCTGATATACAGTGTCTGTATTACCGCAATTATTTATCCCATATCCGGTCACTGGATTTGGAACGGCGGTTGGCTGGCGGAGCTTGGTTTTCACGATTTTGCCGGAAGCACGGTAGTTCATTCGGTTGGTGCCTGGGCGGCCTTGGTGGGAGCCTTCTTTTTGGGGGCTCGAAAGGGAAAATACGTACAAATTGGCAAAAAGACAGTGGTAAGGGCAATTCCCGGCCATAATATGCCCTTGGCAGCTCTGGGTGTATTTATCCTTTGGTTTGGATGGTACGGTTTTAATGCGGGCAGCACCCTCTCCGGCACCGATCCGGATATTGCCCATGTGGCGGTAACCACCACTCTGGCTGCCGCTACAGGTGCGATTGGAGCGATGTTCAGCTCTTGGAAGTGGTTTGGTAAGCCTGATCCGAGTATGTCCCTCAACGGTGCCCTATCCGGCTTAGTAGGTATTACCGCTGGTACTTGGGTGGTATCTCCCGTAGGAGCTCTGATAATCGGAGTAGTATCAGGGGTTTTGGTGGTAGCCTCGGTAGAGCTCGTAGATAAGGTGCTGCATATTGATGATCCGGTGGGTGCAGTATCGGTACATGGTGTATGCGGGGCTTGGGGCACTTTGGCCGTAGGCTTGTTTGCCGATGGGGTGAACGACGCTTCGATTGTCGGCCTTTTTTACGGGGGCGGTGCCACACAGCTGGGTATTCAGCTGCTGGGCGTTGCGGCGGTATTCGCATGGGTAGTTCTTTTATCTAGTATACTTTTCGGCAGCCTAAAAGCAATTGGAATGCTTCGGGTTAATGGAAAAGAAGAGCTCATGGGATTGGATATCGGAGAGCATGGAATGGAATCCTACAGTGGTTTCCAGATTTTTAGCAACATGTAAGGGAGGATGAGAATATGCGATTAATAATTGCCTATATTCAGCCGCATATGCTGAATAGCGTAAAAGAGGAGCTGTATAAAGCAGAGGTTTATAAAATATCGGTAACCAATTCCCTCGGCTGCGGGCAGCAGAAGGGGTACACTGAATCATACCGCGGTGTGGATATCGAAGTGAATCTGCTAAAGAAGACCCGAATTGAAATAGCTGTGAATGAGGCGTTTGTCCAGCCGACAATTGATGCAATAATCACCGGAGCTCGAACAGGAGAGATCGGTGACGGGAAAATCCTGGTTCTACCGTTAGAGAATGTAGTAAGAATTCGCAGTGGCGAAACAGGGCACCAGGCAATCGGCTAAAAAACGTAAAGAAAACGGCCTTCGGGAATATATTCCGGGGGCCGTTTTTATCAGGTGCCTTGCAGGCTGTATGTAGTGCGATTGCATAGCGTTTGCAAACTGTTCTTTGAGGGGATATGCTGGAATTAAGGAGTACCGGTATGGGTGAACATGAAACTCAGTATAAAACAAAAGGGGAAATCAACGGGAACAGCTTCACGATAGTGGATCTTCACGCTGTGTGCGCTAAGGGAGATGCTCCTGGGTCGGGTGGACAAGGTATCGCGGGTGTAGAAGGTGAAAAAGGGGTAAAGCTTGAGCGGCTCCCCTTTTCCATCCGTGTTTTGCTGGAGAATGTGTTGCGACACTACGACGGAAAATTTTTTGAGACCCAGCATATTGAAGCCCTTCTCAATTGGGAACGCAGGCAAGGACAAGTTGAAATTCCCTTTTTGCCCAGCCGTATCTTGATGCAGGACTTCACGGGGGTACCAGCGGTAGTGGATATAGCCTCGCTGCGCTCAGAGATGGAGCGGAAGGGAAAGCCCGCCGATACAATTGAGCCATTGATTCCGGTGGATGTAGTTATCGACCATTCGGTCCAAGTTGATAATTACGGTACCCGGCGTGCCCTCAGGGCGAATGTCGGAAAAGAGTATGAGCGCAACTCGGAGCGCTACCGACTGCTTAAGTGGGCGCAATCCGGATTTAATGATTTTTCAGTGCTTCCGCCTGGAATGGGAATCTGCCATCAGGTAAACCTCGAGTACCTCTCGAGTGTAGTCACTGCCCGCGATGGTTATTTATTTCCGGATACCCTAGTCGGAACCGATTCTCATACTCCGATGGTGAATGGGATGGGGGTGCTTGGATGGGGAGTCGGAGGGATTGAAGCCGAAGCTGCCATGCTGGGTCAGCCCCTTTACTTTACCCTGCCGGAGGTAATCGGGGTGCAGCTTCGCGGAGAACTTCCTGTGGGAACCACCACCACCGATTTGGTGCTGTATATCACCGAATCGCTGCGGGCGGAGGGGGTGGTGGGAAAGTTTGTCGAGTTTTACGGCGAGGCTGTCTCGAAGCTTGGTGTTCCCGACCGGGCGACAATCTCCAATATGTCTCCGGAATTCGGCTGTACGGTTACCTACTTTCCGATTGATCAGCGTACACTTGAGTATCTGCAACTTACCGGACGGTCTGCGGAGCAGGTACAGCTTGTCGAGGAGTATGCAAAGAAGAATCATCTTTGGCGCAGAGGTACGGAGCAGATCAGTTATACCAAGGCCATCCAACTAGACCTGGGTAATGTACAGCCTGCTGTGGCCGGCCCTACACGTCCCCAGGATAGAATTACTCTCTCCGACTTAAAGTACAGAGTGACGAACCTGTTTAAAACTACAGCCAACGTTTCACACTCCGTATCAGAAACCGCCTCAAAGAGCAGATCTGCCGATACCGTTGGGCCGCCTACCAGCCGCCGGCCCGAGGATGAGGGGCAGCAACAGCCCGGAGTTACCAACCGGGTTAATATACATACCGCTGAAGATGGGCTGGAGAGGGTACGCGACGGCTCTGTGGTTATTGCGGCAATCAGCAGCTGTACCAATACCTCAAACCCCGAGGTCATGGTGGCGGCCGGTTTGTTGGCGAAACGGGCGGTAGAATTGGGGCTTAAGGTACCGGGGTGGGTAAAAACAAGTCTGGCACCCGGCTCGCGGGTGGTTACCGATTATCTGCGCCTGACTGCGCTGCTTCCGTATCTGGAAGCCCTCGGTTTTCATGTAGTGGGTTACGGCTGTACCACCTGTATCGGTAACAGCGGAGACCTGCCGCCGAGAATCGATGCGGAGGTAAAGCGGCGTAAACTCCAGGTTGCATCGGTGCTTTCAGGAAACCGCAATTTTGAGGCTCGCATTCATCCTGATGTGACCATGAATTTTCTGGCTTCACCTCCGTTAGTAGTTGCCTACGCGCTCGCAGGCAGGGCGAATATAGATATTACCAAAGAACCGGTCGGCTTCGACCCCAATGGCGAGCCGGTGTACCTGCATGAACTGTGGCCGTCTTCCGCCGAGGTGCAGGAGCTCTTGCAGGCAGTGATCTCTCCAGAGCTGTTTCGGCAGAGTTATGCCGGCATCTACTACGGGGATGAGTTGTGGCAGAAGCTTGCTGCGCCGCAAGGTGTTTCATATGCCTGGGATAAAAGTTCAACCTACATCAGGGAGACTCCCTTTTTCAAAAACCTCTCCCGAGAGCCTTCTAAACCGAAATCGATTGAGGGGGCTAGGGCTCTTCTTCTGTTAGGAGACTCGGTAACTACCGATCACATTTCCCCCGCCGGGAAATTCAGTGCAGATAGCCCCGCCGGAGGCTACCTGCGTGAACAGGGGGTCTCGGAGGCGGATTTTAACACTTACGGCTCGCGGCGCGGAAACCATGAGGTCATGATGAGAGGCACCTTTGCCAATGTCAGACTCAAGAATTTTATGGTCGACCGCCGGGGCGGCTATACACTGCTGCTCCCGACAGAAGGCGGCTCCAATCCCCAGGAGCTTACGGTGTGGGATGCTTCCCGGGAGTACCGCCGCCGTAAGGTTCCCCTTATAGTGCTGGCCGGCAGGGAATACGGCTCCGGCTCATCCCGCGACTGGGCGGCCAAGGGCACTGCTTTGTTAGGGGTGCAGGCGGTGATTGCCGAGAGTTTTGAGCGGATACATCGCTCCAACTTAATAGGCATGGGAGTACTTCCCTTGCAGTTTAAGCCCGGTGAGTCCTGGCATAGCCTGGGCTTGTCCGGCCTTGAAGAGTTTACAATTGAAGGAGTCGAGGCAAATCTGCAGCCCGGAACAAGCCTCAAAGTAACAGCCCGGCAAATACAGCATTTGGGGCAGACTGGTTCGGAGAATGGTGTTTTAATTGAGTTTAAGGTACTGTGCTGCCTATATTCCAAGGTAGAAGCCGAGTATTGGCGCCATGGTGGGGTGCTGCATTATGTTTTGCGCCGTTATGCTTCAAACTCCCAGGTTTAAAATGTAATTATGTGATACCCATCCCTTATATAGCGCTCCATACTGGGGTGCCCGGACATATCGTCGCAGAGGGGCAGTCCGTTGTTTTGGGCTATCTCCAGGGTTCCCATTTGCTTGGAACAAGCTCGGCAGACGCAGTCAAGCAGTCCCTTTTCGATACATTGAAGGTAGAGTTTTCTAAAGGGAGCATCTTCCTTTTCAAAATCTGCAATCAGTTTAGTTGCACTGCCTTCCAGCACAAGCTTCACCTCATATCCCTTGCTGTTAAAGTCCAGCGCATTCAGCAGGGCATGGGCAAAACACATCAATTCTCCGTTAAACGCAAATAGACAATACTTCTTATCCATACTATCTCCTTTCTCACACAAGTTCGATTTTCAGTCGCTTATTTATTTTTCCCTTGCTTTTGTGTCCGACTATTTTGAAGGTCCCAATCTCTTTGGTATTCGCGACATGGGTACCTCCGTCGGCCTGCAAGTCCAACCCTTCGATCTCGACAATCCGAATTTCCTGTAGTGTATCTGGTAGAAGGTTGATTTTAGTGCGGATTAGGTCGGGAATCTGTTCCGCCTTGGCTCTGGGAAGGACGCGCGCCTGTATGTTGCGGCCGTTCTGTATTTCGACATTCACTTTGCCCTCGATCTCATGCACCAGGTCGGCGGAAAAGTTTTCAAATTCGAAGTCCATTCGCCCCTTTAGGGGTTCCATGTTACCACCGGTGACCTGGGCACCGTAATCGCGCCACACAACTCCGCAAAGCACATGCATCGCCGAGTGGGTTCGCATCAGCTGGTAGCGTCGCTCCCAGTCAATTTCCCCGTGTACTTCACTACCGACTTCCGGCAGTTGCCCATCTATTTGATGCAGAATATGGTCTGCCCTGCGCGAAACAGAAAGCACCGGAACCATACTGCCGGCATAGCTAAGCCGGCCGGTATCGCAGGGCTGGCCCCCGCCTCCTGGGAAGAAGGTTGTTTTATTCAGCACTACGGTTTTTGTTTCTTGGTCGATATCAGTAACTACTGCACTAAACTCTTTTAGGTATGAATCGCTATGGTATAACATTTTAGTCATAAAAGCTCCTTTTTTTAAGTATAAGGTTCTTTAAGTATAAAGGTTGGGCACCGGAAATCGCAACCGGAAAAGATAAACCGATATGGTAAGTATCGCAGGGGAGGCTAAAAACAGTGTGAGACCGTTGATCACTACGGCATGTATCCTGTCAGAGGCCAGCATTTTTCTTTTTAAATTCAAACTTAAACTTAGCCTATCGTCAGGCGTATGCCGTTTTAGAGAACATCTACTTTGAAGGGCGTTATTATCGAAGGGATATTGGTAAAACATAAAAAGTGGTCCAACACTTTTTTGATGTGCTGGACCTACTTGATCTTTTTATAGCTGTGAATATATGATCTTCCTGAGTGGGGGAATCGCATTATGAATTTATTAATCACCGGAATTACCGGTAATTTTGGATATGCTGTATACAAGGCTCTGAGAGGCAGATCTGATGTAGAGATCTATGCGGGAGCTCGGAATCCTGAAAGGGTCAATTTTCTGATTGAAGACCCGGAAATCAAAGTGCGCCGCTTTGACTTCAATGATGCGGGCACATACGAATCCGCCTTGGAAGATATAGAAGCGGTGGTACTGGTGCGTCCGCCTGCGATCACAAAGGTAAAGTCGAAGATTTTTCCTTTTATAAATATCTGTCGGCATAAAAATATTCAGCACATCCTTTTTCTCTCACTGCAGGGCGTGGAGAATAGGTCTTATACACCCCATTATAAAATTGAGCATTACATACAGAAAAGCGGTATACCCTATACCTTTTTACGACCGAGTTTCTTTATGGAAAATCTCATAACAGCCCATCGCGAGGAGATTCGTTATGAATCCCGTCTGTTGGTTCCTGCGGGCGAGGGGAAAACCAATTTTATAGCCGTAGATGATATAGCTCGGGCAGCTGCCCGATGTATCGGAAATGCACAACATTATAATAGCGCCTACGAGCTTACCGGAGAGGAAAATTACTCCTATTATGATGTAGCTCGGATACTTTCTGTGGAACTCGGCAGAACTATTAGTTATGAAAAACCGGGGTTACTTCCGTTTATGCTGTATCGGCTTAAAAAGGGTGAGCCCCTAGGTTTTGTTCTTGTAATGTCGCTCATCTATAGGACGGTGAAAGCCGGCAAGGGGGCTGACCAAAATGAGAATCTCTCTGAAATTTTTGGAGTAACCCCCACCGATTTACGAGAGTTTATACGAGACCGTCGTACTTACTTTGAACTTGATTCATGAGTACAGGTTTGACAGCGGGGACAGAAGTAACTGCCCCGCTGGGCTACATAGATTTTTTCTAACGGAGTTCCGCAATGGGGACAGGGCCGGCCGTTCAATCCGTACACCCTTAGAGCTTCCCGGTTTTCTCCTCTTTTTCCTCCCGACATATAATTAGTCTCACCCTCCCCCAGGGAAGTTCCGCGGTTTCTGAGCCCCTCACGCAGAACAGTGCGTATGTGCAGCAGCAGCGCTTCAGCCTTGTGTGGTTCAATAAGGCGGCTGTTTTCCAGGGGATGAACTCCGGCGGCAAACAGTGCCTCGTCGCAGTAGATATTCCCCAGTCCGGCCAGAAAGCTCTGGTCGAGCAGGAGAGCTTTGATTCGACGTGCGCGCTTATGCACTGATGAGGCAAATAACTCCGGGGTAAGTTTCGGGTCGAATGGGTCCGGGCCAAGCTTGTCCAGCGTCTGTCCGGGATGACGGGTAAGAATAATACGGCCGAATTTTCGGGTATCATGAAAGCAAAGTCGACGATCTTCATCTAATACGAATTCTACTCTTACATGCGGGTCTGCCTTTTTCTCCGGTGTACTGAGTTGATATTGACCGGTCATTTTAAGATGAGTCAGCAGATAAGCCCCTTGGTCCAGCTTAAACACAATGTATTTACCTCGGCGACGGATCGATTCTATTCGTCGGCCGCGCAGCTCTTTTACAAACTGTGCGGCCGAGAGGGGCCGTATGGTATTCTCCCAGCTAATAGCTACCGAATTGATTGTGTCTCCCTCGACACCGGCGGCTCGAAGGTCATCGACAACTGTCTGAACTTCCGGTAATTCCGGCATTACATACTCCCGTTGTAAGAATTTGTAAGTGAAAGTATTATAGTTGCATGAATACACAAGAGGGGCAACAGAGCGACTTAGAAGGAGGTCTTCGCTTCAAAGCGGGAATTCCGGTTATACTGCTGATAATAATGGTCCTTATTACCAATATTCTCTCCAGGTCGATTCTTTCCCCCCTGCTGATTCGGGTAGAAACCAGTTTTGATAT
>Ga0102934_1003637_pt1 | contig 10463 bp, 8 predicted proteins | sample SalPonR2_A_D1_MG_FD_78175 | JGI IMG/M metagenome (GOLD analysis project Ga0102934, IMG submission 78175) | Salt pond soil microbial communities from South San Francisco under conditions of wetland restoration - Salt Pond MetaG R2_A_D1_MG | ecosystem: Environmental > Aquatic > Marine > Intertidal...
CTGTGCCTGAATATCCGTCAACGCATTCTTCTCCAACCGACTCATATCATCCGCCGAATGCGATCCACCTGCTGCTGCAATTTCTTGGCGGATACGGGATATGCAGTTTTAAGCTCCTGGGCAAAGAGTGAGATCTTGAATTCTTCGATCATCCAAAAAAACGCCTCCACCGCATCCCGCTTCTCCTGGGAGGTACTCGCATCGATTTCGTTTAAAAACTGCGCCAATCGCTCATTAAAAGGCTTGACCTGTTCAGCTTTTTTCTGGTCCTTGTCAAGATCTATCACCCCCCGCTCGGCACGAAGCGATAGGGCCTTCAGATATCTGGGCAGGTGTCCTAAGCGATCGAGTGTATAGATGTCGATAAAATGCGCAGGCACCAGGCGGCTGAGCGAGCGCCGCAACTCGGATAGAAACGTCGTTACCAGCGGTCTGTCCGAATGCGCGGATTCCAGTTTGTAGACGAGGGCGCGGGTTTCCGCAAATGCCTCGATGACGGCAAGCCCCTTCTCCATCAGCGCCCGGCCGGCCGACAGCAGATTTTCCGACTGGGCACGGGCATGGCTGTAGAATTGATCCGCTGTGCGGATATTTACCGCAAACAAGTCATTTATCACCCGATCCATTATCCGGGCCTCAACTTTTCGCCGGCCGCCGAAATACGTGGCTGCCTGCTCCGCAGATGACGGCAGGGCCACGGTCTTTTTCAGAAATTTTAAATCCTTTGCCAAATAGCGGCGGTATAGCTGGGCGACACCGGCTTTATGGGATCGAAGGGCCGCATCCGGGTCCTCAAAAAGCCGAAGGTCCACGGCATCCCCGTTTGGGACAAGCGCGGGATACACGTGAAAACCTGTTTGCCCGCCGCCTTCAACTGCAATGGCATCCGGGAGATCCGGAACTTCCCAAGTGGTCATCCCTTTTTTTTCCCACTTTTCTCTTTCCGCGGCCAGCCCTTGCGCATTGGTTTTCTCCGGCGTCTGGGTCAAAAGTGCCTGCTTATCCCGGCTGCCGGCGACCTCTCTTCCCTGGGCATCGGTGATGGCAAATCGCAGACGTAAATGCTCGGGAAGCTCCGCCTCCCGCCATTCGGACACCGGGATATCCACCCCGAACCGATGATGGATAAACCGGCTCAATTCGCTGCGCAAGGAGCCCTTATACATGGGCATTTCCTGCATAATGCAGCGGACCGTGTCGCTTATGGGAACCAGCTGTTTGCGGTAGGATTTGGGAAGCGCCCGCAGCAAAGCGGTGATCTTCTCCTCAAGCAAGCCGGGCACGATCCAGTCCGTGGGGGCCTGGGTGATGGCGGACGCACCGGATGCGGGCACTTTGACTGTTACGCCGTCAGCCGGCGCGCCGGGATCAAACCGGTATGCGCACGCATACCTGGATTTGCCCAGCTGCAGGGAATCCGGATAAAGTGACAGCTGGTCATCCTCCGGATAGTAGGTTAAGAGATCCGACTGATCCATTCTAAGGAAGTGGTCCGAGCCCCTCTTTTTGATACGCTTTCTGAGCGTGGCCATGTCAAAGACGTTTTCAAGCCGATTTCGGTAAAATTCCAGCATGGCCGACTCCCCGACCAAAAAGTCCCGCCGGCGGAGCCGGTTTTCCATTTCCCGAATCGATTCGATCTGCTCCCAGTTATGCTGCATAAAGGGAAGTTCGGTTTTCACCCGGCCTTGGATCAGGGCCTCACGGATAAAAATCTCGGTCGCGCCCTCCGGATCCACCGGACCATAGCGTTTGGGCCGCCCCGGTTCAATGATCAGCCCGAAAAGACTCACCTGCTCATCCGCCATGACCGCCTCGCGCTTTTTTTCCCATCTGGGGTTAAGATAGGTATACCGGCAAAGGGAGGCGCCGATGGGCTCCAGCCAGGCGCGGTCGATATTGCCCACATTGCGGCCAAAAAGCCGCGATGTCTCCACCATTTCCGCGCATACGATCCAGGCGCCACCTTTGTTAAATACCCCGGAGCCGGGGAAAATCATCATTTCCCTGTTTTTGGCGGCCTGATAGATATTTTTTTCCTTTTTCACGGCAATGTTGGATAAAAAACCGCTTAGAATGGATTTATGGATGGCCGCATAGCCTTCGGAAAACCCCTCGTCCCCGGATTCAGCCTTTTTGGCGGGTGCCGGGGGCTTGGCCTTGACCCCGGCCTCGCTCAGAATCGCGGTGATCTGCTCATGCACATCCTGCCATTCCCGCATCCGCTTAAAGGAGAAGAAATTCTCCCGGCAGAACTGTTTAAGATCTTTTGCCCGGACGAATGCTCTTGCCATGGCCGGCGTTCCAAAGCAGGCCCGCCAGATATTGATCCAGGTAATAAAATCCGAGGCCGGATCCTTAAACCGGTTATGGGCCGCCTCCGCGGTTTTTTCCGCATCCTCCGGCCGTTCTCTGGGATCAATGGTGGTAAGCGCCGATACAATCACCACCACTGTTTCCAAATGCCCCTGATCCGCCGCTTCTATAAGCATGCGGGACAGTCTCGGGTCAAGCGGAATGGCGGCCATCAGCCGGCCCTTGTGGGTCAGGCGGGGCGGTTTTTTGTTGCCGGATTTCCCCTTTTTCCGGTCGACGGGGGGGGCAATGGCGCCCAGTTCGTAGAGCATATCAAAGCCGTCCTTAACCTGCTTGGCCGGCGGGGGGTCGATAAACGAGAAAGACTGGACATCGCCCAAATTCAAAGCAATCATCCTCAGGATCACCTGGGATAGATTGGACCGCTGGATCTCCGGCGGGGTAAAGAGCGGCCGGGAGTCAAAGTCAAATTCGGAATAAAGCCTGATGCAGACGCCGTCCGACACCCGGCCGCAACGGCCCTTGCGCTGATCCGCGCTGCTTTTCGAAATCGGGGCAATCGGCAGCGACGTGGTTCGCGACCGGGGCTCATACTGAGAAATGCGGGCCAACCCCGTATCAATGACATACCGAATACCCGGCACCGTAATAGAGGTTTCTGCCACATTGGTGGCCACCACGATTTTCCTTCCCGGCATGGGTTTGAACACCCGCATCTGTTCGGCCGCGGGCAGCCGGGCAAAAAGCGGAAGCACCGTGGAATGCCGGTAGTTCCGTCCCTCAAGGATTTCGTAGGTCTCCCGGATGTCCTGCTCTGTGGGCATAAATACCAGGATGTCGCCGGAATTTTTTTCCGAAATGACCGCATCCACCGCATCCACTGCCTTTTCCACGTAAGTGAGCTCCTCGGATGCATCTTCGGGATCGGATTCGGTGTACTGCACCGTGACCGGATAGGTCCGGCCGGAGACCTCGACCACCGGCGCATCATCAAAGGCTTTTGAAAATTTTTCCGTATCAATAGTCGCGGAAGTGATAATAAGCCTTAAATCCGTGCGCACTTTAATGAGGTTTCTCAAAATCCCCAGCAGAAAATCGATATTCAGGCTGCGCTCATGGGCCTCATCCACAATAATCGTATCATAGGCGTTTAAATATTTGTCCCCCTGCGTCTCTGCCAGAAGGATGCCATCGGTCATAATTTTGATAAAGCCGTCTTCCTTATTGAACTGATCCTGAAACCGGATCTGGTAGCCCACGGATTCGCCGGGAGACTCGCCCATCTCCTCGGCGATCCGGTTGGCCACTGTGACCGCGGCAATCCGCCGGGGCTGGGTGCAGCCGATAATCCCCTCGATCCCGCGGCCGGCCTCAAGGCAGAACTTGGGCAGCTGCGTGGTCTTGCCGGAGCCGGTCTCTCCGGAAATAATGACCACCGGATGCGCTTGGATGGCGGCGACAATATCGTCTTTTCTTTGGGTAATCGGCAGATTTTCCGGATACTCGGGTGCCGGCCGGGTCTTTTTCCGTTTTTCCTTGTACGCAATGGACCGCCTGAGCCGGTCCTTTAGCTGATCCAGCTTTTGCCGGGTCTTTTTTACCGAATCATCGCCATTTTTTCGGCGCTTGATCTTTTTAAGCTCACGGAGCGCCGCATGCTTATCCGCATGCATGGCATCCGGCAACAGGGTTTCCACAGATTTTATTTTTTGATATAAATTAGGTGACTTGGACATAACCGGACATAAAAAAATTTAAAAAATTACCGAACCCGAAGTTCGGGGATGGCATACCATAAACAGTGCGTCGAGATTTTTCAATATCTTCCCCCATCCCCCTATCGGATAAAGACTTTGACATCCTGTCTTTAATTGGTATAAAAAATGTCTACGAAAAAGATTATATTTCAACAGAATAAATTCGAAACCCGTCCCGGCCATCTGAAAATATGAACAAATTTTTGATAGACCCATTTTTCAATTATAAAGACTAAACGGTTCATTGTCCCATGCCGACATCCCAATCCACCCAGCCGCTGCCGACCGGTTTTCACCGGCTGCGTAAAGATCAGCTCCGGTATATCCTGGACAATATCTCCGATTACGTATGCCTCCATGATCTGCAGGGAAAGATGCTGGCGGTGAACTGGACGCTCGAGAATCAATCCGGCATTGCCAATCCCCAGCAACTGGTGGGTGAGCCGATTACGCTTTTCATGCCGGATAAGTATCAGGCCGTATTCAACGACTACATGGCTCAGCTGCTTGAAAAGGGCGCCACCTCCGGACTGGTCAGCCTGATAACCCAAACTGACGAGGAGCGAGTGATCGAGTATAACAGTCTGCTGATATACGATGATCAGGACCAGCCCCTTGCTGTGGCCAGCCTGGGCCGCGATATCACCGACCGGTTGAAATCCGAAAAGGCTTTAAAAAAGAGCGAGGAAAAATACCGAAACATCCTGGAGACAATTGAGGACGGCTACTATGAGGTCGATCTCAGCGGCAACATCAAATTCTGCAACCCCTCGCTTTGCCGGATACTCGGGTATAGTGAATCCGAATTGCTGCAAATGAGCTATCAGCAGGTCTCTGATCCGGCCTATATCAACACTATCTATAATACGTTCAACAAAGTTTATCACAGCCGGAAATCCACCAAGGCATTCGACTGGAAGTTAATCCGAAAAGACGGTTCGATATGCTTTGTGGAGACCTCGGTTTCCCTGATCGAAGCAGGCGACCAGCGGATTACGGGGTTCCGGGGCATCTGCCGGGATGTCACGGATCGCATCGAGGCGGAAAAGGAGCGGCAGAGCCTGGAAAACCAGCTCTTCTACAGCCAGAAAATGGAGGCCCTTGGCACCCTGGCCGGCGGCTTCGCCCATAACTTCAACAATATCTTATTTCCATTGATCGGCTACATTGACATGGCCCTGATGAATACCCCGGAGGACAGCCGAAACCGCAGTCACCTGGAAAAGGCCTTGGAATCCGCAAACAAGGCGAAAAATATCGTCCACCGGGTGCAGGAATACACCCGAAACGACAGGGGTCATCAAATCCAGCCGATTCAGGTGCCGGAAATTGTGAATCAGGCCCTCCGGCTGGTTCGGGGCTCGCTTTCCAGCCGGATTAAGCTGTCAACGGAAATGGATGGGACCTGTCCTCGGATTATGGCGGATGCGGACCAAATCCAGCAGGTCATCGTCAACCTCTGCGCCAATGCCAATGATGCCGTCATGTCAAACGGTCGATCCGGCCATATCACGGTTACAGTTTCGCATACAGAGATTGCGCCCGCCAAAAACGGCAAAGCCATGGCACTGCCCCTGGGCACCTATGCCTGCATCGCCGTCCTGGATTCCGGGTGCGGCATTGATTCGGATAGGGTAGACCGTGTATTTGACCCGTTTTACACCACCAAGCCGGAAACCGGCAAAGGCCTCGGCCTTTCCCTCTCCCAACGGATCGTAAAAAAATACGGGGGCGAAATATTTGTTGAAAGCAAGGTCGGCGAAGGTACCGCTGTTCACGTATACATACCCGAAATGGCGGCGAGCGCTAAACAGGATGAGACCCAGTAAATCATGCATTCAGCTGTTTTCGATAAGAGCAATAGCGGTTTGCCCACCCTCAATTGAATGCCTTGGTTATGCCGACTGAAAAAAGCAGATATATGACCTCCCCCCTGCCGGACCATTCCAATGACTCCATTCATATCCTGATCGTTGATGACGAGCAGCCGATCCGGGAAATGATGGAGCTTCTGCTCTCCCGGGATGGCTATCAATGCCTGACCGCCAAAAACGGCGGTGCCGCCCTGAAAATCCTGCAAAACCAGCCGGTTGACATCGTCATAACCGATATCAATATGCCCGGTATCAGCGGGGTGGAACTGCTGGAAAAGGCCCGTCACTTAACGGATGCGGATTTTATCGTGATTACCGGCTATGTGGAGGACTTCAGTTACGAAAACCTGATTGCCGCCGGGGCCAGCGATTTCATCTACAAACCGATCAGCAACAATGAGATCCTGCTGCGCTTCAAACGGGTCCTGCGTGAACGCTTTCTGCTGCAGGAGCGAGAAAAAATCAACCGGGAACTGGAAAGCAGCAACCAAAAACTGGCCAAATACGCCGAAGAACTCAATGCCGCTTTATCCGATCTGAAGACCACGCATAATGAACTGCAGTCCGCCTATCTGGATACCATCAATCGGCTGGCCCTGGCCGCTGAATTCAAGGACGAGGAGACCGGTGATCACATCTCCCGGATGAGTGAGTACTCGGCACTCCTTGCCGAGAAATACGGGCTTGAAGCGCGCGACGTTCAAAACATTCGCTATGCCTCGCCCATGCATGACATCGGCAAAATCGGCATTCCGGATAGGATCCTCTTAAAGCCCGACCAGTTGACAGGCAGCGAATTCGAAACCATCAAAAGCCATACCACCATCGGCGCATCCATCCTGTCCAATTCCCGCGCGGAAGTGCTTACGGTGGCCCATGACATTGCGCTCACCCATCATGAGAAGTGGAACGGCACGGGCTACCCCCATGGGCTGAAAAAGCAGGAGATTCCCATATGCGGCCGGATCGTGGGGATAATGGATGTATTCGACGCCCTGACCTCCAATCGGCCCTACAAAACCCCCTATCCGTTTGAAGTGGCCCGAAATATCATCAAAAGCGAACGAAGCAAAAGCTTTGATCCCGACCTGGTGGATATCTTCATCAGCCACATGGATGACTTTATCCGTATCAAGGACCAGACTTACTCACTCGCCCATCAAAGCCCGGCGAATTTTAAATGGAGTGCCCGGGATATATCTGATGGGACGGACAAACATATCCGCCACATTTAGACCTAAAACTTGCGCTACTCCCCGATAATCTTAACCAGCACCCGTTTTTTTCTTCTGCCGTCAAATTCTCCGTAAAAAATCTGCTCCCACGTGCCGAAATCGAGGCGCCCCTCGGTAATTGCCACAACCACCTCTCTGCCCATTACCTGCCGCTTCATATGCGCATCCGCATTATCCTCTCCCACATTATGCCGATACTGGGAAACCGGTTCATGGGGCGCCAAGCGCTCCAGCCATTCATCATAGTCATGGTGAAGACCCGACTCATCATCATTGATGAATACAGAGGCGGTAATGTGCATGGCATTAACGAGCACAAAGCCCTCCGTCACCCCGCTTTCGGCCAGGCATTCGCGGACCTGCGGGGTGATATTGATAAATGCGCGCCGGGTGGGGACATTGAAAAACAGCTCTTTACGATAGGATTTCATTCTTTGCTCCTTTCTTAGCCCTGTTTGATTCATTTTTATCTCAATTTAATTTTGACAGTCTCGTAAAAAGTCAATTTTGAGATGGCAAAGCAAAATGTTCAAGATCGCAGGGCGCAAATCCCGAGGAATGCAGCGTACTGACTCGTACGTGAAATTCCGAGGGATGCAGCGCAACAAAGATATTGGACTTTTTGCGAAGCCATCAAATCTTTTATCAATAAAGTAACATTTCCATAACCCGCCCACAAATCCTATCCATCGATCTTGTTGGCGCCTTTTTTAGAGAATCCAGCGTGCGGCTGATCCCATCTGGGCTTGTTAAACCGCGAAACATTCTTATATTTGACAATTGCCTTGACACACCAAAAAATTTTGTGGCAATTAGAATATTTTATTTTCGTTTCAGGAATTTGCCTGATTTTCAAAAGAGGGCTGACGGGTGAATCAAATTCCCACAAAAACTGTATTCAGCGGCATATTTATCGTGCTTATTTTCGGCGGGATCTTTACGCTGTCCATGCTGAACGCATGTCCGGTGGAGCGGGAAAACTGTCCGAACCATCGGAAGCCCGTGGCATTTCCCCATGACATGCACATGACGGAATTTGACTGCCTGGACTGCCACCATCTTTATGATAAACACCATAACAACATCCTAAATCCCATGGAACTCTATGCCGGCAACCCCCATGTCAAATGTGCCTCCTGCCACGGCCCCGGGCACAAACTCAATCGGCAGGAAGCCTTCCACCAGCAGTGTATCCGGTGCCATTTAGATTTCGGCCGGCTTGGCGCTGCCAACGGCGGCCCCAGTCTTTGCGGGGATTGCCATAAACCGACCAAGAAGGCCTCAGATGTTGTGATGATACTTGGAGAACCCCATGATTAAAGCCAAACCCAAACCCCTAGACGAAATTCTTGAATATATTGGGCCCTATGAAAACGTCCTGATCGCCGGATGCGGCGGCTGCGTTTCGGTCTGCCTGGCCGGCGGGCAGAAGGAAGTCAATATATTAAAATCCGAGCTCGATTTTGCGCTGCGCGATACCCGGGAAAACAAACAAATCACCGGTTACACGGTGGAACGCCAATGCAATGCCGCCTATCTCGGAGAGATCGACGCGTACGCGGAAACGGCCGACTGCATGCTTTCCATGGCTTGCGGGGCGGGCGCGCAGCTGCTCGCCGAGCGATATCCGCATATTCCCGTATTTCCGGCAGTCAATACCATTGCCATCGGCGTAGACCGGGATATTGGATTGTATGAAGAGCGCTGCCGGGCGTGCGGAGAATGCGTACTCGCCTATACCGGCGGCATATGTCCGGTGACCCGGTGTGCCAAGGGCCTTTTTAACGGCCCCTGCGGCGGCACCCAAGGGGACCGATGTGAAATCAGCCCGGAGGTGCCCTGCGCATGGCACGAAATCTTTGAACGCTTAAAAGCCCAGGGCCGGCTCGAGGATATCCTGAAAATCCGCAAACCCATGGAATGGCGCGATCAAATCCAGCGCAAATTTGTACAAAAAGGATATGAAAACAGGTACTTACAGGAAGACTAGACGAAATGGCATTTCAAGCACAGCTCCTGCAGATCCTTCAGGGGCCGATGGTCTGGGTCGCATTCATCATTTTTGTGGCCGGCATCATCGGCCAGAGTATTCGGCTCTACCGGCTTACCCGAAGAACTGAGCCGGAAAAGATTCAGTTTATCGCTAATCCCCGGAAAACCCAAAAAATTTCCGGTTGGCGGCGCTGGATGCCTTATCTGGGCCAGCTTAAAACCACCATGCTGGGAACCAGTCCGGTGCTCTCGGCGGTTACCATTATTTTCCATATCTGCCTGTTCATCACCCCGATATTTCTAATGGGGCACAATGTGCTGCTAAAAGCCGCCGTCGGGCTCCCGCTCCCCTATTTTTCGGAAACCACCTCGGATCTTTTGACCCTGATCGTTTTGTTCTGCGGCCTTTTTTTCCTTTTTCGCCGGCTGCTGTTGCCGCGGGTACGGGTCCTTACGACGCCCTATGATATACTGCTGCTGCTGCTGGCCATTTTCCCGTTTTTAACCGGCTTTTTGGCCCATCATCAGCTGCTGCTTGATTACCAGCTGATGATGATACTCCATATGGGATTTAGCGAACTGCTGCTGATCATGATCCCCTTTTCCAAATTTTTTCATATGATTTTCTTCTTTTTCGGCCGGTTTTTCATTGTCAATGAGTACAGCCTCGGGATGCCCCAACGCACCTGGCAATTCTAACTCTTAAGCGGAGACGCCCTATGGCCCACACCGATATTGATGCCGCGCCGATTCAACGGATTCTCAAAAACAACAAACGAGAGATCAAGCTGGGATTAAAGGTCTGCGCGCACTGCAGCCTTTGCGCGGAAAGCTGTTTCCTTTATGCGGCCACCAAGGATCCCAAATATATGCCCTCATATAAATTCATCAATTCCATCGGGCGATTATACCGAAAAAATGGAAAGGTAAGCCGCGAGGAGCTAACAAAAATCCGGGACATCGTATGGCATGACTGCGTATTGTGTAGCCGCTGCTACTGCCCGTTCGGGATCAATATCCCATCCCTTATCGCCCTGGCGCGCCAGGCCTGCCGGACCCAGGATCTGTATCGGGAATACGATAAGGAACCCATGGGAACGGCAACGTAAAAAGCCCAATTTCTGCGGACGCCAATTTTTTAGAGTAAGATTAAGATTAAGATTAAGAGTAAGACGGAAAAACCTTACACATTAAACCCTATACCGCTCCCGCCGCCCATTCCCGATAATTCTTCAGCTGCGGATAGTACAGCATCAGCCGAATCGGCCGGTTTTCCATAGCCCCGATGA
>Ga0102934_1003638_pt1 | contig 10462 bp, 9 predicted proteins | sample SalPonR2_A_D1_MG_FD_78175 | JGI IMG/M metagenome (GOLD analysis project Ga0102934, IMG submission 78175) | Salt pond soil microbial communities from South San Francisco under conditions of wetland restoration - Salt Pond MetaG R2_A_D1_MG | ecosystem: Environmental > Aquatic > Marine > Intertidal...
CTCACAAAAATCAGGAATGAAAATTTTAATCTTTTAATTTTAGATATTAAGTTACCAGATATTAATGGTATAGAATTACTTAAAAAAATACGAGAGCTAGATGTCAAATCCGAAGTTATAGTAGTAACCGCTTACGGCTATGTAGATAACGCTGTGAAGGCGATGAAGATGGGAGCCTATGATTATATAGAAAAACCTTTTGACAATCAGAAATTATCAATAACTATAGATAAAGCGATCGAATCTTATCATCTAAAAGAAGAAGTAAGTGAACTAAAAAAACAAATTGACGAGACCCTGCATCTAAAAGAAAAAATGGGGGAAAGTAAGCAGATTAAAAGAGTTTTACAACAAATTGATATGGTAGCTAATAAAAACGTTACAGTTTTTTTTGAAGGTGAAACTGGAGCAGGTAAAGATTTAGCCGCAAAGATTTTACATAAAAAAAGCAATAGGAGAGATGGTCCTTTTGTTGCAGTCGATTGCGGAGCAATTCCGGAGACTTTGTTCGAATCAGAATTATTTGGACATGTTAAGGGAGCATTTACTAATGCTACTTCTAATAAAAGTGGTAAATTTGAACAGGCTGATGGAGGTATATTATTTCTTGATGAGATCACCAACTTACCACTAAACCTACAACCCAAATTTCTAAGAGCAATTCAAGAACGTGAAATATATAGACTAGGTAGTTCAAAACCTTGTAAAGTTGATGTTCGAATAGTGGTAGCTACTAATAAGAACATAAAAGAGGAGATTGAGAACAACAATTTCAGGAAAGATTTATTTTTCAGATTACATGAATTCAAGATTTATATACCTAATTTAAAAGAACGCAGAAGCGATATTCCAACAATTGCTAATTATTTTCTTAAAGAAACTAATGCTACATTCGATGAATCAATAAAGGGAATTTCGCCTGAAGCAATGGACAAATTGCTAAAATATCCTTGGCCTGGTAATGTAAGAGAATTACGTAATGTTATAAAAAGAGCAGTTATTCATTGCGACGATGATTTGATCCAACCCCATCACTTAAAATTTATATCTGATGAAGAAGTTATAGAAGATGAGAACTGGAGAGATTCCTTTTTTGAAAAAATTGATTTTTCCAACTCTTCCCTGGAAGATATGTTAAAGCGAGCAGAAGAAATTATCATTGATGAAGCAATAGAAAGAGCAGACGGAACCAAAGTTAAGGCTGCAAAAATGCTCAATATTAGTCGGTGGTCAATCTATAGAAAAACCAGCCCAAAAGATAAAGATTAGTAGCAAACAACTAACAAAGGGTGTCATCCTTGCAACTATTTCTTTTTAAATTTAGTATTTCGACATAATAGCCTTTTAAGTATAACCACCTATATATCAAGCACTTACCTCATTTTTTATTCTTTACATTTTTTTTTGGCACAAATTTTGTTCTATAAATAAGTAGAAATTATAAAGTATAAGGTTTTAAATATGAAAGAAAAAGTTCTTATTGTAGAAGATAACAAGATTTTATGCGATACTCTTGCAAGTATCCTCCAGAAGGAGGGATATTCTGTTGAATGTTCCTATAATGGGAAAAAAGCATTTCAGTTAATTAAAGATAATAAATTTGATGTTCTTGTTGTTGATTATAAATTACCTGATATTAGTGGTTGGGTAATACTCAAAAAATTTCTCAAAAATCGCAAGTATCCTTCAGCAATAATGATAAGTGCTAATGCAGATAATAGTATAAAAGAGTGTGTTACACGAAAAAATGTTCTATTTTTAGACAAACCATTTAACAATAAAGAACTAATTTCAGCTTTAAATAGTATCTCAACTTTTATTAAAGCAGGTTAAAATGTGTTCCACCCTTCAGTCAAAGTAGTCATATAAATACTTCCTTCAGATTGACTACAAAACCCGATACACCTCCTCGTATCGGGTTTATTTTTTACAACAAGCCGTCTTTTTTTAATAAAGCATCAGGGTCAGGTTCTCTACCCCTAAACTTTTTAAATAATCTTTCGGGATTCTGAGAATTACCTTTGGACAAAATATTGTTTTTAAAGGAATTAGCTGTATCTCTATCGAAAAATCCTTTTTCTTTAAACATTTCAAAAGCATCTGCTTCCAGAACCTCCGCCCATTTATAAGAATAATATCCTGCGGCATAACCACCAGCAAATACATGGGCGAAACTGCATGATCTATTTGTGTCCTTTACTTTATTAAGTAACCTTGTTTTTTCTAATAACTTATCTTCATACTTCGTTGCATCTTCTATGTCTTTTATATTTTTTGCATGCCAACCCAAATCAAGATAATTAAAAGAAAGCTGACGAATATTAGCCAATCCCTTATTATATTTTTCAACTGCTTTTATTTTATTAACTAATTCTTGGGGGATCTTGTCACCACTCTTATAATGTCTGGCAAATAAATCTAATGTTTCTTTTTGATAGAGCCAATTCTCCATAATTTGAGATGGCAGTTCTACAAAATCCCAATAAACATTTGGACTTGCAAGTGTTGTATAAGTACAACCAGAAAGCAGTGCATGTAGAGCGTGACCAAATTCATGAAAAATTGTTCTAGCTTCATCTAAATTTAATAGACTGGGTGAGTTTTCTGTTGAAGGTGTAAGATTTGCATTTACAGACACCTGCGGAGTTTTTATCTCATTGCCCTGCAATCCCTGAATTCTATAAGTCGTCATCCAGGCTCCGCTTCTTTTAGTCTCGCGTGGAAAAAGATCCATATAAAGAATTCCAATAAAATTTTCTGCTTCATCGAATACTTCATAGGTATTTACAGAGCTATTGTAAACAGGAATTTTATCTGTCTTTTTAAATTTAAGCCCATAAAGTTTTTCTGCAACTTTAAATAAACCTGAAACCACATTTTCAACTTTAAGATAGGGTCTGACTTCTTCTTCATCGAAATTATATTTTTGTTTTTTGACTTTTTCAGAATAGTATGATAAATCCCAGGCTGAGAAATCTTCTATAGAATCATTTTCTTTTGCATATTTTTTTATTTCAGCAAGTTCCTCTTTAGCTTTTGGCAGTGCAACCTGATATATTCTCTCCAAAAATTCGTCAACAGTACTGAGATTTTTTGCCATTCTTCTCTCTAAAATATAATCAGCATGGGTATTATAACCCAACAATTCAGCTCTTTTTTTCCGTAAAGATGCAATCTCTTTTAATATTTCTCTGTTATCATATTTGTCTTTATAAGCTCTGGACTTATACGCTTTAGTGATTTTTTCACGTAATTCCCGGTTTTTTGCATATTTAAGTACAGGTTGAACACTGGGAATTTGTAAAGTTAACATCCAACCATCTTTCTTTCCATTCTTTCTGGCAGTTTCAGCCGCACAAACAATTGCTGATTCGGGTAATCCTTCCAGTTTCTTTTCATCTTTTATATGTAATTTAAATTGGTTGGTAGATGCCAGTAAATTCTGAGAAAATTTTGGACTAAGCTTTGATAACTGTTGATCTATTTCCTTCAATTTCTCTTTTTTATCTTCAGATAAATTAGCTCCGTTTCTGACAAAATTTAAATATATCTCTTCCAAAAGCCTCCGTTGTTCAATATTAAGATCGGCAGAATTTGAATTATTATACACTTTTTTTATTCTTTGGAACAAATCATCATCCAACAGGATACTATTTTTATATGCAGCCAACTTAGGTGATATTTTCTGTGCCAGAGACTTAAATTTATCATCAGATTCTGAATTATAAAGATTAAAATATGTTGTAGCAACTCTATCTAAAAGTTCACCTGATGTTTCATAAGGTAAAATTGTATTTTCAAATGTTGGGCGTTTCTTAAGATTGGTAATCTCTGCAATCTCTTCTTTCCCCTTTTTCATGGCAACTTCAAAAGCAGGGATAAAATGTTCACGTTTAATCTTATCAAATGGTATAGCATCATATTTTGTATTAAAAGGCTTAAAAAAAGGATTTTTCTTATTTTTTTCCATTATAACTCCAAATATTAATTGATTTTGGTTGAACTTGTTCGTTCTTAGTTTCTATGTCAAATTCTTTGCATTTATAAATTTAGCCTAATTATAATGACAATTTCTAGTTATTTTGTATAAATTATGAATAAAATTCTTACAGAATTCAAGGTTTTTATAAATTGGTGAATAAAATTTTAGCTGGTTATTGCCTCAGCATCCCTAGATAATAAATCAATAGCTATACCCAGAACAAATGAACTAATAATTGTATAAAATGTTAGAAGAATGACAAATTTTAGACTGAAGTAATGAATCATAATAGGTATTAGGGGAATTTTTACAGCACGATTATACAAAAATACAGCCATTAAACCTTTACTCATCCCTTTTTTATGCAATTCTTGTAATAGTGTATACCACAAATATACTGCTCCGTGACTAATTAACCCTGCTACAGCAGCTATCAAAAAACCGGAAATTCCCGATTCTCTACCCAAATATTTTGAAATCTTATTAGGAGATATAAAAAACTTAATAGCAGCAGTAAAACAGAGGACGATAGCTATAATCGGAATAATTTTGTAAAAAATATTTAAACTTATTTTTAGAGCTTTAAGAGCACTATTTGAATCAAGAATAAAAGCAATTATATAACAAACAATTACCGCAGTTAAAAACCAGATACCAGATATTTTTTTCTTCTTTTTCACTTATATAATACTCATAGTAAAAACCACGGCTGCTGAGACAAATATTGACAAAAGAAAACTAATAAAATTTCTCTGCAGAGCAAATTTTTTACCAAGAATTGATGCTTCTGCCGGAAATTGTGCTACTCCTACTGTTACCCACGCTATGATAAATGCAGTTACTGCAAATAAACTTGCTCCACTCTCCAGCAACTGCCCTGCTAGCAAGTAACTTGTGATGGGATTTCCAGTAAAAATACTGCCAATACTGGCTCCTAGCAAACCATCTAAAAGTTTGTGACCGGTAAAGAAAGAGGTTATTAATTTTTTGGGAATGAATAAATTAAAAAGACCTATTGTTAAAATTACACCACAAATTACAGGACTTATTCTCAGAAAACCTGTTATAGTTTTTACTAATATTTGGTAGTATTTTTTTACCATAAAAGAATTTTATTTTTCCTTATTTTTATGGATTTTTAATAAGACTCTCTCAATCTTTTTGGTTGTAACCTGTTTTAAGATAAACTCATAATTTTTATAGATAAACTTTTCATCCTGTTTAGGTATTTTTTTCATATTATAAATTAGAAACCCGGCAAGTGTTTCGTAGTTCCCTTCACCAAGATCAATATCCAGTTCATCCTCCAGTTGTTCAATCTCAACCTCTCCATCTATAAGATAAGAATTGCTATCCAGTTTATAAATATCTTCTACCTTTACATCATATTCATCCTCTATCTCGCCTACTAGCTCTTCTAACAGATCCTCTACAGAAATCAAACCCGCAGTACCACCATACTCGTCCACAACAACTGCGATAGGTGTTTTATGCTCCTGCAAACGGCTAAGTAATTTTGTACATTTCATTATTTCCGGAACAAAATACGCTTTTCTAATATACTTCTTTACTGGTTCAGACAAATCTTCGGTTTCTAAAAAATCATGAATTACTACAATACCCTGAATATGATCAATATCATCAGTAAAAACAGGAAATCTTGTAAATCCGGCATTTTTTGAAATTTCAATGACTTCCCCTATCGTTTGATCAATATCTACAGCTACAATATTGGTTCTTGGAGTCATTATATTTTTTACAGTCAAGTCTCTGAAATCTAGTACTTCCTCAATGAGCTCATGTTCCTGTTCCTTCACACTTCCGCTTTTTTTGGCTTCATCAACCATATAAGAGATATCCTCAATGCCAAAAGCAACTTCTCCTTTAGTCTCATCAGAATATTTAAATAGTTGAGATAGTAAATTATTAATCTTGCCAATTACCCATATAAGGGGTTTAAATAAGATTGAGAAAAACTTTAAAATATAAAATAACTTAAATATAAGTTTCCGGGCTTTATTTCTAAATATTATTTTGGGAAGTACTTCAGCAAAAATTAAGAGAAATCCTGAAAGTATCAAACTTCCTGCCGATTCAGAAATGATACCATAACGTATGATCAGTGCAGTAAAGAGAGAAGATACAACTACAAGCGAGATGTTATTCCCGACCAGGGTAGTTCCCAGAACTAAATCTGGCTTGCGTACAAAATCATAAATCCTTTTAGTTTTACTATCAGATTTGGATTCTTTTCTTAATTGTTTTTTATTAAGAGTAATCAGACCAATTTCAGAGCCACTAAAGAAGAAAGAACCAATAAAAAAGATAGCAATAATTAGTATGCTAATCATTATTCTTCTAGAAATTCTTTTTGAACTTCTAGATGTAGTTTGTCAATAATTTCATCAATTTCCCCATTTAGAATCGCTTCCAATTCATGTGTTGTGTAATTAATTCTATGGTCAGTAACTCGGGATTGAGGAAAATTATAGGTCCTAATTTTAGCACTTCTATCGCCAGAACCTACCATACTTTTTCTTTGTTGCTCACGAGATTTTTTTTGTTCCTGAAGCTTATTATCCAAAAGACGAGATCTAAGAACTTTTAAAGCTTTTTTTTTATTTTTGTGTTGCGATTTTTCATCCTGGCATGTAACAATTGTATCTGTAGGAATATGAGTAATACGAACAGCCGAATCTGTAGTGTTAACGCTTTGACCACCCGGACCAGAAGAGCGATATACATCAACCTTGAGGTCATTAGGATCTATTTTAAAATCAACTTCTTCTGCTTCCGGCAAAACTACCACAGAAGTGGCAGAAGTGTGAATTCTCCCTGAGGATTCTGTTTTTGGAACCCTTTGAACTCTATGCACACCACTTTCGTATTTAAGAGTACCGTAGGCATCTTTACCCTGAATCTCAAAAGCAATTTCCTTAAATCCACCTACCCCAGTTGGATTGGAATTCATAATCTCATATTTCCAGCCTTTTTTTTCAATATAACTCCTGTACATACGGAACAGATCTGCTACAAACAAAGTACTCTCATCTCCTCCGGTTCCAGCTCTTATTTCCATTATGGCGTTCTTTTTATCATTTTTGTCTTTAGGAATCAATAAAAATTTAACTTTAGCAAGGAGTTTCTTCTTTTTTTTCCTCAACTTTTCGATCTCCTCCTCAAATAAAGAGATCATTTCTTCATCATTTTCTTCTTCTTTTGCTTTAATATTTTCTTGCAGCTCTTGTCTGGTTTCTTCCAGTCTTTCGTAGCAATCAGTTATCTCTGATAATTCATTAAAGCGGATAGAATATTCTTTGTATTTATTTTGTTGAGCAATAATATTAGGATCAGCCATTTTCTTTTCTAATTCGGCTTTTTCGTCTCGTATTTTTTTTATCTTATTTGCTATACTCATTTTGTCCTACAAATTTTACATTTTTTAGTTCAATGTCTTGATCTAAGGCAGATCTCAAAGCACAAATTGCAACTTCCAATTGCTTTTCATCCGGCTCTTTAGTAGTTATATACTGCAAAGCAAGACCAGGTGCGGTAAATATTTTTACAAAAATATTATCTATGTTTTTACCACTAAACTTTAAAATCTCATAGGAAATTCCTGAAATCAATGGTAGAAATAGCAGATGCAAACCAATTCTGATTAATAGAGGTGGGACAAACCCAAAAAGTAGTGAGAGCAAGCCATCAAAAACAGAAAAAACAATAATTGCGATAATGAGAACAATAAAAATAAAGCTGGTTCCACATCTAGGATGATGTGTAGTAAATGATTTTGCATATTCAATATTAAAATTGGGATTTTGTTCATAAGCGAAAACCGACTTATGCTCAGCACCATGGAATTCAAACAGACGTCTGATATCTTTTAAAAGGCTAATAGAAAGAACATAAGCTACAAAGAAAACTATTCTAATAATTCCTGTAAAAGCATTAAAAACAAAACTGGTTTTTTCAATATTAGCCCAATAGGCTATTCTATAAGGTAAAAATGCAAAGAACAAAAAAGCCAATCCAAAAGCAAAAATGTAAGATAGAACCTGATATAGTTTGTCAAACTTGGATTCCTTCTTGCCTTCATCGTTTTCTTCTTCATCTTTTATGGCTTCTTCAGCTGAAAAATTAAGCGATTTAAACCCAATCGTGAGCATCTCTATTAAAGATACAAAACCTCTAATTATGGGTAAACCAAAAATTTTATGCGTCTTGGTTTTTGAAATAAAAGGTTCTCTTTTTATTAGTATAGTATCATCTTTCTTTCTAACAGCTGTAGAAATAGCCTTAGGCCCTCGCATCATTACGCCTTCTATTACAGCTTGCCCACCTACCTGAATTTTTGGTTTTTCTTTCATATAAAATATATAGTAGTAATGTTATCCTTAGATCAGGATATTTTATTCCCTCAGTTTTAGAACTTATTTAATTTTCTTTATCTTTATTAAATTTTTCGTATTTTCTCTTAAATTTCTCAATACGTCCGCCGCTATCCACTAATTTTTTCTTACCTGTATAAAATGGATGGCATTCCGAACATATCTCAACATTTATTTCTTTGATCGTAGAGCGTGTTTCAAATGTGTTTCCACATGCACATGTAACTTTACATTTTTGATATTTGGGATGTATATTTTCTTTCATTTTTTCTCCAATTTCATATCTTTTTAGCGATACAAAATCTATAATCCGCATATTTAGTGTCAATTTTTCTGGAAAATTGAGTCAGAAAAGTGGGATACAGGCGATAAACAAACGAAAATAAAATTTTTCTTTATACTGTTTGACAAAATACATGATCTTTTACAAATTATCTAATAAGAACAGAAAAATTTAAGAGGTGAATATTTATAATACTAAAAAAAAACCTGAAAAGGTAATTTTGGTCGGTTTACAGACAAACCAAAAAAGCAAATACGATGTTGAAGAATCTTTAGAAGAATTGACTCAATTATCTAAGACATTGAATCTGGATGTTGAAAGCTCGGTAATGCAAAGAAAAAACAAACCGCATTCAGCATACTTTATTGGTCCGGGTAAAGCCAAAACTATAGCCAAGAATGCAAAAAATAACGGTGTAAAAACATTAATTTTTGATGATGAACTAACCCCCTCACAGGAAAGAAATCTTACTAAAAAGACAAATCTTAAAATCATAACCCGCACTCAACTCATATTAGATATTTTTGCCTGTCATGCGAATGCAAAATCCAGTTCTCTGCAGATTGAACTTGCTCAGCTGCAATACGATCTATCGAGATTAAAAGGTCAGTGGACACACCTTTCCAGAATGGAAGGAGCTATGGGGGCTAGAGGTCCCGGTGAGAAGCAGCTGGAAATGGATAGAAGACAGGTAAGAGATAGAATATCTCTTTTAAAAAGTAAATTGGATAATATTGAACAATCCACCAAAGTCAAACGCAAAAAGCGTAATGATTTTTTTTCAGTTAGCTTGGTTGGTTACACAAATGCTGGCAAAACTTCCTTATTAAATCAATTAACCAGTTCTACAAAATACGTTGCAGATGAACTTTTTGCTACTCTGGAAACAACCTCACGCAAAAAGACACTTTCCACTAATGATACTATCATTCTTTCTGATACTATCGGCTTTATTCGCAAATTACCTCCTACACTTATTTCTTCATTCCACGCTACTCTTCTGGAAGTAATAAATGCAGATCTTCTGTTGCATGTAATTGACATTACGCACCCAAAAATTTACGAATATTTACAAACTGTTTTCTTAACACTGGAGCAAATAGAGGCAGATGATATACAGATGTTAATGATTTTTAATAAGATTGATCTATTGCCTCGTAAAAAATATTTATTTTTAAAGAAAAAATTGCGTCTGGATTATCCTAATTCTGTATTTGTATCTGCTAAGACAGGTAAGAATACGGAAGAGATTGAGAAATACATCAAAGAGATACTTTTATCAAAGAAAAATATTATAGATTTTAAGATTCCCATAGGAGATCAAAAATTTATTTCTTTTCTTTATGATAATGGTGAAATTATCAAAAAACGATATAATAATAAGTTTACGCATTTAAAGGTACGTCTTCCAAAAAGTCTATACAAAAAACGATTTGATACTATTCGAAAATATCAGATAAAAACTAAACAGTTGCAGTCAAAAGAGAAGGTATTGCATCAATAAAAAAATCCACACAGGTCTAATTGTGTGGATTAAATATTTTTTTAAATTTTGTTAATTTAATCTGAGGATAGGCGTAAAGGCATAAGAAGGAATAATCTATCTTCTTCAATTTTTCCTTCTTCATCAATTCTATAAAAAAGAGCCGGATCCAGGCTATTTTCGAACTTAATTAGAACTTTTTCCGTATCGATCAACTGTAAAATCTCTGTAAGATATTTATAATTAAATCCAACTTTAAAATTATCAATTTTACCTTCAAAGTCCAATATTTCTTCTGCTTGTCCGGTTTCAATATCTTCGCA
>Ga0102934_1003639_pt1 | contig 10461 bp, 6 predicted proteins | sample SalPonR2_A_D1_MG_FD_78175 | JGI IMG/M metagenome (GOLD analysis project Ga0102934, IMG submission 78175) | Salt pond soil microbial communities from South San Francisco under conditions of wetland restoration - Salt Pond MetaG R2_A_D1_MG | ecosystem: Environmental > Aquatic > Marine > Intertidal...
CCTGCACCCTACACCTTTCTAATCTTCCGGCTGGTGCGGCCGGCGCAGCAGATCCGTCACCCGTTTGACCGGATTAAAGGTGATCAGCGGGACCTCGACAAAGACCGTGTTCCAGCAGGCCATGGCCCCGTTCCAGAGCCCCGGGTGCTCAAGGGCTTTTAGGTCTCTTCCCTCTTCGGATTTATAGGCGATGAAGACAGCCTCCGTATCCACATATCGGGACAGATCAAAGGGGTTGCCGTTTATATCCCGGGTGCTGCAGACCAGATCCACCGGATTGAAATGGGTCAGCCCCTGTTGGACTGCCTGCTGCGCCTCATTTTTCGGGTCAATCTGGCTGGTTTCCACAATCTGGATGGAAAGGTGACCGTCTTTGTCTTTGACCCAGAACGGCCCGCCGCCCGGTTCGCCGGAATTGGGAACCATGCCGCAGACCCGTAAGGGCCGGTTCAGCCGGTCGTTCAGATAGCGGCGTTTTTTTTCTGCATCCCCGTCATAAAAGGATTGGGGCGGAGTGACCGAGAGTTCGGATTCGATAAAACTTGTGACTTCATCAATCAATCCATCATCCGCTGGCCCTTGATCCAGAGCCTTAATATACTGAAAAATCTGTTCCTGAATGATCAGCAGATAGCCGCAAAGGATTTGCTTCCATTCGATGGTTTCCGTTTTGAACCGGTCGTGCACCACGTTATCGATATTTTTGATAAATACGAGATCCCCGGCCAGGTAGTTCAGGTTTTGAATCAGCGCGCCGTGGCCCCCGGGCCGGAAAAGGAGCGAACCGTCCTTTCGGCGGAAGGGCTGGTTGTCCATATCCACTGCAATGGTGTCCGTGGAAGGGGCCTGGACGGAAAAATCGACAGTAAACCGGGCCTCCAGCCGTTTTTCAAACCGCTCCCGGACCGATTCGAGCAGGGTTTCAAACCCGTTCTGATGCTCCGGTGATACGGTAAAATGAAGCGCGCACACCCCGGCCCCGGTTTTGCCGTATCCCGCGGCCTCGAACAGATGTTCTTCAAATGCGGTTCGGGTTTCCTCCGGGTAAGTGTGGAACTTTAGCAGCCCTTTGGGTTTACCGCCGTAGCTAAGCCCCTTTTCAGTCAATAGATACTCAAGAAATGGTTTAAACTCACCTTTCTGCAGAAGCTCATCCGGGTTTATACCGTCTTGTTTCATGGCCTCTGCAAGGGCCGGATAAAAGGCAAACTGCGGAAGCCCTTTAACAAAAGTGCGGATCTCCTCGGCCTCGGATTCGTCATCCAGTATGCCGGCCCTGACATCTGAGATGCCAATTTGTTCATAATTTTGATTGGCCTTGATCAGCGTTTTAAACATTCGGGTGGCCGCCCCGGATGCGGGAACAAATTTAAGCAGATTTTTTTTGACGGCGGATTGCCGGTATTTTTCAAGGCAGCGGTCCTTTAAATCATCATCCGGTTGTTTGATGCCGTCGCCCGCTGTGCAGGGGCGGTCCAGGGCCAGATAGGGGGTGCCTTTTTTAAAAATCTCAATCTGCTGGTAAACTTCGTCAACGCCTACGCCATGGGATTTAATCTGCTCAAGTTCATCTGCGGTAAATTGAAAATCTGACATAAACGTATTCTCCCTTTCCCGTTTTTAGGCCCGTGTTTTATTGATTTCAAAAGCTGTCTCTGGTTTTTTATTTTGATCCTTTACGTTACCGGGTATTAATAATACTATAATTTCCGAATGCGGGATTCGCCAACATTAACCTTACCTAAACTGAACGTTTCAGATTAGGCCTTAATTATCGGGATTTTGAGACCTATGCAAGAAGACCGAATATCCGGAGAAAAGACCGAGCGATTTGCGCTTAATGAACTGATGGAGCGGGTTGACGAAGATGATGAGTTGATCCGCGAGGTGCTGGAGATTTTTCTCGAGGATACGCCCAGTACGCTGGAAGCGCTTAAAACGGGAATTACCGATCAATCGGCCGAAGCGGTGGCCAAAGCCGCCCATACCTTAAAGGGCGCTTCCGCCAATATCGCCGCCAATCGGCTTCGCGACCAGGCCTATGAGCTGGAGCTTAGGGCAAAGTCAGGGGAACTGGCCGATGCCGGGGGCATTTACGCAGCCCTGGAAACGGAATACGCGGCACTTAAAAAACACCTTAACAAGTATTTAGGAAAGTAGCCCGGCCTACGGAATCCGATGTTCGGCTATAAATGGCGAATCGCCTGCTGCCACGGGCAGGCCGCGCGCTGACCAGGTGGGATTATACATGGCGAAAAAGGTGCGATAAAAGAGGATATGCATGATCTCACCGGCGCTTAAGGTTTTTTGCGGAAGGCGGGCCATGGCACGGGTGATGGGAATCTGCGCTTTAAGCGTCTCCAGCGTTTTTAAAAACGCAACTATTTGGCTTTGCTCCTTTGATTCGCCTGCCTGGTTTTCGCGTTTCAGCCGGTTTTTCCGGATGCTTTCTGCCGTGGCATTGATCAGGGCGTCCCGGTTTTTTGGGAAAAAGGTCTGGGTATGCACGAGTTGATGAAGGGCCTCGGATAGTACCGCGCTTTCCTCAATTGCTTCAGCCGCCAGGGTTTTTCGAATATATTCGGGCAAATTAACCTGAAGCGCGTTTAAACGGTTTTGGTGCGCTTTTATTTTTTCGGTCATTTCAGCCTCAGCCGTATGCCAGAAATTCCAGCTCACTCGCTTGAAGATGGCTCCCGGCTGATTGGCATTTTTTTTCTTAAGCCGAATGATTTCCGGGATCAGCTTGGCTGTCCGGTAAAACAGGTGCTTTCCGGTAACGATGTTGAAGGTAATGCCAATGGCGGCATACCAGTCCTGCATGTAAAAGAGACGAAACATCCGGTTGCCGAATAATTCATGTAATACCGGATTGGAAAAGACCTGCGAAGGGGTCATAAATGACGGAGTGCCGGCCATCAATGGCTGGTCCAGATTTTTCACCTGTTGGTGCGCAAATGCGACGGCGGTCTCCAGGTCGATCAAACCCAGGTCATATGTCGAGGGATCGCCCAGGATGTGGTCTGCCCCATCGAAATTTTGGGCCACGAATATGTTATCCGGCTTTAAATCGCGGACCGCTACCGCCTTTTGCTTTAGCCGGCCGAGCAATTCAAGGGTGTTGATAATCAGGGCCGCGATTTTTGATCGGCTAGCTTCAAAAATTTTCTGCTCCAAATGGGCATCCACCAAGTCGGTATATCGCTTGAGGGTATACTTGCCCTTGCTGATCTCAGTGGAAAGCGCATTTTCGATATTTTCGGCCGTTCCGGCGGAATATCCCGCGGACTGAATATCCGGGGTGCGGCCGGCCATCCGGTCAAAGAACCATTCCTCACGGAGATAGTCCGGTATCGAGAGCAGCCCGTCCGTGTATTCAACCACCCCGTCGAGCCGTTTCATATATTTGCCGTATAGCCGGTTCAGTTCGAAAAAAATATCATCCTGGTCAGGGCCGTATATGGTTTCAAAGGCATTTAAATCAAATAGGGCCTCGCGATTTTTATGGATAAATTTGGGGATTCGCAATTTTTTTTCATGCATCCCCACAATCACCTGATTGAGGAACGCATATCGGGATAGCTCCATGAAAAACGCCAGGCGGTTGCCAACCTTTAGGTAATTTTGTAGCCCGGGCTCCCGGGTCAGCAGCCGGACATAGTCGTCTTCGGTTTCTAACATCGTTTTTTTGGACTGCTGGATCTGGGGAATTTTTTTAAGAATGCCCGAGATGGAGGGCGATAGGCAGGCCACATCCGGGGCCAGTTGATTGGCGATCCGCTTTTCGGTCTGGATAAACCTGAAGTAGATATCAAAGTTTGGAAACGGGCGGGGCGGAATTTTTACCACTATCAGGTTGTCATAGATGACTTTAAAGCAGGTGCTTTTGCTTTCAACTGATTCACCGAGCTGCCGGATGCTCATTCGCCGGGTTTTCCATTTGCCGCCGCATTCGGCCAGGAATTCATAGACCAGGTCGGTCTGGCTTTCATCCGCCACCTGCCGGAACTCGCATTTAGCGGTCTGCTTTTCCCCAAATTCCGTTTGCAGGCGGAATATGTTCAAAAAAAATTTTACAACGGTTTCGGTATCAGACATGATGGTTGTCAGCTTAAAAATTTGAAATGCTCAATTTAGTTTACTTTACTTGGCGTATGGGATGGAGTCAAATTGAATTTCCGCTTGAATTTTTCCGATCCGGCGGGGAGCTTAAAAAGCAGGATGTAATTATGAGTTCTTCTTTTAAAGAGTTGAAAGTTTGGAAAAAATCATGCAAATTAACTCATGCATTAAATAAAAACCGTGAACTGTAAACTGATACCTGTGAACGTTTACAAATAAAGAAATGAACCTGTTAACGCGTAACGCGCTATCTACGGAGGCATTTGTCAATGCCGGTACTCACCCTATATGAAGGCCACAAAAAACTGAAATCCTTTCGGGTCAAGCCGGATACGCCGGTCACCATCGGTCGGCTGGAGAGTAATACGATTGTTCTGGATAATCCGGCGGTATCCAATTTTCATGCAGAAATCGAAAATGAGGACAAACAGTTTTTTATTACCGATTATCAAAGCCGAAACGGCACATTCGTCAATAAAGAGCTTGTAATTTCCCGGCAGCTCCACCATGGGGATCAGATCGGGATTAACCCGTACATCCTGGTTTTTGGGGTTCTGCAAGGCGAGGAGAACGAAAGCGCCCAGGCCGAGCTAAGTCAGGCCACCATGCATATCGACACATCCGATCACCGCTCCCGCCTGGTCAAGAGTTTATCCGGGATGGCGGAGCCGGGGGCTCAAAAGCATCGGATCGGATGCCTGGCCTTTTTAGCCGGTGATCATGCCCCCTATATGTTAACCGGCGCTTTGACCCGGATTGGTAAATCAGCGGACTGCGAGGTCCTGGTCAAGGGACTTATGGTTGGCCAAACGGCCGCCGAGATCGCCAGAACAGAAGAGAATGACTATGTGCTTAGGTTTGTCGGCGGTCCCCGGAAGCCCCGGATAAATTATCAGTCTGTGTCCACTGAAGTGCCGCTGAATGAATTTGATATCATAGAGATCGGATCTACGGCCATGCAGTTCCATTACTGTAAAGCCAAGAGCGGCGAGGGAAGCCATCAGACGCAGGAGATTGCATTTGATGATTTGGCAGGAGCGCCGGATACCCATGGCCAAGGGTGATGCCCGTCATAAGCTGCCAATAAACATGGATAGTTGAGAGGGAACAGCGGATATGCGGATGGCCATTCCCCGACCAAGAGCCCAATCAAGCCGGCAAAAAGATAACATCAGCGGTTTAGCCGGTTTCCAGCGGCATTATGAAGTGCTCCTCTGGATCCTTATCATCGGGATTGTGCTCACGGTTACCGGCCTGGTGGCGCTTCAAAAAGCAGAGTTTGCCGGGACAGTGCAGTTGGGTATGGTCCTTTGGGCCGTGGCGATTCTGCTGACCCTTGGGGTGTCAGTGTTGCTGCACCGGTGGTTTATCGCGCCGGCCAAACAGATCGTCTGGTTTCTGCTGGCCCGCCCCCGCAGCGGGGCGCGAAAACCTGCGCGGGCTGTGCCCAGAACCTGGCAGCCCTGGTTTCATACCATTGAGCGGTTGTATGCCAAAATCGAGGAGTTAGAGGCCGAACTCGCCGAAGCCAGCCATCACAAACAGCTTGAAAAGAATCTGCTCCGCCGGTTCTCCTGGGTGTTTGAGCGAAACGAGCAGTTAACCCGGGAGGTCAAGGAAAAAAATAAAAATCTGGAGCAGGAGATTGAGAGCCATAAAAAGACGGCGCAAAAGCTTAAAGAGCATCATGACCGCTTAGATGAAATGGTCAGGGAAAGAACCCAGGCCCTGACCGAGGCCAATGAGGCATTAAAATCCGAAAAAGCCAAGGCCGAAGAGCTGGCCAAGCAGGCAGAGGCGGCCAACCAGGCCAAAAGCCAGTTTCTGGCCAATATCAGCCACGAGATCCGCACCCCGATGAACGCGATTCTGGGGTTTACGGATATGCTGATCGACACGCCGTTAAATGACAACCAGCTTGACTTTGCCGAGATCATCCGGACCAGCGGCGAAACCCTGCTTTCCCTGATCAACAATGTGCTCGATTTCTCAAAGATCGAATCCAACGAGATCGAGCTTGAATCCATTGATTTTTCCCCGGAACTGCTGGCCTATGATGTTTGCGAACTCATCCGGCCCAAGATAGGGGAAAAACCGATTGAATTGGTCTGTAAAATTGAGGAATCCATGCCGCCGCATCTGCGCGGCGACCCTTTTCGGTTCCAGCAGATTTTAACCAATCTCATGGGAAACGCGCCCCGCTTCACCGAATCCGGGGAAATTGCGCTGTCCATGTGGGTGGAGACCGGGCAGGACCATCGGGTCAAACTTCATGCCAGTATTTCCGACACCGGGGTCGGCATACCGGAGGACAAGCAGGCAAGCATTTTTGAACCGTTTCATCAGGCGGACAACTCCATTTCCCGAAAATTCGGCGGCAGCGGCCTGGGTTTAAGCATTTCCCGGCAGCTGGCCGAGCTCATGGAAGGAACGGTGTGGCTGGAGAGCGAGCCCGAAGTGGGGAGCACCTTTCACTTTACCAGCTGGTTTGAAAAATCGGAGAAAGCCGCCCCCTGGCGGGATCTGACCGCTTCCCTGGTTGGCAAACAGATCCTGATCGTGGATGACAATCAGGTGAATCTGGATATGCTGGTGGATGCGCTCACCTCGGCGGGCATGAAGGTGTCGGATTTAAGAAGCGGCATGGAGGTCCTGCCCACCCTGGAGCGGGCCCTGATTGCCGGCAATCCCTTCAACTGCGTGATGATTGATATTCATATGCCGGGCATGAGCGGATATGAGGTGGCCCGCCAGATCCGGTCAGCGAAAAACGAAAAAATCGCCCGCTTGCCTTTGGTGGCGCTCTCCTATATTACCGAGAGGGACCCGGATCTCTGCCGGGAAGCCGGGTTTGATGAATCCATCATAAAGCCGGTGCGGCGGGAAAAACTTTTTCAGCTCTTGAATGGGCTGATTGGCACCGGCGAGCGAGAGGCGGCAAAGAAAGCCTCTGGAAAACGCCCGCAACAGCCTGCTGCAGCCGCATCGGCAGACAATCGCCGCATCCTTGTTGCAGAGGATAATGCGGTCAACCAGAAGCTGATCCAGGTGATGCTTGAAAAAGCCGGATACAATGTTGAAATTGCGGAAAACGGCCTTGAGGCGGTAAAAAAGATTTCCGACAGTCCGGAAGGTTTCTTTTTGATTCTAATGGATATCCAGATGCCCGAGATGGACGGCTTTGAGGCGGTCAAGGAGATTCGCGGCAAGGGGTTTAATCATATCCCCATCATCGCGCTGACCGCGCATGCCCTTTCCGGCTATCGGGATGAGTGCCTATCTGCGGGAATGGACAACTATATTGCCAAGCCGGTGAAAAGGCAGGAGCTGTTTGAGATGCTCCAGAAATACATTGCCCCCAACTCCTGACTCCCAACCCCCAACACCCAATACCCCATATACTTATTCCAGCCGCTGCTCCACCGGCAGCACAATGGCCTCCAGATGCCGGTGCGCGGACTTGGCCTCTTTGAATGCCTTTAAATCCCTAAAAATCGCTTCCACTTTTTCATCCGGTACCTGGGCCTGAAAAATGGTTGTATTTCCCGGATACACTTGGGTGCCGTAGTGCTTGCCATCCCGGTCCTTGCCTTCCCGCATGGCATAGCGGGCATAATCCCGGATGTCATGATCATCCAGTATGGCCTCAATGGAATCTGAATATTCAAAATGAACGGTGATGTGCATTAATTTCATGGCAACTCCTGAAAGAGGGGTCGAAAAAAGCGGTTTGATAACGTCTTAATCTTAATTTTACTCTAATAAAAAGGATCGTTCGCCTATCATTTATGTATTTTCGGCCACGGCGGCATTTTTACAGAAAGTAATTCTTTATAAAAAATAAAGCACGCCAATCAAACCCAATATCAAAATAAAAATTAAAAAACTTAAAGACTTATACGCAAGTATCTTACGCTGAAGCGCGTCAAACAAGGTGTATACCACCGGAATCACGAGAAGCGTCAGTGCGGTGGCGGCAAACATCCCAGCGCAGATACACACGCCCATGGGCGCCCTGGCTTCTCCCCCGGCGCCGAAGCCCAGGGCGATGGGCATGATGCCCAGAATGGTTGAAATCGCTGTCATCAAAACCGGTCGGAAGCGAACCATGCCGGCATGCCGGGCCGCCTCCATGACGGTGTAGCCCCGGGCCACCAGCACATTGGCATAGTCCACCAGCAGAATGGCGTTTTTGGTAACCAGGCCCAGCAGCATGATAATGCCGATAAAGGAGAAGATGCTAAGGGTCATGCCCAGGGCGTATAAAGCGCCAAAGGCCCCGATGCCGGCAAGCGGCAGGGACATCAGAATGGTAAGGGGGTGCAGAAAGGACTCGAATTGCCCGGAGAGGATCAGGAATATAAAAATCACCGCAAAAATAAGTGCCACCGTCAGGTGATAAAAGGATTCCTTGAAATCCTGGCTCTGGCCGGTGATGTCCGTTCTGAAATCCTTTGGCAGCTGGGTGTCCAGAAAATTCTGGAGCTTGTCCAGGGCGGTTCCTAAGGCCACGCCCGGCGGGAGCTGGGAGCTGATGGTAAGCGCCCGGCCCCGGTTGAAATGGTGGATTTCACTGGGCCCCACAGCCTCGCGGATTTCCACGAGGTTGGCCAGCGACACCATCTCCTGGGCCTGATTCCGGGCATAGAGTCGATAGATGGTATCCGGTACATTCTCCTTGCTTTCAATCTCCGTTATGACATCGTAGCGTTCCCCCATTCTGTCGATTTCGGTAATGTCGGGTTCGCCGAAAACATAGCGCAGGGTGTTGGAGATTTCCGCCACTGTCACCCCCATTTCCTGGGCTTTTTCCCGCTGAACAAAGACCCGGACTTCCGGCTTGTCAAGCTGCATGTTGGAGCGTACCCTCACGAATTCGGGCTGACCTCGCATCCATTGCATAACGGTTTCCTGCTGGGCAGCCAGTTCGCTGATATCCGGGTTGTTGAGTACCACCTGAAGCGGGGCATCTCCGCCGCCGGGTCCCTGCAGTTCCAGGACATAGCCTTTTACGCCGGGAACCTGCGCAATTTTTTCCCGAATTTCCTGCATGATGTCTTCCTGGTGGCGCTCGCGTTCGGAATGATGGTGCAATCGCACAAAAAAGATGCCTTCATTGACCTTGCCGGGTCCGCTGCGGGCCATACCAATGGCCATGAAATAAGAGCGAATTTCTTCGATTTCCGCCAGTATGGCTTCTATCCGGCTGCCGTACTTGTCGGTGTTGGTGATGGTGGCGCCTTCCACCGTTTCATAGGAGATCATGAACTTGCTTTTATCCACAGTGGGCACGAATTCCGATTTTAACCCGGTCAAAAAGAAGATGCCGGCAAAAAAGGCGCATATGGCAATAATAACCGTCACCCAGCGCCATCTCAGTGCGGCGTTAAGGACAGCACGGTAGATCGCCTCCAGTTTATTAAATCCCCATTCCGTCGCACGAAACATCGCAGGCCGATTTCCGGCGGCAGCAAATTTCAGGTAGCGGGAGCAGAGCATAGGAGTGAGGGTCAGCGCGGTAAATGTTGAGGCCACAACCGTAAATGCAACGGTCATACCGAATTCAAAAAAGAAACGGCCGATCAGGCCCGGCATGAAAGCAACTGGTAAAAAAACCGCGGATAATGCCAGCGTGTTGGCGATAGCGGCAAAAGCGATTTCCGTGGTTCCGGTCCGGGCCGCGGGCTTGGATTCAGCGCCGTACTCCATGTGCCGATAGCAGCTCTCCAGCACCACAATAGCGTCATCCACCACAAGCCCCACCACCAGGATAAAGGCCAGCAGGGTTAGATTGTTCAAGGAAAATCCAGAATAATGAATCAATGCCATACCCGCCAGAAGCGAGGTGGGAATAGCGAGGGCCGAAATAATGGTGCCCCGCACCGAGCCCAGGAAAAGAAGAATGACCATGGCCACAAGGAGGGTTGCCATGAATATGGTGACCGTAAGGTCGGTGATGCTTTCTTTTACATAAATGGAGTCATCAGAGGCAACATCGTATTTAAGGCCGGGCGGGAAATCTTTGGCAACCACTGCCATTTCAGCTTCAATGCGTTCGACCACATCGACCATGTTGGCATCCGACTGCTGGACGATGCCTAAGCCGATTGTTTGTTCACCGTTGAACCGGGCCGTGTTTCTATCGTTTTCAACCCCTTCAACCGCTTCTCCCACGTCGCTCAAGCGCACCGGGGCCCCGTTCCGGTAGGTGAGGATAATCTCATTGAAAGGCTCGGCCGAGGCAAACTGACCCTCGGTTTTGATGAGAAACTCGCGTTCCCGGCTCTCTATGCGGCCGGAGGGGATGTCCACGTTTTCCGCCTGAAGTTTTTGGACCAC
>Ga0102934_1003640_pt1 | contig 10461 bp, 9 predicted proteins | sample SalPonR2_A_D1_MG_FD_78175 | JGI IMG/M metagenome (GOLD analysis project Ga0102934, IMG submission 78175) | Salt pond soil microbial communities from South San Francisco under conditions of wetland restoration - Salt Pond MetaG R2_A_D1_MG | ecosystem: Environmental > Aquatic > Marine > Intertidal...
ATGAAGAATTAGATGCGATGAAGATCAATGAACTGGCCTGTTACGGTTGTGACGCCTGTATTTCACACTGTCCGGCTGATGCTATCTCATATGTAGAGGAAGAATCAAAAGAAACTAATGATCTAAATCTAAAAGTTCTAATGTGTGAAAACTCGGCCGATACGGCCTTTGAAAAATTAGATAAGTCTCAATTTAAGGATTTAGATATTGAAAAGATTCCCTGTGCCAGCAGTATTAAAAAAGATGAAATTTTCACCTATCTAAGAAAAAAAGACAGTAGATTACTTGTCTTAGGCTGTTTTGAAGAGTCCTGTAAACACCTCACCGGTGATGGACGCGGGGAACGTATTGTCAATGAAGTAAAAGAAACTCTAAGCGACCTAGAATTAGGAGAAAACAGGGTAAGGTTTGAACGTCTTTCACCGAGAATGGAAGAAGATCTAAACGATTTCCTGCTGCGGTGGAAAGAGGGTGTTAACCTATGATTGTTGCAGAACAAAAAAATGTAAAAGAAATAATAGATATGTTAGGTGATGACTTCGAAAACCTCCTAATTGCCGGCTGTGGAACCTGTGTAACGGTCAGTCTGGCCGGTGGGGAAAGAGAAGTTAAATCACTGGCAGAAATTTTGAGAACATACTATGCCAATCAGGAGAGAGAAGTAAATATTGAAACCACTACTGTTAAACGACAGTGTGACTTCGAATTTATAGATGAAATGGAAGAAGCCGTAAAAAGAAATGATATTGTTTTATCTCTGGCCTGTGGTGTAGGTGTACAGCATGTAGTAGAAAAATTCCCGGAAAAAGTAGTACTACCAGGTCTAGACACCTCTTTTTACGGTGCTACAACTGCTGTCGGTGAATGGTCGGAAAGATGTATAGGCTGTGGGGACTGTGTATTAGGTGACTTTTTCGGAATATGCCCGATAGCCCGCTGTTCAAAACATCTTTTGAACGGTCCCTGTGGAGGTTCACAAAATGGTGAATGTGAGGTTGACCCCTCGATAGATTGTGCCTGGCAGTTGATCTATGACCGAGCTGAAGCACTGGGCAAACTGGATGAATTAATAGATTACTTAGAACCGAAGAATTGGGAGACATACCGCGACGGCGGTCCCAGAACATTAGTGAACGAAGAATATCACGAGGACTGAAAGGAGTAATAAAATGGCTAAAAACTATTCTAAAGTTAAAACTATGTTAGATGCCGGTCATTTTGTGGTCTGCAGTGAAATGGGACCTCCTATCGGGGCAGATCCGGAGTTTATCAGAGAAAAAGCCAACTACTTAAAAGGTTATGTAGATGGTGTTAATGTTACTGATAACCAGACAGCAATTGTCAGGATGTCTTCTATTGCAGCTGCCAAGATTGCAATGGAAGAGGGCCTTGAGATGATCATCCAGGTCACAGCCCGGGATAGAAACAGGATAGGCTTACAAAGTGATATCCTGGGAGCAAGTGCCCTGGGACTGAGGAATGTTTTACTGCTTACCGGTGATCATCAATCCTTTGGCCGGGATCCAGGTGCTAAAAATGTATTTGAATTGGGATCAACACAATTAATCATGGCAGTAAAGGACATGGTAGATAATGGAGTACTATTGAATGGAGATGAGATGGATGTTCCGCCTAAGATGTTCATTGGTGGAGCGGCAAATCCGTTCGCTGATCCTTTTGAAATGCAGATGATAAAGATGCAGAAGAAAGTAGAAGCAGGGGTGGAATTTTTTCAAACACAGGCTATCTATAATATGGAGAAGTTTGAGTACTGGATGGAAGAAGTTAGAAAACGCGGTATTCATGAAAAAGCATATATCTTGGCCGGTATCTTACCGACCAGATCTCCGAAAGCGTTAAGAATGATGAAAAAGTACGTAGCAGGAATGGATGTACCTGACCATGTGATAAAGAGAATGGATCAGGCAGACGACAAGGAAAAAGAAGGAGTTAAAATGGCTGTAGAAACTATCCAAAAAGTTAGAGAAATAGAAGGGGTAAGAGGAGTACACTTAATGCCGGTTGCCTGGGAACAGATAACACCAGAAGTAATAGAAGAGGCTTCTCTTTATCCAAGACCGGAGGTGGAATAGATGGATAATAACTTTAAAAATGAAATAACCTCCCGCCCGGGTGGAGAAAACTTAATGATGTGTTACAGCTGTGGCAGCTGTACAGCAACCTGTCCGATCAGTGAAATAGATGAATCATTTAATCCCAGAATGCTAATTAAGAAATCACTTTTGGGCTATAAAGAGGAAGTATTAAATAATGACGATCTATGGAAATGTATCCAGTGCAGGCGTTGTGTAGCACACTGTCCACAGAATGTGAAATTTGCAGATATAATGAGAGTACTGAGAAATATGTCAATAGAAGCCGGTTATTATCCGGCCAGTTTAAAAGATAAAGTTGATAAATTGGATAAAGCTGTTTATCAATACAGACTGGATATTGTAGCTGATCATTTGGATGAAACAAAAGACATGGAAAAAAGTATAGAAGTAATGGCTAGTGGTGGTGATCGTGATGGCTAAGCCGGTACTCGTTCTGGGAGGTGGTATAGCAGGAATCCAGGCTGCTACAGACCTGGCAGAAATGGGTATCCCGGTTTATCTGGTTGAGAAAAAACCGGCTTTAGGTGGAAAGATGGCACAGTTGGATAAAACATTTCCAACTAATGACTGTTCTACCTGTATATTAGCCCCTAAGATTAGTGACTGCTATAACCATGAAAATGTAACCACCTATACCTATAGTGAACTGGAAAATTTAAGAGGAACTCAAGGTAACTTTACCGCTACCATTAAACAAAAACCCAGATATGTAGATGTAGATCTCTGTACCGGTTGTGGCGAATGTGTAGAAAAATGTCCCGTTACGGTTGAAGATGACTTTAACCAGGGTATTGACAGCCGCAGTGCCATCTTTAAGTATCAGGATCAGGCTGTGCCCAATGTGGTTACAATTGATGCCGAGAACTGTTTAAAGTTAACGAAAGGGGTCTGTGGACTCTGTGAAAAAACCTGTGACAAGGGAGCTATAAATTATGATCAAAAGCCAGAGACCATTGATCTCGATGTAGCATCGGTTGTCTTTGCGGCTGGTTATGATGCTTTTTCCGGCAATATAGTGAGTGAATATGGTTATTTAAATTATGAAAATGTAATAACCAGTTTAGAATACGAAAGATTTTTAAGTGCTTCAGGACCGACCGGGGGACATATCGAAAGACCTTCGGACGGGAAAGAAGCGGAAAAAATAGAATTTTTACACTGTGCCGGTTCTAGAGATATTAGATCAGATACCAATTACTGTTCTTCCGTCTGCTGTATGTATTCAATCAAACAGTCCATAATTACGAAGGAACACTTAAAAGAGGCCGATTTAGACCTCTACTACATGGATATCAGGGCCTATGGTAAGGGATTTGAAAGATACTACAATATGGCAGAAGGAACAGAGGGAATTAACTTTAAGCGAAATAGGATTGCCGAGATAGAGAAAAATAAGGAGACCGACCAGATTATCATAAAATCACTTGATGAAGATGACAATATCAAAGAAGATAACTATGATTTAGTGATTCTCTCAGTCGGCTTAAAACCAAATGAAGAAATCAGTCAGATGATGAAAAACTTAAAGATAAGGGTCAATAAATTTGGTTTTGCTGATGTAGATGAAGTAAATCCGCTCAAAACAAGTCGGGCCGGGATCTATGCCTGTGGTGTAATAACCGGGCCGAAAGATATACCGGAATCTGTTATTCAGGCCAGTGGTTCCGCCGTTTTGGCGGCCCAGGATGCCTTTAACAGTAAGGTGGCGGCCGGTGAAGAAGAAACCAAATCCGAAGCAAAAGAAGAAGAATATCGCTTTGTCGATAACGAACGGATTAAAACCGGTGTCTTTGTCTGCCACTGTGGAACAAATATAGCGGGCGTTGTCGATGTTGAAGACATTACCGAAAGAGCTGAAGATTTACCTTTTGTTGAACATGCGGAAGACGTAAAATATCTGTGTTCATCCGATGGACAGGATCTTATTGGACAAAGAATTGAAGAAAAAGGTCTAAACAGGATCGTAGTTGCTTCCTGTACACCCCGCACCCATGAACCGCTCTTTAAAAAGGCGGTTGCAAGAGCGGGCTTGAATCCCTATCTGATGATCATGACCAATATACGGGATCAGGACTCCTGGGTCCACCGGGAAGATGAAGCCAAGGCAACTGAAAAGGCCTATGACCTGATCAAAGGAGCCGCTGCAAAAGCTAGAAAAGCCCATTCCCTGAACAGGGAAAAGATAGAAAAGATAGATAACGCCTTTGTTATCGGTGGGGGAGTGGCCGGTATGACATCAGCTTTACAATTAGCAGACTTAGGCTTTCAAACCTATCTGATAGAAAAAGACAGTCAGCTAGGTGGTAATGCCAATAAATTGATGTTAACAATGGACGGCAAACCAATCGTCAACTTTGTGAATGACTTAAAAGACAAGGTAAATAACCATCCTCTACTCGAAGTGTATAAAAATCATAATATTGAAGAAATTGCAGGTTATGTCGGCAACTATAAGTTCAATATCTCCTCCAATAAAAATGGAGATCAAAAAGAATTAGAAGGGGGAGTAGTAATTGTTGCGACCGGAGCCAATGAATTAGAAACTGATGAATATTTAGCCAAGTCTAGTGAAAGAGTGATCTCACAACTGGATTTAGAAGATATGATGCAGAATAATGAGATCGGCCAAGAGATAGACAGTATAGCAATGATTCAGTGTGTCGGCTCACGGGAAGAAGGTCGGGAGTACTGTTCAAGAGTCTGCTGTACTCAGGCTGTCAACAATGCTATCTTTATCAAAGAAAGATTTCCTGATATCGATATCAAGATCTTTTACCGCGAGATGAGAACTTACGGACTATATGAAGATAGATACAGAGAGGCGAGACGTTTAGGTGTCGACTTTATTAGATATGAAGTAGAGGATAAACCGCAAGTTGAAGAAAGTGAAAATGGACTAACCCTAAGCTATGAGGAACCAGTTACCGGTAAAGAAGTAACAGAGGAGACTGACCTATTAGTCCTTGCGAAAGCAATGACACCCGGTGATAGTAATGAAACCTTAAGTAAGGCTTTAAAGGTTCCCTTAAATGAAGATGAATTTTTCCTTGAAGCCCATGTTAAGTTAAGACCGGTTGACTTTGCTACCGACGGCGTATTTTTAACCGGGTTAGCACACGGTCCTAAAAACTTAGGGGAATCAATCGGCCAAAGTAGGGCAGCCGCCAGTCGAGCCGCTGCAGTCTTGGCTAAAGATTATCTCTTAACAGAAGCTATGGTTTCTACTGTCAATCAGAATCTCTGTTCAGCCTGTGGGGCCTGTGAAGATGTCTGTGCCTTTAAAGCAATTGAGATCAATGAAGAAAAAGGTGCAGCCGAAGTTAATACAGTGCTCTGTAAGGGCTGTGGAAACTGTGCGGCAGTCTGTAGATCACATGCAATAGAATTAGAAGGATTTACCAACCAGCAGCTGCTGGATGAAATGTCAGCCCTCTTTTCAGACCGTAAAGCCAATATATCTAAAAAGGGAGGTAATGTAGATGAGTAAAACAGCCGAATTCGAACCTAAAATAGCAACCTTTTTATGTACCTGGTGTAGTTATGCTGCCGCAGATTTGGCGGGCAGCAGCCGCATTCAGTATCCTCCCAATATTAGAGTGATGAGAGTTCCCTGTACAGGTAGAATGGACCCCTTTCTAATCATCAAAGCCTTTAATGAGGGAGCTGATGGTATATTGGTTTCGGGCTGTCACCCCGGTGACTGCCATTATCTAGACGGTAACCTTTATGCCAGACGTAGATTTGTAATGTTAAATGAGCTGATGCAGTATGCAGGGGTAGAAGAAGAAAGGTTAAACTTCACCTGGTGTTCTGCCTCCGAAGGTAAGAGGTTTGCCCAGGTTGTAGAAAAAGCCGTAAATAGGGTTAAAAAAGTTGGCCCCTGGCAGGGTTTTGATGGTCAGGGTTTTGCACGGGAAGAAGGTGAGCTAGTCAGTGAGCAGTTATGAGAAAGTAACAGATGAAATTAGATCTATTGCAGAAAAACTATTAAAAGAAGAAGAAGTTGAAAAGATAATCGGATTTGGCAAAGGATTATTTTCCGATGAAGTTACCCCGATCTTTGTTTCCAGGTTAAAAGATGTGGATAGATTGATCTTTTCTCCTCAGGCTTCCATGTCCCTGGCTAAATACCTTCTTAATTATAAAGAGCAAAAGGTGGCAATTGTAGCTAAACCCTGTGACAGCCGGGCGATTGCTTCCTATTTATCCGAAGATATGATCAAAAGGGAAAATGTAAAAATAATCGGAATTAACGGCTGTCCGGGTATTGAAGATAATTCGGCCTGTCAGGAATGTGATATTAGGAATCCTGTTATCGCTGACTATACTGTCGGGGAAGAGATGAGTGAAGAAGAAATACAGGCCGAGATCGAGGACTTTGAAGATGAGATCGAGAAGATGAGTCCTGCGGAGAGGATGGAATACTTCAGAAAAGAATTTGAAAGATGTACACGCTGTTATGCCTGCCGTGAAGCCTGTTATGTTTGCTACTGTGAACAGTGCTTTACTGAAAGCAACCAGCCGGACTGGGTGGGCGAAAGTGTTAAGTTGAATGATAACTTCACCTACCATCTAATGCGATCCATGCATATGGCGGGCCGCTGTGTAAACTGTGGGGCCTGTGAGATGGCCTGTCCAGAAGGTATTGATGTAAGGGCCCTGGCAGCTAAGATGGTGAGAGCTGCCGATGAAATATTTGATTACAAGGCAGGGCTAGACCCAGAGCAAAAAACCCTTCTATCAGAATATGATGTAAATGATAGAGAAAAGGGATTTATGGATGAATGAGGAGGTGAAAAAGGATGATGGTAAAAAAAGTTAATAAAGATGGTTTTAAAGAGTTATTTAATAAATTAAAAGAAGAGTACAATATTGCAGCCCCCATTTTAATGGAAAAGGGTAAAAAAGAACTAATCGAGTACGGCTATGTAGATACTTTTGAGGATATCATCTGGGATCAACAACCAGATAGTTCACCCAAAAATATCGTATTTCCCCAAAACAGTTATCTTGGTAATGACTTTGAAGGCCATGCTGCCTATGATGATGGTCAGCCAACCATCATATTAGGAGTTAGAAGCTGTGATATTGAAGCAATTAAAGTTTTAGATCAGGTATTTATTGAAGATGAGATGTATGTAGATGAAAATTATAAAAACCGTCGGGATAAAACCATTATAGTGGGACTATCCTGTCCAGAACGGCAGTCCAGCTGTTTCTGTGACACGCTTGGCCTAGATCCGGTTGAAAGTGATTATGCGCCAATCTACCTTTTCAAAGATGATGGTAATTTCTGGATCAAGGTCAAGGACTCACAGTATGAAGATCTATTCAATGGTTTAGAAGAGGGAGATCAAGATAAATTAAATAAACTACTGGAAGAAAGAAGAGCCAAATTTAAAGAAAGTAGTTTTGAACTTGATATTCCCATCCCTTTACCGGAAAAAGATATGTTTGAAGCAGATATCTGGCAGGAGATGACAGAGAAATGCTTAGGTTGTGGGGTCTGTACATATTACTGCCCGACCTGTTATTGTTTTAACTTTTTCTGGGAAGGAGAGGATGGCGAGTCGCAAAAGTATAAAAGCTGGGACTCCTGTATGTTCTCATCCTATAGTGTGCACGCCTCCGGCCATAATCCCCGCGATAGTAAAGATAAAAGATATCGCAACCGGATTATGCATAAATTCTCATATCATCCTTTAAATTATGAGGGTTTAGCCTGTGTAGGCTGTGGTAGGTGTATTGATAGATGTCCTGTTAATTTAGACATCAGAGAAGCACTTAAGATGACAGAAGAATATTTACTTGAAAAAGGAGGGGCTGAAAGTGGAAAAGACTGATATGCTGCCTCATAAAGCAGAAATAATTGAGATCAAACAAGAAACAGAAACCAACTTGAATATTAAAACATTTAGATGCCGATTTCTAGATGAAGATGTACAAGAAGAATTTGACTTTAAACCAGGCCAATTCATGATGGTTACAGTATTTGGCGTGGGAGAAGCCCCTTTTGGTTTTGCATCTTCACCAACTGAAGAAGACTATGTTGAATTTTCAGTGAAAGAAGTTGGCCTTGTTACAGAAGCCCTCCACAACATGAAGGTGGGTGATGTAATAGGGATCCGGGGACCATTTGGCAATGGTTTTCCGGTCGAATCAACAGACGGCAAAAATATCATCTTTATAGGAGGTGGTATCGGTTTAGCTCCTCTAAGGTCTTTAATTAATTATGTAATGGATGAAGAAAATAGGGATAAATATGAAAAAATACAGCTTTTAACCGCCTTCCGTTCTCCGGAAGACACCCTTTATTGTTACGACTATGACTGGTGGGAAGACGTTGAAAATACCAGAATCAAGTATACGATCGATGAGCCCTGTGAAGGATGGAGTAAATGTGTAGGTTATCCCCATACTTTAATTGAAGATAAATTAGAGTGGGACTTACCTAATACAAGGTTTTTCACCTGTGGTCCCCCCATCATGATCAAGTTCGTAACCAATCGATTAAAGGATCTTGGAATTGAACCCTCTGAAATAGTAACAACCTTAGAGATGAGAATGTCCTGTGGTGTTGGTAAATGTGGACGCTGTAATATCGGTCATTACTATGTATGTAAAGACGGTCCGGTCTTTACCATGGAACAGTTAGGTGAGATGCCGGACGAATATTAGTCAGTCAGGATTGAGGAGGGAAGTATATTGATTACAAGAGAGTTAGTTAATAATAATATTTTTACTGAAGGGCAGTTAGATAAAATACATAATGCCACTGTAGAAATATTACAACAGAACGGAATCGAAATACTCTCAGAAGATGCTCGCAAACTATTAGAAGAAAATGGTGCTAAGGTAGATGAAAAACAGGTCTTCATTAATGAAAAGATGATTGAGGATGCCTTAAAAAGTGCACCTAAGAAGTTTACCTTACATGCCAGGAATGAAGAAAATAATGTCGAAATCGGAGGTAAAAATACCGTACTGGCCCCCGGTTATGGGGCACCATTTGTAATGGATTTTGATGAAGGTAAAAGAAGAAGAGCAGTCTATGATGACTATATTAAGTTTACAAAATTAGCGGGGAACAGTAATTTTATAGATGTTGTAGGGGGTGTTTTAGTAGAACCGACCGATATAGAAGATGAGTTAAGACATGTGTTGATGTTAAAGGCTTCTGCTAAATATACCGATAAGTGCCTAATGGGATCTGCCATGGGCGCTAAAAAAGCTAAAGAAAGTATTGAGATGGGTTCAATTCTCTTTGGGGGAATGGACTTTGTTAAAGATCATCCCATCATGATAACATTAATCAATACCAACTCACCGCTGCAGATTGACAGCCGGATGTCAGATGCCTTGATGGTTCACTCTAAACATAACCAACCGATTGTAGTTGCATCCTTAAGTATGACCGGAACTACTGCTCCCACCACAATAGCTGGAGCTTTAGTTCAACAGAATGCAGAAATATTAACAGGCATAGTATTATCACAACTGATTAATCCCGGTGCACCGGTAATTTATGGTTCAGCCTCCAGTGTAGTAGATCTAAAAACCGGTAACTTAGCAATCGGTAATCCCGAAACAGCCAAGATGTTCAATGGTACAGCCCAGATTGCCAGATACTATGGACTACCTTCTCGTGGAGGAGGAGCTTTAACTGATTCATTAAAACCAGATGCTCAGGCTGGTTATGAATCTATGATGAACTTTATGTCGGCTGTAAAAAGCGGTTTTAACTTCATCTTGCACTCAGCCGGACTATTAGAAAACTATATGACAATGTGCTTTGAGAAGTTCTTAATTGATGATGAAATAGTCGGTATTGTAGACAACTATGAGGCTGGTATTAAGGTTAATGAAGATGAACTTGCTAAAGAAGTTATCATGCATGTCGGCAGCAGCGGCAACTTTATTTCTGAACAGCATACTTATGATCACATGCGGGACTTAAGAGAACCGATTTTAAGTGCTAAGGATAGGTACTTTAGTAATAAGGAGCAGCCCAATACAGCTGAACGGGCTAACAAGATGTATAAAGAGATCTTAGAAGAATATGAAGCTCCCCCTCTTGATAAAGAGGTGGAAAAAAAGTTAGATCAATATATTGAAAATATCAAAGAATAAATGATATAAAAATTATAAGGAGTGTGATAGTTTTGAGAAGTGATATTGAAATTGCTCAGGCGGCAGAAATGAAGCCTATTACTGACATTGCAGAAAAAATCGGTTTAACACAGGATGACTTAGAACTTTACGGTGATTATAAGGCCAAGATTAAACTTGATACTTACCAGAGACTCCAGTCCAAAGAAGACAGCAAATTAGTATTAGTTACCGC
>Ga0102934_1003641_pt1 | contig 10459 bp, 7 predicted proteins | sample SalPonR2_A_D1_MG_FD_78175 | JGI IMG/M metagenome (GOLD analysis project Ga0102934, IMG submission 78175) | Salt pond soil microbial communities from South San Francisco under conditions of wetland restoration - Salt Pond MetaG R2_A_D1_MG | ecosystem: Environmental > Aquatic > Marine > Intertidal...
ATATTAAGATTTAATTCTTGTTCAATTAATCTTAAATCTATTTCATCAAAACTATTTTTATCAAATTTTCCTAAAAATTTATTTGCAATAAGCTCTTTTTTATTCATTTTTTCACACCTCTAAATATATTGTTATTAATATTATATTATTTATAGTATTTAATTGATATGAATTATATCACATTAATTCATCAGTGTTTTTAATTTTTCCAAATCATTAATAACAATTTGTTTGCGTGAGGTACTTATTATATTTTCTTTTTCTATATTTTTTAATGTTCTTGAAACAGTTTCACGAGTGGTACCAATCATATTTGCTAATTCTTTTTGTGTTAAAAATAAAGAAATTGATATTTCATTTTCTTTTTTATCTCCATGTCTTTCAGCAAGGTGGTATAGTAGGCTTGCTAATCTACTTTTGCTATCTTTTAATCCAAAGTCCCTAATATTTTGTTGTGCACGTCTTAATCGAGAGCTCATCACCTTCATTACTTTAACCGTGATTTGTGGATGGTTTAAAAATATTTTTGAGAGTTTTTTGCTGTTTATTGAATATAGTTCAACCCCAGTTAGAGCTATAGCTGTTGCTGGGTAGTTTTCTTTATCAAATAATATTACTTCTGCAAGAATATCATCATTTTTGAATATATTTAATATTTGCTCATCACCATTTTGATTCATCTTAAGCATCTTGACTTTACCGGATTTAATAATATAGATATAGTTTCCTATTTCTCCTTCGAAAAATATTATTTCATCTTTTTTAAATTTCTTTACTCTTGTTATATTATTAATAATATTTAATTCTTCTTGATTTAAATGAGAAAAGTAAGGTACATTAGATAAATCAGACATTTTTACACCTCTTTTTGTTTGTTCACTTTAAATTATATAGTATTTTAATGTAAAATAAAAGTATAACTAAATAAGGAGTTGATTATATGTCAGAATTGATTAGCAATAATAAAGATAAGTTAAGAGATTTAAAAGAATTGACACAGATGATAATGAGTGGAGATAAAGATCGAACAAAGATCATAGAATATAGAGATAAACTAAAAGAACTTACTCCATTTGATGTCTTAGCTGCTGAAGATAGATTAGTGAAGTCGGGAGTAGAGATTAAAGATTTAAAACAACATATAGAAAAAGTTCTTAATGTAATAGGTCCTATTTTAGAAGATTTTGAATGGGAAAAGCCAAATGATGAACATCCTATAAGTTTATTAATGCAAGAAAACAGAAAATTAGAAGAACAATTATCGGAAATTAAAGAATTATCTAAAACAATTTTTGTTGAAGAAAATCAAGAAAATATTTATGAAAAACTTTTTGATAAATTTAATTTGTTAAAACGATTTGAAATTCATTACATAAAAAAAGAAAATATTGTTTTTCCATATTTAGAAGATATATTAAGTTATGAGAAACCATTAGCTGTAATGTGGTCTTTACATGATGATATAAGAAAGCAAGTTAAAAAGGTTTTTAAAATTAGTGAAAATAGAGAATTAGAAAAGTATAAAAAAGAATTAGCAAGTTTGTTAAGTCTAATGTATCGCATGATATTTAAAGATGAATACATATTATTTCCAGTAGCTTATAGAAAATTAAAAGATTCAATTTGGGATAATATATACAATCAATTTCTAGAAGAAGGATTATTTTTAATTAATAGCGATAACCTAAACTACAAAAATATTCAAAAAAATGATGAAGAACTATTTGGTAATTTAATCAAACTACCTACAGGCACAATTAATGTATCTGAATTAGAAATTATATTAAATAACCTACCTGTAGAAATTACATATGTTGGTAGTGATGATAGGGTTAAATATTTTTCAGGACATGAAAAAAGAATTTTTCCAAGGTCTAAAGCAGTAATAGGTAGAAAAGTACAAAACTGTCATCCCCCAGAAAGTATAGATATTGTTGAAAATATACTTAAAGATTTTAAAAATGGTAAAAAGGATAAAGAACATTTTAGAATAAAAATGAAAGGCAAGTATATTATGATTAATTATTATGTTTTAAGAGACAAAGATGAGAAATACATTGGTACTTTAGAAGTAACCCAGGATATAACTGAAATTAATTCTTATCAAGGCGAAAAAAGATTGCTGGATTTATAATACATAGATTATCCAGCAATCATAAAAAAATTATTGAAGTTATATAATAATTTTTTAAAGTTCAAGTTAATCTGTGGAAGTAAAGAATGCAAATGTTCTGCCGTAACCTGTAACGATTGAGAAAATCAAAACAGCTAACATCACCCATGGATAAAATTGATGAGTAACTACATCAACTGTACTTACAATTACTGCTCCTTCAAAAGGTGCATACATCGAACTCATCATTGAGCCGACAACAACTGGTACCATATAAGGTATTAAATAGTTAAATGTGGTACCAGCACAGTCCATTAGATTTGCAATTCTATAACCATTTATATCATACTTTGTTCCCATTTCTTTTGCAATTTCTCCTGTACCTATAATAGCTGCAGTATTAAGGCCAGTTACAATATTTAATGATACTAATAAAGTAACAATAGATAATTCTGCTGTTTTTATTCCTCGAACAAATTTTGACATAAACATAATTATTATTTCTACGCCTCCACCTTTCTTTAACAAATTGATTTGTGCAAATAGAATTAAGACAAGAATAATTGTAGGAACTGAATTTTGAATTCCATCAAGTATAATACCACCTGCACCGAAAGGTTCAGGTACATTTATTATCATATCAAGAGTAATTATATTGGTGATTAGACCGATTAAAAGTCCAGTTATGATACCATAGCTTAATGCTTCTATAAGATGATGCTGTTTTATACAAAGATAGATAATTACAATTGGTACCAAGAGGAATAGAAGACTTTCTGTTTGTGGATTGCTAACATACTGACTTATTTGATCAGACATACTACCACCACGTCCAATAAAAGCATAGAGAAGTATTGTTATTAAAGCGGTAGGAATAGAATATTTTAATCGGCTCTTTACTACACCTCCAATATCCTTTTCTTGAGTTGTAGCGGAGGCTATAGTTGTATCAGAAACTGGTGATAGATTGTCGCCAAAAGCACCACCAGAAACGATAGCACCAATTAATAGTGCCGGAGAACCTCCTACTAGGTAACCAACTGGGTATAAAATTGGACTAACTACAAATATAGTACCAACAGATGTTCCGGTTGAAAGAGCAACTATACCAGTTAGTATAAAAGTAGCGACTACAAATCTACTTCCAACTAAATCTAAATTAACTAAATATGCAGCTAGTGTTTTGACAAGACCACTTTCATTTAGAATAGCACCTGAAATACCTGCTAACATAACAGCAGCTATTAATATCATAGCAACTCTTGAACTGAAACCATCTATTATAATATTTGCAAACTTGGTTTTATCTTTTACAAATGGCATAATTATTATTAAGGGAAGTAAAAAGACCACCCAGTATTCTGGTATATTAGCATTTTGTACTGCTATGTATACTAGACCAATCAATGCTAATATGATAGGTACAAAGACCATGAATTTACCACCATAGAATTCTAATTTCTTATTACTTTTTAAATTTGGCATAATCAATACTCGCTCCTCTCAAAGTCATTATTTATTTTAACTTAAATCTTTTAATTCTTTAGCTATTTCACCTAAGTTTAACTCTTTTAGTTTCTCTTCTTTAGGAATACCATTTTTAATATTCCAATTTCTAGCTTCATAATATTCATCAAGCATTGGACCTAATTCTACTACACTCCCTGCTGATTCACCACATTCATCAGGTAAAGGTTCATTTAAAAAGCGGTCAGGTAAAATGTCATCTTTTCTTCTGATTCCTTCTCTAACTATATATGCTCGTTCAATATTCATTATGCGTTCGGTTGATTTTTTTATTTCTTCTTCATCAAATGTAAATTTGGTTAAATAATTAAGTAATTGAGCAGCTTCCTTAAATGATATTATTTCCATATTAACAAGAGTGTTTTTACATGCTTCTAAACAATCTGCTAGAACACATCTTTCTTCATAAAATTTAACAACTTTTCCTTTCCCCTTATATTCAAGCCTAAATGCAGCTTCTGGATGTCCGAATCTTCTTTTACCTTCTTCAGCATCCTCCATAAATTCAAACCATGGTTCACTTCTTAAATGATCACCACCGCGAGTTGCAACTGCAACGCCTAGGCCGTAACCTTTAATACCTCTAGGATCAGCTTGAAAAATTTCTAATCCTTTAACATGCATTGCAAGTTTTTCACTTCCTTTACCAATTTTATTAGCTGCTGCTAAAACTCCATCAGCTAGGATATCACCAAAACCTTCTCTATTTTTGATCTTTTCTATTAAAGTCAAAACAGCTTTTGAATTACCCCAGGTTGGTTTTAAACCATCAATTTCCTTACTACTTAATATATTTTTTTCATAGAGTTCCATGGTAAAAGAAATACATTCAGATGTTGATATTACATCCATACCATAACGATTACAAAGATCAATTGCTTTAAGAGCATCTTCTATATTAGAAACTCCAACTCGGGATGAAAAACCAGCTAAGCCTTCAAATTCTGGGCCTTCACTTTTTAGTCCTTTATGTTTACCCTTATCAATTTCAAAATATCTGCTACAAGGAATTGTACAGCTGAAACAACCTTTTTCTTTTTTCTTGTAATTTTTTTCTAAAAATTCTCCGCTCACTTTATCAGCATCTTCAAAATAACCGGTTTGAAAATGTCTTGTAGCTAAACACCCTAACTTATTTAGAGAAGATACTAATTTAGTAGTACCTAGACGAATTCTAATATCATATTCGGAATGATTTCTTATTTCTTCATCCATCTTATCGATGAGTTTTCTAAATTCTTTTGGTTTAAAAGCCTTAAGTGCTTGAGTTCCTCTTACAGCTATTGCTTTAATATTTTTGGAAGCTAATACTAATCCCATACCTGTTCTAGCTGCTGCTCGAACTTGATTACAAAATATACCGGAATATTTGACTCCATTTTCGGCAGCCGGTCCAATACTGGCAACCTGAATACGTTTATCTTTTAATTCTTCAATTATTTTATCTTGAGTTTCAAATACGTCCATTCCCTTAAGATGCTTGGCAGACTTAATTTGAGCTTTTCCATCTTTTATGTAAATATATGATAGTTGTTTTGCCTTACCTTCAATAATTACTTGGTCAAAACCAGCAAACTTTAATTCAGGGCCAAAAAACCCCCCAGTATTTGAGTCACCTAAGATATTGGTTTGAGGAGATTTTGCAGTGAAATTTACTCTAGCTGCACCTGGGAATAAAGTTCCTGTAAGTGGACCAACTCCGATAAATAATTTATTTTTTTCACTTAAGGGGTCTACATCAGGAGGAACTTCATCATAAAGTCTTCGAACATTTAAACCTCTTCCACCGATATGATTTTTTAAAAATGTCTGACTTAATTTTTCTGTTTTTAGAGTATTAGTAGTTAGGTTAATACGAAGTGCTTGTTCACAGTATCCATAATTCATTATTGATCACCTCCAGGTGAATTACTAAAAGTAATTGCTTTAGTAGGGCAACGTTTTACACATTCTATTTCTCCATCACATAAATCACATATTAAAGGATTATTATTATCTGTAAAACTAATAGCATCAAAAGGGCAAGCTTGTGCACATTTTTTGCATCCAATACATTTATCATTATTAACTAGAACTGCATTTGTTTTTTTGTCTCTACTTAAAGCATTTACTGGGCATACTTTAACACAAGGCGCATCTCCACATTGTCTGCATACATAAGGAATATCTTTGCCTTCTTTTTCAATTTTATCTATTTTTATTTTTGATTTAATTCCATTAAAATTACCAGTATGTACAAAAGCACAAATTGTTTCACAAGCTCTACAACCTGTGCATTTTTCTGAATCAACTTGAATCCTTGCAGGGATATTCTTTTCTGAATTTATCACTTCACCTGTAGTAGGATCTATTCTATCGATCCTAAATATTACTCTTCCATTTGGATCAGGACAGGTCAAATATTTTGTGTGTGGTATCCAATCATTTTTCTCCTTAATCTCTCTTTGTTTAGCAGGGATTATTGGCATAATGCTTTGTAAAGCCCATAAACAAATATGTTTATCATTTGGAATTTCAATTTTACCCCCTTTTACTGTAAAATAATCTCCGACTTTCATTGGTAAATCACAGAACCCTTCAACATTATCAACTATGATTTTTAAATCATACAATAAAATCATTCCTTTCTTATAATTATATTTATTAATTAAAAATAGGGTGGCAAACACAAAATAAAAAAATCTTCCATCCCTTATAGGGACGAAAGATTAATATTCCGTGTTGCCACCCTTATTAGTTAACCAATGATTAACTCTCTCAGTAGAAACCATCTTTTAAAAGATGAATTCTCTTTAATATAACGGTTAAAGAACCGGCTCAGGATATTCTATCTTTAAAAAGATATTTCCCCCTGCTTCTAACAAGGCCATTCACTTTAATATTTTATTACCGAATTCTCAGCAGTATCGGTTCTCTGTAAATAAAATATATAAAGTTACTTTTCTTGCTCATTGAATTTATAATTATTATTTATATGAATATAATTTTAACACTGTGTTCTAGTTATGTCAAGAAAAATATTCCATTTTTATTTGATTATTGAAAAGGGCGTTTTATCTAAATCCAAAAGTAACTTGACAAGTTAAAACTGTTAATATATACTAACAAATAATAATTTCAAATAATAAAAACGATGAGTGGGAAAAAGTAAGCTTATTGCTGAATTACACCCCCGAGTTGCCGGTTGAAATAGTAGTAAACTAGGCCGTTTCCAACGTTATCTGGTGAGAGAGTGTTTGCTCTCAATAGAGTTATTTTGATTATTTTTGTATATGATCAGAATTAATTCAGGTGGTACCGCGCATACGTCGCCCTGATATAAGGGCGGCTTTTTTTATTTTATAATACTTTTATTATTTAGAAATTATAAATAATCGAGGAGGTAGTAGAAAAATGGAGAAGAAAAAAATGAGTTTTATGACAGCAACTTTACCAATTTTAGTATTATTATTAACGGGAGCTTTTTCTGTATTTTATTGGAAAGTGGGAATGATTGTCCCTCTTTTAAGTGGAGTAGTAGCTACTGGTATTATTGGATATATATTTAGCTTTAGTTGGAATGAATTATTAGAAGGTCTAAAAGAAGGAGTATCAAATGCTTTACCAGCTATTTTTATATTACTAATTGTGGGATCAATTATTGGTACCTGGATATTGAGTGGGACAATTCCAGCAATGATATTTTATGGTCTAAAGTTTTTAAGCCCAGCACTATTTGTACCATTGGCTGCTTTAATAACTGCTATTGTTTCAACAACTTTAGGTACTTCATTTACTTCAATAGCTACTGTAGGTATAGCTTTAATTGCTGTTGGGAATGCGATGGGTTTTGCAACTCCTCTTACAGCAGCAGCAATTATATCGGGAGCTTTTTTTGGTGATAAATTATCACCATTATCAGATACTACAAATATAGCAGCAGCAATGGCAGACTGCACTCTTTTTGAACATGTAGGACATATGTTGTGGGATACCATTCCTGCTTTTATTCTTTCATTATTTATTTACTGGGGAGTTGGCCAGTCTCAAGTAGGGGGAGGTATTGAAGGTACCCAACAGATAAATACTTTAATGCAAGGATTGGAAAGTATGTTTAATATTACACCACTTCTATTTATTTTACCTTTAATCACAATTATACTTGCAATACGTAAGACTCCTGCTATTCCAGCTTTAATGTCTATGTCAATTTTAGGTGGGATTTTTGCTATGATATTTCAAAGTGCTACTTTGGTTGAAGTCCTAAGCTCATTTACCTCAGGTTTTAGCAGTAACAGTGATATTGGAATGATTAATAGTTTGCTTTCTAAAGGAGGAATTACTTCTATGGGTGGAACTATTATACTTTTAATTACTGCTGCTGCATTAGGTGGAATAATGCAAAAAGTTGGAGTTTTAGATACTATTTTAGAAAAAATGATGTCCTGGATAAACAGTACTAGAAAATTATTAGTAACTTCTTTAATAACTGCCTTTTTAATAGGATTAAGTACAGGGGCTCAAGTATTAGCCATTATAATACCGGCAAAAATGTTTTCAAAAAGTTTTAAAGAGATGGGATTACATACAAAAAATTTAAGTAGAAATGTTGAAGCCGGAGGTACAGTTGGTATAACATTAGTGCCATGGAGTGTGCCAGCTATTTTTGCTGCAGGTATGTTGGGTGCTCAACCATCTGAATTTATTCCATATTTATTTTTCCCAATGCTAGTTATTTTAATAAATATATTTTACGGTTTAACTGGCATATCTATAGCTAAGATGGATGTTTTAAGTGACGAAAAATTAAGGAGAGATGCATAGATGAAAGATATTATAATTAAAGTATTGGGGACAGCTCAAGATGGTGGCTATCCCCAACCAAATTGTGATTGTAAAAACTGTGTAAAAGCTTTAAATAATAAAGATTTAGTTAGACATCCTGCTTCTTTAGGTATATTAGATAAGAAAAATAAGGAAAGTTATTTGATAGATCCTACTTTCCGCCTTTTTGAGCAATTAAATATGTTAAATAAAACTGCTGCTGAAAATGATTTTCCTAAAGATCATTTAAAAGGAATTTTTATAACTCATGCTCATATGGGACATTATCCAGGCTTATTATATTTTGGTAAAGAAGTAATTAATAGTAATAAATTAGATGTTTATACAAGTAAAAAATTTAAAGATTTTTTAAATAATAATCAGCCATGGAAATTATTGATTGATAATAATAATATAGATGTTCAAACCTTTGAATTTGATTATGAGATTAATCTTTCTGATATTTTGAAAATAATTCCGATAGAAATACCACATCGACAGGAATTAAGTGATACTGCTGGATTTATCATTAAGGGGAGAAAAAAATCTGTTTTTTATCTTCCGGATATAGATAGTTGGAAGACATTTGTTGATAAATTTAATGAAATAAGTAGTAAATCAGATTTATTATTTATTGATGGAACTTTCTATTCTAAAAGTGAACTAATGGAAATAAGAGGAAGGAATATAAAAGATGTACCACATCCTCCTATTAAAGAAACAATAACTTTGTTAAAGAATGGAGTTTTGAAGCAAAATAATTCAAAGATATACTTCACTCATTTTAATCATACAAATAAAATTTTGGAAAATGATTTTAAACATAATTTAAAAATTGAAGGGATAAATTTTCTAAAAGATGGAGATGTTTTTAAAATTTAATTGATAAATATTAATCTGAGTATTATAATATAATACAATACATATTATTTTTGAAGGGAGTATCATATCTTGTTAACTGTAGAAAAAATTGGTGGAACCTCTATGGTCAAGTTTGAAGAGGTTATTAATAATATAATCAAAGATCCTGAAAGTAATAATTTTAGTTATAACAGGGTATTTATTGTTTCTGCTTATGCTAAAGTTACTGATCTTTTATTAGAAGATAAAAAGAACTTAAAACCAGGAATATATAAAAGCTTTATTAATAGTGATAAAGTATATATACAAAAGTTAGATGAGTTATTAGATCATTTAATTGAGATTAATAATTTATTTGAATATCTTGGTCTTGATATAGATGAAGCAAATCAATTTATTAAAAAAAGAATAAAACATACTAAAAAATACTTAGATTCAATGGAGGAAATTTTATCATCTGGATATATTAAAGAAGAAAACATATATTCAGCTGCTCTTGAGATATTAGCTTCTATTGGTGAGGCTCATTCTGCTTTTAATTCAGCCAATATATTGTCTAATAGGGGTATTAATACAGAATTTGTTGATTTAACCGGTTTTTATGATAGAAGTCAACTTTCTATGGAAGAAAGAATAAAAAAAATGTTTAAAAATATTAATTTAAAAAATAAAATTGTAATAGCACCTGGTTATACAAAAGATAAAGGTGGACTTGTAACTAAATATGATAGAGGGTACTCTGAGATTACTTTTTCTAGAGTAGCTACCTTCTTAAAAGCAAAAGAAGCTATTATTCATAAAGAACACCATTTATCATCTGCTGATCCAGAGCTTGTAGGTAAAAATAAAGCGGTTCCAGTTGGGAAAACAAACTATGATGTAGCAGATCAGTTAGCTGATATTGGTATGGAGGCAATACATCCCAAGGCTTCTAAACCTTTGGAACTATCTGGAATAAAATTGATTGTGAAAAACACTTTTGAACCTAATCATCCTGGAACGGTAATAACAAAAGATTATGTTGTTGAAGACTCAAAGATTGAAATAATTGCCGGTTCAAATAAATTAGTAGTAATTGAGATTCATGATACTTCTATGGTAGGAGAAGTTGGTTTTGATTATGATATAATGAAGTTATTTAAAAAATATAATATA
>Ga0102934_1003642_pt1 | contig 10457 bp, 4 predicted proteins | sample SalPonR2_A_D1_MG_FD_78175 | JGI IMG/M metagenome (GOLD analysis project Ga0102934, IMG submission 78175) | Salt pond soil microbial communities from South San Francisco under conditions of wetland restoration - Salt Pond MetaG R2_A_D1_MG | ecosystem: Environmental > Aquatic > Marine > Intertidal...
CCGCCCCACCGGGTGAACGGGATAGCTGCTCGCCTTGTTTATTTAGGTCGCGCGAGAACAAACGACCGCTTCTCAATCCCCATTTAGTACCACCTCCTTTTGGTTTTTGGGACTTAAAAGTTTCTCCGGCCATTCCGGAGCTTCCAAATATTCACGAAAAATCGTAAACATTTGGAAAAGCTCCGAAAAAAGCCGAAAAATTAATTTATTTACTAATTTATTCAATTGTCAAAGTTCGATTCTTTTACCCTTACTCAATCCTTTTTCAGGAAAAAAGAATTCAGTTGGAAAAAAGAAATTCTGAAAAGAACATTTCCGGTGGCGAGACGGGTTTAAGATCTCGCGCGCCGGCAGATGTTCTTTCCAAACACCTGTCGATAGAATCGTCTTTCAACGAGCCTAGCCACCAAAACCGGTAGTTTAGCTACTATTTACTCGACAACGCCTCCGGTAAGCCGGTTCGTTAACGACTTAGCCGAAAGCTTATCCCGACCTTTCGGTCCGGGATTTAAATTCTATCTTACCGCTTTTGCCCTATTAGGCCGGGCAAAAGGGAACGAACCGGAGTGGCCGGCAGATCCTGGAATAAGCCGCAAACATGGTTCGGCTTATTATTTTAGTCCAGAAAGTCCGGCAATCACTCTAATTCAATTTGCTTTAGCAATCAGGAAAGAGTAAAAAGCAAGAAGAATTTTTTAGCATTTGAAGTGGGAAGCGTTTTTTATTATTTTATCTTCCCTTGATTATGCTATAATGCTTGTAAACTGAAACCGTCTTCAGGGTCCACCCCGGAGGACAGTAACAGCCCATTTTCTCTCTCCTCGCTTTTTACTCTCCCGATTGCTATTTTTATTTAAAGAACTATTTTTTGCTCTAGCTTACTTACTAGAGAATGGCCTCCCTTCGACCCGACAAGCATAGGGGTCGAAGAGAATTTCACTCTTTAGTAATTTCCGATTACTTATCTTTTGAATTGGATCGGCTTCATCCCTTTGGGATAAATCCGGCCACTCTAACTCTCCGGACAAGCAATCGAAATTTTATTTAATTTATTTAAGGTGCTTTTTCTGGACAAGCTTGTTTTTTTAGCTTGACATTGCATTGTAGCACAGCCTGAAAAATTTGTCAAGAGTATATGACTGATTTTCTGTCAAATACTATATAAAATCCTTTATTTACAGTGTTTTATCTTATATTTAATTTTAATTTAATTATCAAAATTATATGACAGTATATAAAATAATAATAATATTTAATGTCACTTTTTATTGACCGATTTAACATGATGTGATATACTGGAAATATAACTATTAAACGAGAATATTATGTATAAAGATCTTTTAACCCAAGCCGGCCTAAACAGTAATGAATCCATTGTCTATGAATTTCTCCTGAGAAAAGGAGAAAATACGGCCGGAGAAATAACTAAAAACACTCCCCTAAAAAGAGGAGTAGTCTATAATGCCTTGGAGAGCTTAAGCAAAAAAGATTTGGTCAACAAAAAAACCAAAAACAAAGTTGCCTACTTCAGCCCCGGACACCCGGAGAAGATACGGCACTTTGTAGAAGAAAAAGGTTATGAATTGCAAAAAGCGGAAAGAGAGCTGGAAGCTAATATGCCCAAACTAATTTCGGATTTTAATTTAATATCCGGAAAACCGGGAGTGCGCATTTACGAGGGAAGGCATGGCCTTGTTAAAGTCTTGAACGACTCGCTTAACTCTCGCACGGAAATACTTACTTACGCCCAAATCAAGGGAATGGAAAAATACTTGGGCAGGGACAATGACAAATATGTGGCCAAACGGAAAGAATTAAACATTAAAAAAAGAGGTATCGTGGCCGACACCCCTTATGCGCGTGAATATTTAAAAGATTATGACCGTTCTGTTACCGAGATCAGATTGATCGACGGGAAAAAATATCCTATTTTTTTAGAAATGGAAATTTATGACGGCAAAGTTTCTTTTTTAACTTTCTCGGAGAAAAACTTAATCGGAGTAATATTGGAAAATGAGGAAATTTACAAAACGCAAAAATCAATTTTTGAACTAAACTGGGCCAATGCCACCTCATTGGAAGATATATATAAAAAATAAGGTGGCTTACCCCTCCCTTTTTTCAACTTAAAACAAATAAAGCTAATTCTGAGATTTCATATCCCCCTCCACCGGCTTTACGATATTATTCTGCACAAAACGAACAATCTCCGATATGGTTTTACTTTGCGCTCCTTCTTGCTCAAATCTTTTTTTCGCCTCTTCCTTGTCTTTTGAAGTGGCTATATAATAATTAACCAGTAGTGGCTTCAAAACTTTGTCATAGTATTCTCGTTGTTTTTTTTCGTCTAAAACCAACAGCTTGGAAGCGGCCAAAGGGGAAGTGGAGGCGATAACCTGGTTGGCTTCAATGGGCAACTCTTCTTCACTCTCTCCTTTATAGGTGCTATAGAACTCTCGAAAAGCGGTATATCCGGGGCTTTTCTCGTCTTGCATTTCAAAACTCATTCCCGTAACCTGTTTAGGATAATAAAATTCCGGGAGTTCCAAATTCCTAAACCAATCTTCTTTTTTTACAGATTCCCCGAACCCGCGCCATTTATTAATAACATGTTTAGCTTCCGTACCCCTTTTGAGTAATCCTAAATTATTTATATTTTTATTTATCGGTTTTACACTCTCTTCCTCTTCCTGATACTGACTTGCTACAGAGGTCATCTGACCTCGCAAATTTGTGGCTTTTATTTTTAGTTCTTTGGACTTATCTTTACTTGATTTATCTTTTTGATTTTTTAGATTACGGGCTCTTTCCTCGGTGCCGAATATATCTGCCGCCAGATGATAAGTTCTAGGATAATTCTCATAATAGCTTAGATACAAACTTAATTCGGTTAAAGATCTGTCCGACTCCAACTCTTTTAAAATTTTACCTATTTTCTTTTGGGGAACACCTCTTTGTTCCAAGTATTCTCGACGAGAATCTTTAAGCTCTTCCATTCTATCTTTTAATTCTTTATACACAGAAATAATCTTGGCCATAATATCATATCGATACTCTTTTTCATGGCTTATTTTCAAGTCTTTCCTGGCCATTATAAAAGCGATTTCCTTCTTGCCGTATTCTTTTAAATTAGCGACTTCTTCTTGACTGGCCTTATTCTTAACACTTTTCTCTACTAAATTATCCAGGGCCTCGGAAATAATTTCGCTCCTATCCTCGCCTTTATCCAGCTCTTCTACAAGATTCATAGCTTCCTCAAATTCCGGGCTTTGTTCCAAGCCGGAATAATCGGCAAATTCTATATTACCCAAATCAAAATTTTTCTTTATCGAACTGTACCACTTCTCATCTCTCTGTCCGTTGATTTGCGCCTTTTCCCTGGCTTCTTCCCGGTCTAAGCCATACAAAGACTGATAATTTGACTCTTGTATGGTGTCCACTACCATGAAATCGGCTTTCCTGCCCTGATTCTGGAGCCACATTATATAGGCAAAAGTATCTATAGGCTTAGCGTGAACCTCACCTTCTTCAGGAAGAAGACTAGAAATACCCACAGGCAAATAAGGTTTTTTGTCACTGTCTGGCAATTCCGACTGATAATTTTCTATTTCCTCGATTATCTTTTCCTGAAAATTTTCCGGCAAAGAAGCTGATTCTTGGCCGTAAACCAATTTTTCAAATTTTTCTTCAAAATTCTCTTGATATTTTAAATATTTTTTAAAATTATCAATTAATCCTTGCACTTTTTCAGATGGTTCTTCTTCTACATAACCCTCCATTTCCTTAATAATATTTCTGATTCTTTGACTATCAAAGTGTTTATCTTTTTCTTCCTCTTCAAGCATTTCTTCATATGCATCAAGTGTATCGTAGATAGCTCCGTCATATTTACAATTTTGGGTCCAATCAATATATCTTAAATAATCATGAATATCCTGCGTAGATTCACCCTGCTCTATCATCTCCTTCTTAATTTCCTCTTTTTCTTTTTGATTTAAAAAAGAAATATAACTATCTTCTATTCTTTTATATTGTTCATTCATTTTTTTTGCCACTTCTTTAAATTGTCTTAATTCTTCACTTCTCTTTTCTTCCCCTTCCTCCAAATCTTTTATTAGCCTATCAATAATTTCTTTTTTATCGGCATTATCCTCCTGCAATTCCAATGAAGCATTTTGAAGCAGGCCGACCGCCTTATTCAAAATTAAATTCTTTAGTTTGTGCGTATCAACTTTTGTATCAAAATAAATCTCTTCGTACATTTTCACCACTTCCTCAACGCTTTCGTCAACATTATCCGTAATCTCAACAAATTTGGAAAACAATTTTTCAGCCGCTTCGGGCTCATCTTTAAGACTATCGCCTATATTTATAATTTGCTCCCCTGACAATTTACCCGACTCAAGAGAAAGAAATGATTTGATTCTATGCATTCTTTCGTCTTGATTTTGACTTTGACCAAGAAATTTTTTAACTTTTTCAACTTCATCTGTTGTTTTCGTAGATATATAATTACAAAATTGCAATAATTCTCTTATTTTAAAATTCTTAAAATTAATTTTAAATTCATTCTCGATTTGTTCCCTAAAACTTAATTTTATCATCTCCGAATAATTATTTATTAAAATAGAATTATTCGCTATCCACTCTTCGTCAAGGCCATTATTAATTAAAACTTGCTTAAGATTCAAATTTTCTGCGGCTCCATTTTTATTTGTTGCAAAAAAGGAATCTATATTACCTCTTTCTCCCGCATAGATAACTCCATAATCTTCAAATAACTGGCTATATATACATTCTTCATCCTCAATATCTTCTAAAGGTTTTATATTTTTATGAAGATCTTCTTCGTCATATTTTTCTCTTCTTAGGGAATTAATACAAAAAAAGCTATAAGGATAAAAATCTATTTCCTGCTCATCATATAAAGTATTAAAAAATAAACAATTTATTTGATTTTCGTTCATTTTTTTAATTTGTGAAGAAGAATATATATTCTCAAAATATCCAGCCAATATATTTCTTTTTGTATTTAAATCCAAACTGTTAAGCGCTCCTTCGTCCATCAAGTTTTCTATTACTTTGTTTGAAAAATAAATATCGCATTCATGTAAATACTCGAGTAATTGTTCGCTATAAACGCTCGTCCCCTCAAAATGATCTTGTTCATCTGCGCTTAGATAATTACTCAAAATATCTAAAATTTTTTTAATAGTTTTTACATCCGTTTTATTCTTTTCATAAGTCGTGCGTAATTTTTCTATCATTTCCTCAGCATGAAAAAAACAATGATCAAGAGCATTTTGAGCAGAGGGATCATTCTCAAATAAATAATGTAATGATTTTGCAATATTTAAGTAAAAATTTGAGAAATCTTTTTTTTCATTAAAAATATCATCTACTAAGACCGACGCCACTTTTTCACTTAATCCATCTTTGTCTTTTAAGTATTGTCTATCAGACTTTGAACCATTGCTATATTCACCAGAGCCTACGGAGTCACACATAACATCATAAAAAACATCCATATATTTTGGGAAGTTTTCTTCCAAGTAGTCACCCCCTTCGTCAAATATATTAACCACTTCTCTTACTTGTTCTTGGGTCCAGAATACATTTAATTCTGAATTATTGTAATGTTTGCTACATAACTTTAAAGAATCAAAAAAAGATTGATAGTCATCAATACTTTTCTTGCTATTAATAAAATCATTAATAATTTTATTAATCACTTCATTAAACAATCTTTCTTTTTCCTTTATATCACCCTGCTCATTTATTAGCTCCATTTTATCTTTAGGAAAGTTTGTAATATTTTCTTTTAAATTTTGATTTTCTATTTTTTCGCTAATCATATACCTATATTTTACCTTATTTTGAACTAAAACTAATTTTAATTATAAATTACCTCCTCATCAGGATCCTTGGAAGTTTGCTGTCCTAATTTAAAATTTACCATTTTAGCTTTATTCATGTTCTTCTAATTTAATTAAAGATTTCTCTTATTCTAATTTTAATACATTAATAAAAATATTTAAACCCTTTCTATCTTCGCTTTCCAAATAATTCTTAACTAAAAAACCGGCAAAAGTCTGTAGAGTGTGTTTGTAAGGAAATTTTACGAGGAGAGAGATTCGTGTTAATTTCCTCGCCACTCTACAGGCCCCTGCCGGCCTTTTTCCTTTTCCGGACTTGCTTAAAATTTAAATAAACCTGGAAAAAAAGGGGAGGACTTGCTAAATTAATGCGCGCCTCCCCTGAGTTTATAGAAGAATTTTGGAAATAAGCAGGCCTATCAGCAGACCCACTATAATAATTGCCAACAAATTTTTTATCCTCTTTTCTTTCATAATTAAGGCCTCCTTGCCTCTTTGTTTTAAGATTATTTTCCTCTAATAAACAGGGAGAAGAATGAAGAGAGTGAAGTCAGAACTTAATTATTTAGGGAAAATATAATATTATTTTGTTTCCCTGTAGATAAATTAAGTCTTCCCTCTTGATTGCCCGAAGTTAAAGCTGAGCTTTAACTAAAGCGAATCAATGTTTAATGAAGCTCTCTCCATTTTCCTCACTACTTACCAAAAAAGCGACTAAAGATCATCTCTTGAAAAAATTATTTAGAAGAGATGGCTTGTAGCCGCTTTCCGGATTTAACTTAATATATAAATATTTAAATACTAAGGCGCTTCTTGTTTTAACTGCCAAGCTCAGGCAGCCTCTCTCCTAAGTTTTTTAAATTGTAAAATTATCTTTCTTAATCCTAAACATTTCATTATAACATATTTACAAAAACTTGTCAAGACTTTTTAGGGTCTACAATAAAATGGGGGTAAAACAAATATGACTGAAAACTTATTCATAAAAAAACCCCCAAAGTCTGGAGGTGCTGGCCTTTTTCTTTTGTCCGAACTTTCTTAGTATCCAAACAAATCCGAAAAAAAGTTATTTTAAGGAATCTAATTCCTCTCTGGCCTCAAGAGATTCTTCTCTGGTTAACCTGGGACCACTCGCCTCTCGAGACATAAGCCGGCCACTTCCCTTAATATGACCGAGTCCCAATATATGCCCTACTTCATGGGCAAGGACCCGAAAATTATAGACAGAGGTGTATTCTGCTAAAGCGATAGTATCTCCCCCCACAAAAGCTACCCCGTTTATACCTCTCAAGGAATGAACTAAAAACACCACTGCGCCTTCCTTGGCTGATGGAGATAAACTATTTGCCAAGTTATGGGGATTTTTGATAAATTCCAATAATTCCCGATTTTCCAAATAGACCGTAGAGTAGTTTTCCAGTTCCAGGTCAATCCGGGCCTGATCCCATATCCGAGAGGATTTCTCTACCATTCCTTCAATCTCCGCCCGGCTCTGAATATTTTTCCTGTTCTTTTCTACCAAATTTATCACAGTCAAAGGCAAAATTTTTCTCTCTCCTTCCACTAACACCGACAACTCTTGCGGCTCTACTTTTGGCGAAGTCCGGCTAAAAAAAGTGCTTTGATAAATCCCGGAAAGATAAAGCAACCCTCCCAAAACTAAAAAAACCACCAAAGTTCTTACAAAAACCCAAAGATAATATTTAGGAGACCTATAATCCCTCCCAATGTCTTCATCCCAACCCTCTGTGGGAATTTTTATCCGATTATAATATTTTCTGTCCATATTTTAATTATAACTTTATTGCCTTCTTGCTTAAACAGTTACATTATTTATAGCAAAAATGTTAAAATAAATCCATGGATCTAAAAACAATAAAAAAACTCAATATCCCCTCTTCTCCGGGCTGTTATTTCTTCTACAACGAAAAAGGCGAAATAATCTACATCGGCAAAGCGGCCAATTTAAAAAGTCGGGTTCTTTCCTATTGGCAAAAAAGCGCTACCCATACTCCTGCCAAACACTCCATGCTTAAAAAAATAACCAAAATCGACTGGACCGAAACTGACTCGGAAATTGAAGCTTTACTTCTTGAATCCAACTTAATTAAAAAACACCAACCCAAATACAATATAGTAATGCGGGATGACAAACGTTTCGCCTATATCAAAATCTCTACTGAAGAAGAATTTCCCCGCCTATTTATGACGCGACAATTAGGCCAATCCGGTCGCTACTTCGGCCCCTTTACCAGCGTAGAGGCTATTAAACAAACCTTGAAAACAATCAGGCAAATCTGGCCTTACCGCTCCTGCCGGACAATGCCCGGGCGCTCCTGCTTGTATTACAAAATCAATAAATGCCCCGCTCCCTGCGAGGGCAGAATTAGTGCCGGAGAATACAAAAAAATAATCAGACAGATCACTCTATTTCTGGATGGTAAAAGAAAAAAGGTGGAAGAAGAAATTAAAAAAGAAATGAAAACCTTGGAAAAAAAACTAAAACAAACTACCAAGGAAAAAGAAAAAGAAGATATAGAAAAAAAGATTTCAGACCTTAATTATAAACTAATTAATTTAAGAAAAGTGCTGGCCCACTCCCAAGTCCTAAGTTTAAAAGACAAATACGCCGGTGATGTGGTGGAGCTGGCTAAAGTCTTGGGCTTGGCTCAAATCCCGGAAAAAATAGAGGGTTATGACATCTCCAATATTTTTGGACAAGTTGCCGTGGGTGCTATGGTGGTCTTTCGACAGGGAGAGCCGGAAAAAAATGAATATCGCAAATTCAAAATCAAGACCGGACAAGGCCAAGCCAATGATGTAGGTATGCTTAAGGAAGTCTTGGAACGCAGATTTAGAAATAATTGGCCCCTGCCGGATTTAATAATTATTGACGGAGGCAAATCCCAGCTTAATGTGGGGCTGAAAATTTTGGAAAATAATAATTTAAACATCCCCATAATAGCCGTGTCCAAGGGCGAGGGCTTGCGATCCTCTCAAGCTCCGGATAAAATATTTTTTCCCGGGCAAACCCGGCCTCTGGAGCTTCCCTTAAATTCCCCGGCTCTGCATATTATTAAAAGAGTCAGGGATGAGGCGCATCGCTTTGCCATCAGTTACCACCGCAACCTAAAAAATAAAAAACTTTTGCCAAAATAAATATTTACTTATTCGCTTATCTTTTTTATCATAAATATAAAACAATAAAAAATATGGAAAATTTTGAACATCCTTTTAGAGACAAAAAAATCAGGCCTAACCGCAAAATTGAAAAAGACAAAGACAACTCCGGCTTAAGCCGAAGAGATTTTTTAAAAATAGCCGGGATAGGAGGGCTGAGCTTAGCCGGCGGATCCTTGTTTTTGAATTGGTGCGGAAAAAAAGAAAAAAATAAAGATAGAAAAAAACACCTTAGAAAAATTCCGGAGTATACAGAAGAACAAGAAGAAATAGAAGAAGAAAATATCCGGTCCATCAAAGAGATCATTGATTTTAATAAAGAAGGAAGGATTGAATTTAACAAAGAAACAGCCGAGTCCTTAAAAAACCATTGGAAAGAAAAATATCAAAAAAATACTGAATTAAAAGACAGTTTTATAGAAGCTTATCATAAAATAGGAAATTGGGATCCTTATTTAAAAAAAGAATTTTCTGAGTCCGGAGTACCGAAAAAATTCCGTTATTTAATGATCCCCGAATCTCATGCTGATCTACAAGCTAAATCCGAAGCCGGAGCAGTAGGACCTTATCAGTTTATTTCCGATACCGGTAAAAGTTATGGTCTTAATCATACTTCCCACTCCAATATTGAAGAAAGACGGGATCCCATTAAAAGCGCCGGGGCCTGCGCCTCTTACTTAAAAGATTTATTTGAAAAAGGTGGACAAGATTGGGACCTGGCTCTTTCCGGATATAACGGGGGTTTTTACTGGCGCTATCGAAAACTGTATTACCGAAGTTACCAAATGCTGGAAGAGAGTCAAGTTAATTACGAAGAATTCTCGGAATTTTTGGAAAAACTAATCGAAAGAATTAGAAAACGGGAAACAGAAAAGATCAATGAATTATATGAAGAAATGGCCAATAAAGAAAAACACGAGGAAGTCCCCTCGAAAGAAAAAAGCAAAATCCGGGAAAAAATGAAGGAAGTCGGAATTGATAAAGAAAAGGGGTTGAATTATGAAGGTTTTTTAAAATTTTTAGAAGAAATAATCAATCAAAGCAAAGAAGAAAAACAAAAAAAAATAGAGAATGTAAAGGAAAACTTATCCGCTGGAACTGTGAACTATGAAATAAAGCCGGGAGATAATCTTAGAAAAATAGCTATAAAAACGGGAATTAATTTGGATAAATTACAAAAAATAAACCAAATACAAAATCCTAATGAAATATATGCGGGGCAAATAATAAAAATTCCTTTAACCAAAGAGAAGAGAGAGGAGATCCAAACACAAACAGCCGAAAAGGCGGAAAAAGAATTTTGGCAAGAAATAAAAGGATTTTCCGAGAATTTAAATTACCCTCCCAAATTCAACGCTGTCATGGAATTGATCCGAGAAGATTTTGTCTCCGAGCAAAACA
>Ga0102934_1003643_pt1 | contig 10455 bp, 13 predicted proteins | sample SalPonR2_A_D1_MG_FD_78175 | JGI IMG/M metagenome (GOLD analysis project Ga0102934, IMG submission 78175) | Salt pond soil microbial communities from South San Francisco under conditions of wetland restoration - Salt Pond MetaG R2_A_D1_MG | ecosystem: Environmental > Aquatic > Marine > Intertidal...
AATGCAAGTTCTTGGGCAGGAGCACAAGGACTTATGCAGCTTATGCCCGCTACAGCAAGAGAAATAGGTTTAAAAAGCGTATATACTCCAAAAAACAACATAGAAGCAGGAACGAGATATCTGAATCTGCTTTCTGATATTTGGACTCACATAGATGATACAACTCAAAGAATAAAATTTGTTATGGCTTCATACAACTGCGGCTACGGGCACGTAAAGGATGCCGTAAGACTTGCTGACAAATTCGGAGATGATCCCGAAAAATGGGATAATAATGTAGAAAATTATATTTTAAAACTTAACAGCGAAAAGTATTACACCATGCCGGTTGCTAACAATGGATTTGTTCGCGGCAGAGAACCTTATGAATACGTCAGAGAGATCTTTTTAAGATACAGGCATTATAAGAAATTTATTCAGCTTGAAGATGAAAAAGCAAGTAAGACTTAACTTTATTTAAAATTTAATAAACCCTTTGTTAAATTATTTTTAACAAAAAAATAAATTAGTGAGAAAAATTAAATTAAGTTTCTTTAGTGTAAAAAGAAGATTAATTTTTATTAATTATGTGTTTTTTTAATTCCTATTTAGTAATATAATGTTTTTAGAAAAGTCAAATTAAGTAAAACATTTACATTAAATTAATATATTATTTTATTAATATTTGTATTTACTCTTAATCTATCTGCCTGTAATCAAACTAATACTACTACAGAAGTAGATGAAGAGCAGTTAAATTATAATATAAAAGCATATTTACCTTTAAACTCAGGAATGAAGTATAGTTATAAAGGAGAAGGAAACGAATTTGCATCTATAAAGAGAAAGAATATGTTTATCGAGGATAATTATCTACAATTTACTGAAGATAATGGTGGAACAGTGGTAGTAAAAATTTATAAAGTAAATGAACATCAGATAAGCGAAGTTTATAGACAAGGTGAATTTTATGAAGAAAATAATTTAATAACTAAAGTTAAAGAAAAAGAAAATATAAATCAAGTAATTCTTAAAGCTCCATTAAAAATTGGAAACAGTTGGAATACTAATAATCAAAAACGTGAGATAGTGGGAATAGAACGAAAGGTGAAAGTACCTGCTGGTATCTTTTATCATGTTATTAAGATAAAGATTAATTATAAAGATAGTGAGAATATTGGTTATGAATACTATGCTCCTAATATTGGTCTTATAAAAACAGAATATAGGGGAGAAGATTTTGTAATCAGATCATTATTGGAAAGTCTTAGTATAGATTAATACTTAATAAATATCTTTTCTTTATTAAGAAACAATTATTATTTAAGAGTTTAGATATTATTTTAGATCTAAATATGTTTATAATACTTTAATAAAGGAGTCAGACTATGGATATTAAAAAAATAATAGATTTAACAAAGAAACCTAAATTATTTGAAAGAAGTGATCAAAAATTTTGGGATGATCCACATATTTCTAAAAATATGTTAGAGATTCATATCAATCCTGAATTTGATGCTGCAAGTCGATCTTATGAATTTATGGGAGAATCTATTGATTGGTTAACGGATAGTGTATTTAATGAAAAAGATAAAAAAATATTAGACTTAGGTTGTGGTCCTGGATTATATTCAAAAGAATTAGCTAAAAAAGGTTATACTGTGACTGGTGTTGACTTATCTCAAAGATCAATTGAATATGCTAAAAATCAGGTAAATAATAAAGAGCTTAATCTTGAATATAAGGTACAAAACTTTTTAGAACTTGATTATAAAGAAGAATATGATGTAGTATTGTTACTTTATTGTGAGTTAGGGGCATTGACCAACCAAGAAAGAAATCAGTTGCTTAAAAAGGTAAATGCAGCTTTAAAACCGGGTGGTAAATTTGTATTTGATGTCTTTACAGAAAATAATAGAGATGATGTTGATATTAATAGAAAATGGGATGCAGTCAAACAAGGCTTTTGGGATCAAAAACCCTATTTATCTTTAACTGAGACATATTTTTATCCAGAGGCAGATACATATTTAAATCAAACTATAATTATGAATGAAGATGAAGAAATAAAACTTTATAGGATATTTGAACATTTCTATAGTAAAGAAACCATTACTCAAGTCTTAGAAGAATTTGGATTTATAAACCATGCTTTTTATTCTGACTTAAGAGGAGAAAAATATGAGCCAAGTTCTAAAACCCTAGCAGTAGTAACTGAAAAATTATAATCAAGGTAGTATTTAAATTTATAAATAATAAAATACGATTACAGTGGAGGATTTAAATGAATAATATAAAGTATAATGAATTAATTTCTAAAGATATTGATTTAAAATTATTTTCAAATTTTGACAGATATCAAGAGGTTACAAAATGCTGGAGAAAAGAGAATAATAAGTGGGTATTAAAAGATATATCTTTTACAGAAAAGTGGGATCAAGATAATTATAAATCTTTAGTTAAAGAACTAAAAAACACAGTAGATAATGGTGGCACAGTATTTGGTGTATTTGAAGATGATGTGCTTATAGGATTTGGATCTTTAGAAAATGATTTTTTTGGTTCCAATAAACAATATTTGCAATTATCTGCAATCCATGTTTCAAATAATTATCGTGGAAACGGAATTGGTAAAAAATTATTTGAGTTAATATCTAAAAAAGCAAAAGAGATGAGTGTAAAGAAGCTATATATATCAGCTCATTCTTCAAAAGAGACTGTTTCCTTTTATAAATCTATAGGTTGTAAAGAAGCTAATGAATATAATAAAAAATTAGTAGAAAAAGAGCCTTATGATTGTCAGTTAGAATATGTTTTATAAATTAGCATAAAATAACAATCTAAAAATAATATAAAAAATTTTGCTATTAGATTAGATTCTTAAAAAAGTGATACTTATTTATACTTTAATTATTTATAGATGATGTAAAGTAAACTTTACTTTTTCTATTTATAATTTTGTTATGTAATATATATTATTTTTTGTAATAAAGTATGTTATATAAAAATCACACTTTAGAATATATTATTATATACAGGGGGATTAACATTGAAGTTAAGATCTATTCAATATATAAAATATTTATTTGTAGTACTAACTATATTATTAATACAGCAATCTGCTAGTAAGATTGGTGGTATAGTTGCCAATTTATTTAATTATCAAAACATAGATCCCCAAAATGTTTTTGCTTTTATTTCTATCCATCATTCTGTTATTTTTAATTATTTCATTGTTTGTTATTTATATATTAAAAAAACTATATAATATAGATTTTGGTTTTAGAGTGGGTGACTTCAAAGAAGGCTTAAAATATGTTGGAATATTTACTTTTATAATATTTATATATACTTTATTTAATCAGATAATTGGATATTATTTTAAACTAACCCCTCCAATTAATTATATTTTAAATACCAAGAACGTATTAGGAACCTTAGGATTTCAACTATTTTTAAGTGGTCCAGCTGAAGAATTATTGTTTAGAGTATTACCAATAAGTATACTATTTTTTATATTTAAAAGAAGAAAAAGTTTTAAATGGGGAATTACTATAGAAACAATTATTGCGGCAGTATTGTTTTCATTAGCTCATATACAGTGGTCATTTTCTCCATTTGTAATAAATATGAATTTTTATCAATTGACATATTCTTTTGTTCTAGGAATAGCATATGGATTAGTATATCAAAAAAGTAATAGTATTATTTATCCCATAATAATGCATAGTTTAAGTAATGTAGTTTATGTTGGTATAAGATATATACTTACAATTATATTTTAGGAGTGAAGATAATTTTGTTTAAAAAACATTTTATAGCAATATCTTTAGTAATTATCTTAATAATATTAGGATTTGGATATTTAGGATATAAGTATATTCCAATAATATCTGCAGATGATACCTGGATTAATGATTTGGGATATGAAAAAAATCAGATTCATAAGTTAACTTTTAACTGGCCTGGAGAAAGAAGTTGTCCAGAAGTACCAGTTGTTATTAATGGTAAAACATATAAATTGGGATTTGATACTGGTTGTGGTGTTGGTATATTTTTTACTGATATAATGGATGATAAGATTAATTATGAATTATTAGGCAAAGTTGAAGCTTTAAATAGAGATGGTTCTCATCGAGGATGGAATAAGAGTATTCTAATTGATGACTTTACTATATTTGGAGATAAATATAAGAATATAAAAACAACTATATCTAATTGGTCTATGTATTCTTCAAAAGAATTTAATGGGACAATAGGACTTGAATACTTTAAATCTAAGGTAGTAACACTTGATTATATGGGGCATAGAATTGGAGTAAGTAATAATCCTATTGATTATGATAATCTAGATCTAGATAAATATATTGTACTTCCATTATATAAAACAACCAGTAAAAACCAAGATACATTACCATTTTTTAAAGCACAATATAATGGTAAACCTATAATTGTATATTTAGATACAGGTAAGAATTATTCATATTTATATAATCCAGATAGCAAGACATCAATGTCTGAAAAACCAAATAATTTTATTGATATTCCAATAATTATTGGAAAGATAAAGATGACTTTAAAGGATGTATCTCAAATAAATAATATGGCTCAAGCTGAAGGATTACCATTTCCAACAATGGTTGAGTTAAATTCTGATCAACTATGGAAAAATGATTTATTAGTAACATTTGATTTAATTGAACAAAAGATAATATTTAAAAAAGCATCTTAAACAATAGTGATATAATAAAATAATTTTATTTTTTTTAATAACCCATACTTAGTGGTAACTACCACCACTTGCTAAAATATGGGTTTTTTGATTATTATATGATTTAATATTTTAATCTAATATAATTACAACTATTATAATATTTTTGATGTAATTAGATATATATTATAAACATTTTATAAAGGCAAACTGTATAATATAATTAGAAGTTATTATATTTCAAAAAATAGAATTAAAAAGTAGAAGAAAAGTTTTTAGATGAAAAGAGGTGAAAGAAATGGTTGATTTTATTATTAAAGAAATAATCAATCAACCTAAAGATATTGTTATAAAAGCCTTTTTAAATCCAGATAATATGATATTCTGGACAAAAAATCTTGAAAATTATGAAGTCATTTCGGGTAATCCAGGTGAGATAGGTTCTATAGCAATTTTGCATTATTTAGAAAAAGGAAAAAGATGTGAAATGAAAGATGAATTAATTGAATGTGAACCAGGAAAAAGATATGTTTCAAAAGTTACTGGTGAAACAATAACTGCAATTATTGAGACTGTATTAAATGATATTGGTAAAGATACAGAAATAATAATAAACTGGTCTGGTAAAAGTAATAATGTATTAACAAATAGTATATTATCTTTAATGAAAAATAGAATGATCTATCAATCTCAAAGTGAATTAAAATTTTTTAAAAATTTAGTAGAAAAAAGAGGAGTACATTTCAATATTTTTAGTCATAAAACTGGATAATATAAAATCATATTAAGCTACTTTTTTACTATTCATACTTAAACAATTCTTCAATTGTGGTATTTAAAACTTTAGAAATATCCATTGCAAGTTTTAGAGATGGATTATATTTTCCTTGCTCAAGATGTACAATAGTTTCTCTTCTTACATCAACTAAGTCTGCTAATTCTTTTTGTGTTAGATCCATCTTTGCTCTATATTCTTTAATTTTAGTTTTCAATTCTGACATAACTAAAAATCCCCTCTATCATAGATATAAAATGATATTGTAAAAACAACAATGTGTTGAGTAAAGCTAATGACAAATCCATAGATAAAGATATCAGAATTAGATGTAAGACTTCCAATAACAAGTGTAAATACAAATATGATTAAAGTTGTAATAAATGTATTTTTAGCTGCTTTATTAATATTTTCTTCTAATCTTTCATCAGATTTTAAATTAGCAAAACCGAAGAAACCAAAAAATCCAAAGAAACCATATAAGCTTGGATTTGAAGTAAACACACCTAAAACACCAACTAATCCTATTAAACCTAAATATTTAAGCCAATTTTTATGCATTATTATCCTCCTTATGTTATAAATAAATCACATTATGTTATAAATATATAACATTAATTATGAAATGTCAAGATATTAGAAATAGTAAATTTCTAAATAATAATATAAAGGAGTATTATGCTATGAAAGTTAAAATATTACCTTATTCAAAAATTGGCAAATGGTCAGTTTGGTTAATATTATTATTTTTCAAATTCTTAACTATATTCTTTTTCTTTATCTATATAGGTGAAAGTGGTGGAGAAACATTTTTTAGTAATCTATACTTAACAATACCTTTTTTAATAGCAGTTTCATCAGGAATTTTAGCCTTTTTCACTGGTCTATTTAGTATTTTTAAAACAAAAGATCATTGTTTAACAATATATTTTTCAATAGTTATTGGATTATTTGTTCTAATCTTTATTTTAGGTGAGATAATTTTTCCACATTAATATCAAGGAGATGATAGGAATGCCCAAAGTTATACATTTTAATATTAAAGCAATTAAACCTAAAAAACTAAAGGAGTTTTATGAAAAAGTTTTTGATTGGAAGTTTATAAAATGGGATGATTCTGGTGAAGGATTAGATTACTATATGATTAACACCGGTGGAGGTGAACAGGGAATAGATGGTGGAATGTCTTTAAAAAGAGATTTAGAAGATCACACTGAAATAACAATTGGTGTTAAAGATATTGATAGTTACATGGAAATAATAGAGGCGTGTGGAGGAAAGATAACAAGTCCAAAGATGAGTATACCAGGATATGGATGGATTATAAATTTTGAAGATCCTCAGGGTAACAATTATTCAATTATGGAAGAAGATAGTGAAGCTAAATAAGTTTTTATATGATCTTACTTTTAGATCATAATGTAAAATGGTTCAATAGATTTTGGAAAGGATTATTTGTAATTCATAAATAATTCCTTTCCCTTTTTATTAAAATCAACAAATAAAAAAGGTAATAATTAATTGGTATAGAAAATAAAAATAAATACTCTAAAAAATTTATTAATAACGTATTAATATAAATAATAAGGGAGGAATTAATTTGTTTTCACATGAAATTGATAATAATTTATCATTAGAACTGTTAGAAACAACAGATGCAGAAGAATTATTGAATTTAATAGATTCTAACAGATCATATTTAAAAGAATGGTTAGCTTGGTTAGATAGAATCAAAGAAGTAAATGATACAAAATCTTTTATTAAAAACACAAAAGAACAGTATGCTTCTGATAATGGCTTTCAAGCTGGTATTTTTTATGATAATAAATTAATAGGTGTAATTGGAATTGTTGATATAGATTGGCAAGACAAAAAGACTGAAATAGGTTATTGGATTGATTCTAAATATCAGGGTAAAGGAATTATTACAAAATCCTGTAAAGTTATAATAGATTATGCTTTTAATAAATTAAAATTAAACAAGGTAGAAATTCATTGTGCAGAGAATAATAAAAAGAGTCAAGGGATACCAAAAAGACTTGGATTTACCAAAGAAGGAGTACTAAGAGAAGCACAGTATTTATATGGTGAATTTGTAAATCTTGTGATATATGGATTATTAGCTAGAGAATGGGAATAAACTATATATTTTAAGCTAACCAAAAGTCTATACATATAAATCTTAAGATTAATTATTTATAATTTATTATGAAAGAGAGTGAAGAAAAATGGATCATGTTGTTTATCTTGATTATAAAGCAAGTGAAATGGAAAAATTATTAAGTGAAGAAAAGAAAATGATCATAAGAGGTGCTGCAGGAAGAAAGTTACCATATGGAAGGGTAGATATAGGAGATGCTCTCTACTTCATTAATAACAATGGAGAAGGAGAGGTTAAAGCCAAAGCTATTGTTAAAAGTGTATTAAACTCAGATAAACTGACAAAAGAAGAATCAATTAATTTAGTTGAAAAAAATCAAGATAAATTAAAACTAACAAAACAACAGTTTAAACGTTGGGCTGGTAAAAGATATTTAGTATTAATTGAATTAGAAAAAGTAGAAGAAATTGAACCTTTTAATATCGATAAATCAGATTATGGAAATATGGATGACTGGTTATTAGTTGAAGAAATAGATAATGTAAAAAAAATATAAGATCAAGAATAAAATAACTTTAATACAAATATTTTATTTGTGTTTTCCATATAAAATTTAAGGTTAGGAGTGGCTTATTTGAAAAGGATTATTATATTATTAGTTTTTATATTTTTATTAACTATACTATTTCGAGTGTATGCTGAAGATAGAGCCACTTTAAATACTAAACTTGATAAGGTTATTAAGTTAAGTATTGATAAGAATCGTATACCTGGGCTTGCAGTTTCAGCTGTGAAAAATGGTGAAGTAGTTTACTCAAGTGGATTTAATGGATTTTTATCTAAATCAGAAAAAAATATTACTATTGATACACCATTTTATATAGGTTCTATAAGTAAATCTTTTACAGCTCTTGCCATTATGAAATTGGTTGAAGCTGGTAAGATTGATTTAGATAATCCGGTTCAGGATTATATATCTAATTTTCAGATTGATAATTCTGGTTTTGAAGGTATAATTACAGTTCGCCATTTACTTCATCATCGAAGTGGTCTAACTGAGAAGGAGTATTTTAAAGATCTGCCAGATAGTATCTCAATTGATGCAGGAGTAAAAGATTTATATGGAATGAAGTTAAGCCATAACCCAGGAGAACAATTTAGTTATTTTAATCCTAATTATAATATTTTAGGGTTTATTATTGAGAAAGTATCAGGTCAGAGTTATGAAACTTATTTATCAGAGAATATACTTAAACCACTAGAGATGAATAATACCTATTTGAAATCAGAGGATGCATCTAAAGTAGTTACAGGACATGGTGCTGTATTTTCGATACCAGTAAAAAGAGAAGAGGAATTCAAAACCTATAGTCTACCTTCTGGTTATATAATCTCTACTGTCAGTGATATGACAAATTATCTTTTGTATCATCTAAGTGGTGAATATAAAGGACGAAAGTTGCTTTCAAAAGAATACTTTAATGCCCTTCATATACCTTATAATAATAAAGAAAGAGGTTATGGTATGGGGTGGAATAAGGGAGTGAAGTTTAATCAACCGATTGTAGAACATGGTGGTTCTCTTTTTAATTATTCATCTAATATGGCTTTTTTACCCGAATCTCAAACAGGTTTGGTTTTATTAATAAATCAGAACCACTTTATTTATAGTATTATTTCAAATAATCAAATTGTAGATAATATTTTAAAGGTTTTATTGAATCCACAAATTGATATTAGTGAAATAAATGTTATTCCACTAGGCAACATCTTTATATTTTTAGCAATAGTTGCTTTATTAACAATAATTAAAGAAATATATCAACTTCTAAATTTAAATAAATGGTTATCTAAAATTAAAAGCAAATCAAAAATATATTTATTTTTTAATATAGCATTAGAGTTTTTAATTCCAGCATTTTTATTAATTGGAATACCAATGATATTCACCATTATGTTTAACAGAGCTTTATCTCCAGGACCGGCATTTCAATTGATGCCTGGAGTTTCTAGCTGGGTAATTATTGTAAGTATTCTTAGTATAATAAGAGGAACATTGAAGATATATAAAATATATAATAACAAAAATATATTATGAAATTGATATACTTATTTTTAAAAAAGTTATTTACAGGAGGATGAAATGAAAATATTTTTAAAGATTGTATTAATTGGTATTGGTTTATTATTGGTTCTTTTATTACTTTCCTTTTTATATCATACTTATCAAATTAAAAGTGAAGCCAAAAAATATCCTGCACCAGGAAAATTAGTTCAGGTAAATAATAATGAATTACATGTTTATAGTAAAGGTGAAGGAGATCATACACTTGTTTTTATGGCAGGTTCTGGAACCAGTAGTCCAACTATAGATTTTAAACCACTATGGATGAAGTTGACCGATGATTATAGAATTGTTGTAGTAGAGAAATCAGGTTATGGTTGGAGTGAAACTACTTCAAGTCCAAGAGATATAGATACTGTGCTTCAAGAAACAAGAAAGGCTTTAGAACTTTCAGGAGAAAACGGACCTTATGTACTTGTCCCCCATTCTATGTCAGGACTAGAAGCAATTTATTGGGCTCAAAAATATCCAGATGAAGTAAAGGCTATCATAGGAATTGATCCAGCTATTCCGGATGTATATTTGAATTCCGCTTTTAAATTACCCAGTAAAAGTCAATTATATGTCATGTACTTTATATCAAGAATAGGTGTGTCAAGATTTATGGGTAGAGAAGGTTTAGAAAGTAATATACCATTACTTAAATCAGATGAATTATCTGAAGAAGATAAAAATGATCTTAAAGCTATGTTCTATAAAAGTACTTTTACAAAAAACATGTTAAATGAAGCTAATTATGTTAAAGAAAATGCACAGATAGTTCA
>Ga0102934_1003650_pt1 | contig 10444 bp, 10 predicted proteins | sample SalPonR2_A_D1_MG_FD_78175 | JGI IMG/M metagenome (GOLD analysis project Ga0102934, IMG submission 78175) | Salt pond soil microbial communities from South San Francisco under conditions of wetland restoration - Salt Pond MetaG R2_A_D1_MG | ecosystem: Environmental > Aquatic > Marine > Intertidal...
AATTTGATATTTTGAAAAAGGGCAATTCTTTGCACTCACGTTCTCAGGCCTAGAGTTTCTAAGCTTTTTTGATGGGGGCATGCCTGCCCCCTCCCCACTCTTGGCCTTGGTGCTTTTGCTTGACTTAAATGATTGTTGAACATTTGGCTATATAATGTCTGATCTGTCGTATGTCTACGGTGGGGTTTCCCCCATCAAAAGAAACTCTACAGCCTTACCACTTACGAGTGCAAAGAAAAGCCCTTTTTCAATTAGCTAAACTTGTTACCTTTTATGAAATATAAAGTTTATCTGTATTGACAAAGTATTTAAAGGCGGACGAAATGAGTTTTAATGTCCTCATTGTGGATGATTCCATCATTATTCGAAAGATGGTGGCCAAGACCTTGAGCATTTCTGATTTGGATATTGGTGAATATTATTTTGCTGCCAATGGTAAACAGGCTTTGGAGTATCTTGAAGACCAATGGATTGATATTGTTTTTGCTGATATCAATATGCCGGTAATGAACGGGATGGAAATGCTTGATGAAATGGCCAATAGAGATATTTTGTCAACAATACCAGTTGTTATTATATCCACAGAACGAAGTGAACCCCGGATGAAGGAATTGAAGGAAAAAGGGATTCAGGCCTATCTACAAAAACCTTTTATGCCTGAGAGATTCACTGAAGTAGTTACCTCTATTTTGACTCCAGGGAAGGGGTAGAATTTAAGAATGTTGACCGTTTACCGTTGACCGAAGACGGAAGAATGTGGACCGGAAGATGTTGACCGTGGACCGTTTACCGTAAACCGAGGAAAGACGGTGATTGGTTTTTCCTATTTTTCGGTCAACGGTCAACGGTAAACGGTCAACATTCTTCAATACAGTGATAGAAAGGATTGATAATGGAGAAAAATTGGCAGAGTGTGGTTAGTGATGTCTTGACTGAGGTCCTTGAGGAATTTGCCTTTATTTTTGTGGAAACAGAGCCGGATGAAGAGATCGAGGAACCAGATGAGGTTGTCTATGCTGAGATTAACTTTAATGGTCAAGACGTGGAGGGAGTTTTGGGCATAGCAGTATCTTGGCAGAAATGTTTAGAGCTGGCTGATAATCTTTTGGGTGCAGATGAGCAAGAAAACCTATCAGAAAGGGCGGTTGAAAATGCCCTGGAAGAATTGGTCAATGTGGTTTGTGGTAGGTTGTTGGCTGAACTATATGGTACCAACGTGATTTTTGATCTGTCTATACCTGAAACCAAAGCTTTGTCCAAGAAAAAATGGAACAACCTTATGCAGTCTGAAGAGACAGTCCTGGTCTACGAAGAAGATGAGCCATTGGCAATCTATCTTAGCGTAAGATAACATATTTGATTTGACAAAATCCATTACAATCTTTTTGTCTTGTTCTAAGCTCCCTACTACAGCTAAGTGATTGTTATATGATACAACCCAAATAGGATAACTATAAATGATCAAAGTCCTTATAGTTGATGATTCGGCTATAGTCCGTCAGGTTTTTACCCGGGAGCTGGGTCAGGCCGAAGATATTGAAGTTGTTGGAGCTGCCCCTGATCCCTATGTTGCCAGAGACAAGATTTATCATCTGCAACCAGATGTAGTCCTACTGGATATTGAGATGCCCAGGATGGATGGCCTGACCTTTTTGAAAAAGATAATGAAGTACCGCCCCTTGCCGGTAATTATTGTTTCCTCCTTGACCAAGAAAGGTGGTGAACTGGCCTTGGACACAGTTAATGCCGGAGCTGTAGATGTTATGTGCAAGCCGGGTTCCTCCTTTTCAGTCAGTGACATGTCTACGGCATTGATCGATAAGATAAGGGCTGCTGTTAAGGCAAAACTAGACCCTTTACAGGGGGGGGGATTGAGCCCTGAGGCAAGGGGACATAAGCCGGTCCAACTGGCCCAGAAGAAAACAACCCATGAAATTATCGTCATAGGGGCCTCTACAGGTGGGACACAGGCCATTCAGTTTGTTTTGCAGAATATGCCTTATAATACTCCCGGTATCCTGGTTGTACAGCATATGCCAGAACATTTTACAGCCTCATTTGCCGAGAGATTGAACAGTATTTGTCAGATTGAGGTCAAAGAGGCCAAGGATAATGACTCTATAACTCCTGGCACGGCTCTAATCGCTCCGGGTAATTATCATATGCTACTTCGACGTAGCGGGGCCAGATTTTATGTCCAGATAAAGAACGGTCCTCTTGTCCACCACCAAAGACCCAGCGTAGAGGTCCTCTTTAAATCAGTGGCCCAGAATGCCGGTAAGAACGCAATTGGTGTTATCATGACCGGGATGGGTAAAGATGGGGCTGAAGGTCTTTTAAACATGCACAAAGCCGGTGCCAGGACCATAGCTCAGGATGAAAAGAGCTCGGTAGTTTTCGGGATGCCTCAAGAGGCGATTAATATGGGAGCAGTGGATAAGATTCTATCCCTTCAGGATATTTCTCAAGGTATAATGGATCTGGTGAATTCAGAAAACACCTTGAATTGAGGTTGATTTATGAGTCAAGAAGACAGATTGGATCAAAAGTATCAGCTTGGCAACGTCTCTTTTTATAAGATTCGCAATAGGACGGAGAGAAGGGTCATTAAATTACTCCCTGAGGTTTTACAGGAATATCCTGAGTATGATCCAGAGATGTTGGATCTTCAGGATATATATGCCCTGACCCTGAACTCCCTGCCCCCTCATTATGTGCAAGAGTTCTCCATTGTCCTGCAGGAAAAAACAGATAATGAACAGATAAAAAGAGCTATTCGTCAGGCTGTGGAAAAGGTGATAGAAAAGCCGACAGAACAGCGTAGCTTCATGAAGTAGACAGGAAAGGCCAAGCTAAAACCACTTTAATGCTTTACAAGAAGTAAAAAGATAATAAAATAGGATCAATATATCGAAATGATATGAGGATGATCAACAATGGCGGGCTTTGATTCCTATAAGGTCTTGACCGAGGTAGTCATAGATAACTACCAGTATAAGGTTACCTGGAGCTCTGCTAGTGGAGAGAGCTGTATTTTGTGGATCAGAGATAGTCAGGTCATGGAACACTTTGAGGCCTTGGGCAGATTTTTAGACTTTGATAAACGCCATATCCTTGAGTTTATTATTCGATACTCGACCAATTCACTTTTTCGTGAGGAGATTAGTAAGCGTAGATTTATAAAATACTTGGATAAATTGTCACCAACCCTGTTTGAGGATATAGAACGCTTGAGCTACCAGGAGAAAGTAAGGGCTTTTCAAAATCTTTATAATCTTGACTCTATTCTGGATGTATATCTTGATTTGGGGTGGAAGCGTAAGATATTAGCCAGAAAATTCCATCCTGATTTCGGTGGTGATAACCGTAAGATGGCCCTTATCAATGAGGGTTACGAAGTCTTAATGGAAAGTCTGACCAAGGATGAGACAAAAGGTAGGTAGCTATTAGATACATGTGGGGCATTTGTTTATGCATCTAGTCAGCCTGAATAACTTGGTACCAGGTATGGTTTTGGAGAACAGTGTCCATGATCAATACGGCAGATTTCTCTTAAAAGCCGGTCAGTCACTAGAGAAAAAGCATATTCGAATATTTAAGATATGGGGCGTGACTGAGGTCTGGATCAAAGATGAGGATGAAGATCATATCCAGGAGATCCAACCGGAGATACCAAAAGAGGTCTATGACCAGGCAGAGAGTTACTTAAAGGAAAAGTTCAGATTAAATAACCTTGATGATCCTTTTGTTCAGGAATTATTCCGGGTTAGTCTCATTCATAAGGCTCAGGAACTGCAAGCCCCTAAAACAGATGATAATTCAGCCCAAAACCAGTCAACAGAAGCTGATAAGAAAGGATTTAAAAGATATAGAAAAAAGACAAAAGAGATAACCGTTAATAATCTGGTCAACGATCGTTTAAGGCTGGGGACTCTACCGGATATATATTATCGGGTAATTGAAGCTATTCACGATCCAAACAGGTCTATTGCTGATATCTCAGATATTGTCGGCAAAGACCCAGCTCTGTCGGCCAAGGTCCTTCAGCTAGTCAACAGCAGTTTTTACAGCTTACTGCAGGAGGTAGATACACTGACCAGGTCTCTGGCCCTAATAGGTACGAATCAGTTGATGACTATTGTCACTGGAGTATCGGTTGTCTCTATATTTAAGAATATTTCTTCCAGATTATTGAATATGAGGTTGTTTTGGGAACATAGTGTGGCCTGTGGCATTGTTGCCAGATTATTGGCCAATTATCTCCCAGGTGTGGTCAACTCTGAGAGATATTTTGTAGCCGGGTTGTTACATGATCTGGGCAGGCTTATCATGGTCCAGACCATACCAGAAGAATATTCAGTGATTTTTGACCAGTCCGATAAGCAAAATCAGAACTTGAGCCAACTCGAAGAACATAAGTTTGGTTTTGACCATGCTCAGGTGGGGGCATTTTTGGCTGAGAAATGGAATTTACCTCTGTCTTTGGAAAAGATGATACGTTATCATCATCAACCAGCTGAACAAAGTCAGAATCTGGATCCCATGATTGTCTATATGGCCAATCTGATAGTTACTGGTTTGGATATTGGCTCCAGCGGAGAGTTCTATGTCCCTGTACTGCAGACAGGCATTTGGGAACAGCTCCAATTAAGTCAGAGTATTCTTGAACCCCTTGTTGTTCAACTGGATCATCAACTAAAGGACACAATGAACTTGATTTATGGATAATTCATCTTCTACAAAGGCCTCGTTGTCGAATCGTATTCATTACTTGGAGAATGTTGTTCGCAGTACTCAGGATGTATTGGAATTCTGTGCCTATTTTGAGGATTACCAGAGCCCTTTGAAGAGATACGAGGATCGGGAAGATATTCTAAGTAGTGCAATCGACAATTTAAAGAGGTTTATTTCTATTCAGTCCTATGCCTATTATCTCGTAGATGAAGACAGTTATGATCTTGTCCCGTTTCGATTTTATCCCTATGAGCATAAACACTATATCTCCGATAATGTGGAGAACCTTATAGAAAATGGCACTGTCTCCTGGGCGATGAGGGAAAACAGAGCTGTTATTTCCTTTTCCTATGATTTTACCTATGATGTTTTGTTACATTCAATGAAGACCTATTCCAAGTGTCACGGGATACTTATCTGTTTTTTGGAACGCCACTCAATGTCCATGAACAGTCTGAATTCAATCCTGTTGACCATAATCATGAAATCAGCCACCTATGCCTTTGAAAATTTTAATCTTTATAACACATTGGATCAAAAAAACGAGGAGTTGAATAAGACTGTCAAACAATTACATCATGAAATAAACCAGAGAAAGATGGTTGAAGAGGAGTTACGACGTTCTGAGATTACCTATAGGAATATTTTTGAAAATACGGGCAATCCGACAGTGATTGTCGATTCTTCTGGCTTAATCCATTTGGCTAATACGCAGTTTGCGGTCTTCTCCAAGTATGCCAAAGAGGATGTTATTAAGAGAAAACAGATTTCCCAATTTTTATTTCAGCAGGATCATGGTCCGGAAATTATTGAACAAATAAATAACCCGGAGAAAAAAGAAGAACACAGTGCTGTTGAATGTACATTCTTGGACAAGGATAACTCCAAGAAAACGGTCCTTGTCCACCTTTTCCCTTTGGGCTGGGAACTTCATCATGTTATCTCCTTGTCTGACATCTCAAAGATAAAAGAGGCCGAGGCGGAGCTAAATTATCAGGCCTACCACGATTCTTTGACCGGTCTGGCCAACCGTGCCTTTTTGGAAGAAAAGCTCAGTCAATTACTTAAGAGATCAATCCTCAATCAGACCTTTTGTTATGCCGTGCTTTTCCTTGATGTCGACCGGTTGAAGATTATCAATGATACAATGGGTCATGATGCCGGTGATGAGATGATTATTCAAGTTGGGAACAAGCTGGTGAGGTGTATACGCGATGTTGACACCTTGGCCCGTTTTGGTGGTGATGAGTTTGTTATTATCCTGGAGAGGATTCAGGACTTTAGGTCCTGTGAGACAGTTGTTCAGCGGATATTGCAGGAGTTTGAACAACCGATTTATATTTATGATGAAGAGATGTTTGTTACTATGAGTATAGGGGTATTAATAGGCTCAGATGAGTATACTGATACTGAGGAGGTCATTAGATTGGCTGATTTGAGTATGTATCAGGCCAAAAAATTGGGCCGGAATAGATCTGTTGTTTATAGTAAACATCTTGAGGAAAGTACTTCAAAATTTAAGCTTGAGCAGGAGTTGCAAAAAGCTATTCAAAAGGATGAGATCTATATCAATTATCAACCTATATTCAATCTCTCTGATGAATCACTGTATGGGCTTGAGGTCCTGGCCCGTTGGCAACATCCGGAACTGGGACAGATTCCGCCTGGTGATTTTATCCCCCTGGCTGAGGAGACCGGACTTATAATGTCTCTAGGTAAGAGAGTTTTGTATAACGCCTTTTTGCAATTCAAAAAATGGTCCCAGGACTATTTGGTTCTTAAGGATATATATCTGTGTATTAACCTCTCTGTAAAACAATTACTCTCTCATAATTTTATAAATGAGTTTAAAGAAGTGGCTGATGAGGTTGGCATGGACTTTGAGAATCTCCATTTGGAGATAACAGAGAGTGTCTTTATTGATGACAATTCACAGGCTTGCCAAGTTATCAGCCAGTTAAGGGAGTTAGGGATCAAGATCTCTATTGATGATTTTGGAACCGGTTATTCCTCACTCAAGTATTTGAATCAGTACTCTATTGACTTGATTAAGCTGGATAAAGAATTAATACAAGAGATATGTGAGCAGGACAAGAGCTTTAATATTATAGAGTCCATGCTGTTATTGACAGATAAGCTCAATATTAAGGTTATAGCCGAAGGAATCGAACAAAAAAATCAATTGACAATGTTAAAGGACATGAAGTGTCATTTGGGACAGGGATTCTTTTTCGCCAAACCTCAAAGTTTTGAGTCTATTGAAGCGTATTTACAGTCCTTTAATTAGCTATAAAATGTTGTTAGCAAAGTGCTACCTTTAATCAAAGAGCTTGAGTTTACTGTCTTTCATAGAAATTAACATGAAAAGAATGTGGACCGTGAACCGTTGACCGTTGACCGAAGAAAAAGAATCAAGAAAGCCAATCTTAATATCCGGTTAAAGTCTTTTCATGCTTGGTTGTGCCTGGAAAGATATGATGGTTAAATAGGAGAAGAGGTGTCCTGGAAATAATCAAGGACCTTTTGGACATATAGTTGTGTTTCCTGGTAAGGGATAAGGCCTTCATGAGACTTGACTGCATTGGGGCCAGCGTTGTAAGCGGCTAAAGCTAGTTTAACGTCCCCGTCAAAGCTATCCAACATTTTCCTTAAGTATTGTGTCCCCCCTTCTATATTCTCCTTTACATCAAAGGGGTTATTGACCCCGAGTTCCTGAGCGGTTTCAGGCATAAGCTGCATCAGCCCCTTTGCACCAGCTTCAGACACAGCTTGGGGGCGATAGTTGGATTCAGCCTTAATTACAGCCCTGATTAGTCTTGCTGGAATGTTATGTCTTTGAGCTGCAACCTGAATATGTTGTTCAATCTCAGTACCCTTTTTTAGACTATATAGCCCATTATCATTATAAGCCATCTGCCTGTTTCCTACTGTTTGTCTTGAATCAAGAGCTGATAGATAGGGGGTGTCTTGTTCAGCCCCTGTTTTAGGGTCTGGATTGGCATTGGAATCCCAAGTCAATTCATTTGTCTCTGGGTTCAAATAAATCTTTGTACCTGAAGGAATCTTAGTATATTCTTTATTGGAGTTTATATCTGAATGTATGATTTGCCAGCAGTCTTGTCCATATTCAGGATGCTTGACCAAGAGATGAGAGACTGTTGGATTGCTTGTCGCCTTGACTGTCCCCAGGCATATTGAGTTGGCGGATGGGCTCTTTGGCTGTGTTACAGATGTATAATTTTTTTGTTGTCGGAAACTTTGTTCCTCTTTTCTCAAGATTGAGGAAAAATCGTTTTTACCGGAGGTATTTGTATATGGTGACTGTTTATCTGCTCCGTTTTGAATTACAGAATTGTTTGATATCTGCATATTAACTCCCGGTGAGGTAGAAGCAAAGAATAAAGAGTGTGAACTGAAGAACGTGGACCGTGAACCGTTGACCGTTGACCGAAGAGATAAGAATCAGGAGATCATTTCTTAACTGTTTTATCTTACGGTCAATGGTTCACGGTCCACATTCTTCTCACGGTCAACATTCTTTCATGTGAACCTCAGTAGTTGTTCCTGAAATTGGATTACAATCTATTTATCGACAAACATACAGCAATCTTTATTCTATAAATACCCATGGTTTTGCTTTATCTAGCCAAGATAGGGATTGAAGTATCCGAATCGTAGCCAGGGGAACTCTTTTTGGAGTCTTTTTTGGAAGTTGTTTAAGCCCATAGCCGGGCTGTCAGAAGATGGCATGACCTTGAGGTATAGTTCAGGGTCTATATTCAAATTGCGGAGTTGTATAAGATCTAACTGAGTTTTTGATATCAAACCTGCCAGGGCGATAAATTCATCTTCTGAATCGTTTATCCCTGGGAAATATAGATAGTTTAAGGATACAAATAGATCCAGGGCCTTAGCTTGATAGAGGGTTTCCAGGACATCTTGAAAGGTATAGCTGGCAGGACGATAATAAGCGGTATAGAATTCCTCTTTGGCACTGTTCAAACTCACCCGGATTGAGTTCAAACCAGAGTCCTTTAGTTGGGGCAAGACACTTGGAAGACTACCGTTGGAATTTATGTTTATTGTCCCTGGACCCTGCATAGCCCGGTATTCTCGAATAGCCTTTTGTAGGAGCTTGGCTTCAAGCAGTGGTTCTCCTTCGCACCCCTGACCGAATGAAAAGATGGGTCGCTTCTCATGCTTGGCATGTTCAAACATTATCTGGGTTATTTCCTGTGATGTCGGTCTAAAGGAGATTCGTTCCTGATTGGCAGGAAAGCCTGTATCTAAATCCTGCTTAGAAATACAACCTATGCAATTGGCATTACAGGTTTTGGATGTCGGGAGTGGGGCTTCGTATCTGCCCAGAGCCAAGTTCTTGGCCGCTGGACAACAATAAGTAAGGGCGCACTTGGAAAGATGGGCACAGAGACGATTTTGGGGATATTTTTCAAGCAAGACTTTTATGCCCTGCTCTATATCAGATGTTGGAATGTCTTCAAATCTTTGCCTGGGGTCTGTATCAACTTGTTTGGCCGATAACCAGAATCGACCTTTATCATATCCGATTGCCCCATAGGCATACAAGGGGAGAGGTGTGGCTTTTTGGGTGCAGGCAAAGGCAGACAAGCCGGTTAGTGTATAGCCTGGGCAGACAAAGGCAGCAACTGGGAGGTAGTCTAGGTCTACAATCTGTCCAGTTTCTGGATCAAGGCCCAAAGCATATCTTTGAGGTAGAAAAAAAAGATCACACCCCTTTGGCAAAGGGATGAGTTCTTCTGGTCGCGGTCTTTGAAATTCCCCCTTTTTCCGACTGAGCATAAGCAACTCAGGGTGATCATAGATATTTCCTTTATTGTCGGCAAAAACAAGGCGGGGATGGATCTTTGAGGAGGTCATCTATATTAGACTATACTAACCTTTATATCTTGGCTGGCAAAAAGAAGGATACAGAAGATGTTGACCGTTAACCGTAAACCGTTGACCGAAGTAGCATAAAAAAATGTGTTTCCAATTTTTCTTCCGGTAAATTATCTCTGCCATTTTTTTTACCATTCTTCGGCAAACGGACAAACGGTCAACGGTTCAAATTAATTGGTGTAGTTCATACAGTCTTTGGTGAGCGGTGATTTATCGTTTTGAATATTGGGATTTTTTTCGAGCACCTGGTTGACCGTACTTTTTACGTTCTTTGACTCGGGCATCACGGGTCAAGAAATTGGCATTTTTCAGCGACTTACGTAAGTCAGGGTCATATTCGGTCAAGGCCTTGCTTATACCATGTCGAATAGCCTGAGCTTGGCCGGAGATTCCGCCTCCGTTGACATTGATCTTTATGTCAAATTTGTCTTGCAAGTGGACAAGTTGAAGGGGTTGTTGGATTATCATTTGCAATGTGTCCCTGGGGAAATAGTCCTGCATAGATCGACCATTGACTTCAACATTCCCTTGACCTTCATAGATTCTAGTGCGAGCAATCGAATTCTTACGTTTACCCGTACCATAATAAAAGTTTTTTTTCATGGCTATGCTCCAATGGACAAAAGTCTTTTCGTTATTATGATTGTAGAGGTTTTGGTTGTTGGGCCTGGTGAGGATGGTCAGGGCCGGAATATATCTTTAGTTTTTTGAGTTGAGCCTGACCTAGACGTGTTTTAGGCAACATGCCTTTAACGGATTGATAGATGACTTGCTCCGGCTTTTTCTGGAG
>Ga0102934_1003653_pt1 | contig 10441 bp, 11 predicted proteins | sample SalPonR2_A_D1_MG_FD_78175 | JGI IMG/M metagenome (GOLD analysis project Ga0102934, IMG submission 78175) | Salt pond soil microbial communities from South San Francisco under conditions of wetland restoration - Salt Pond MetaG R2_A_D1_MG | ecosystem: Environmental > Aquatic > Marine > Intertidal...
AATATTCTCATGAAATAATAGGAATTAGAGAACTAGAAATAATTATAGAAGGGCTCAGAGTTAAAAATGCAACATTAGTAGATACTTTAATACCTTCTATGTTGAAAATGCATGAAATTAAAAATATTGTTCAATCACTTTTATATGAAGATATTTCTATAAGAAATATGCCTGTTATATTTGAAAATCTTATAGAAACTGCAGATAAATATGGATACGATTTAGAAAAGTTAGTAGAAAATGTGAGGATTGGTTTAGGTAGACAGATCTGTGAAGGACTAAAATCTTCTGATAATCAAATCCATGTTGTTGCTTTAGATTCGTCAGTTGAGAAGAAAGTCTTAGATTCAATAACAGACGGTGAAGAAGGAAGATATTTGGCATTAGAACCTGAATATAGTAATGTTATGATAGAAAAAATATCTAAATCTTTAGAAGGTCTTATGATGAAAGGTTATAATCCAATACTTATTTGTTCAAAAAGCATAAGGTTCCCATTGGCCAATTTAGTTTTGAGATTTGTTCAAAACATAAATATTGTTGCCTATGAAGAAATTCCATCTGATCTATCTTTAAATGTGGATGAAGTAATTACCATTTAGGAGGTATTTTATGAAAGTAAAAAAATATATGGTTAAAAATATATCTGAAGCAATGGAACAAATTAGACATGATTTTGGTGATGATGCCTATATTCTAGATACAAAAAAAATAAAAAAAGGTGGATTTTTAGGTATTGGTGGTGAAAAGTTTGTTGAAGTAACTGTATTAAGTGAAGAAGAAAAAAAATCTTCTTCTAATCAAAACTATAATTCTTCTTCAGATTCAATTTATTCTATGAATGATATGGTGCAAAGGAACAAGAGATTGAATGAAAGAATTGATAGTAATAAACAATCTAATAATGGTCAAAAAAATACATATGAAAATTCAAATAATAACTATACAGAAGGGAATAAATTTGACGTTAAAGAAAATGATGATATGCAATCCTTGTTAGAACTTATTAATTCTCAAAGAGAAGTTTCTAAAAATATAGATGAAGAAGCTAAAAACTTTTATGATAGTAAAAACCAAATTCCAAATCAGAAAAAATCTTATGAGACTGAAAATCAACAAAAACAGAAACCAAAAATGATGCCATTGAATTCAAATACTAATTATGATGAGAAAAAACAACCAGAAAAAACAAGTAGTAATAAAGATAACAATCAAAGTATGGATGAAATTAAAAATTTGATAAATAAATTAAATAATAAAATTAATTCTGGAAATGAAAGCGCCTTAGAATTAAGAGATAATTTAAAAGATTCAGGTTTAAGTAAAAATATTATAGATGAAATATTTTCAGAGTTAGATTCAGAAAATATAACTGAAAACTGGAAAAGTGATGTAAATTTATTGAATAGAATAAAAAATATTTTAATTAAAGATATTAATATAACCAATGAAGAAATACCCGACGGGAAAATAATGCTAGTTGGTCCTACTGGTATAGGCAAAACAACAACATTGGCAAAAATGGCAGCTATAATAAAAAGAAATAATAAAAAGGTTGCTATAGTAACAATCGATACTTATAGAATTGCAGCAGCTGATCAATTAAAAATATATGCTGATATAATGGGTATACCTGCTCATGTTTGTTATACTCCTAAAGACTTAAAACTCACTATTGAATCTTTAAGAGATATGGATGTAATACTAATTGATACAGCAGGTAGAAGCCATAAAAATGATTTACAGCTAGGCGAGTTGAAGGTATTTATTGATACTGTTACACCTGATAAAAAAATATTAGTTTGCTCTTCTAATGTTAAAACAAAAGATTTAATTGATATATATGAAAAATTCAGTATCTCGAATCCAGATTCTTTAATTTTCACAAAATTAGATGAAACATCATCTACAGGTCAGATAATATCTTTATCAAAATATACGAATTTACCTGTTGAATTTATTACTACAGGGCAAAAAGTACCAGATGATATAGAAAAACCTGATTATGAGAGATTAGCTTCTGAAGTAATCAAGGAGGTTGTACAATGAGTTCTGGTTACCAGGATCAAGCGCAAAGTTTAAGAAATCAATTTAAAAAATCTGATACAAAAATAATATCAATTTCTGGAGGAAAAGGCGGAGTTGGTAAATCTGTTTTTTCAGTAAATTTAGCAGCTGAATTAGCTAAAAGGGGTAAATCAGTTTTACTGTTTGATTCTGATGCTGGTTTTGCAAACGCTGCAATTCTTTTAGGAAAAAATGTTAAATATAATATGAGTGATTATATTGATGGAAGAGCTACATTGGATCAGTGTATTCAGGAAACAAAGTATGGGGTTAATGTAGTTAGTTCAGGATTTGATTTTAAAGACTGGAAACTATTTCAAAATGGTTTTACTTATTCAATGACAGAGGATTTTTTATCATTAGCAAAAAATCATGATTATTTAATCATTGACATAGGAGCTGGCTATTCAGATAAATTAAATTCTTTCTATCTAGCTTCTGATAAAATATTTTTAGTTACTATTCCTGAACCAACAGCAATTGTAAATGCTTACACATTAATTAAAGCTCTTTCTTTTATAGGGGTTCATTCTGAATTAGATATTATATTAAATATGATTAGAGAAAAAAATGAAATAGAACCTGTTAAACAAGTTATTAAAAAAACAGTCAATAATTTTTTAGGCAAAGATATAGCCAATTTCTATGATGTTTATTATGATAAAAAAGTACATGACTCAATTAAGAGTCAAAAACCATTAGTTAATCATGATATTAATAATAAATTTAAAAAATCACTTGAAATTATAGTTGATAATATTTTGAATGTAGAACCAAAAACAGAAAAAAGTTTTACAAGTAGATTAAAAAATATTTTTGGGATGAGTTGATTATATGAAAAATGAAATTATTTATATAATACTAAAATTAGCTTTAAGTAGAGGGAATTCAGTTAATGTTCGAGGAAAACAATTTTCTGATGAATCAAGAATCATTTCTTATAAAGAAAAAAAACTAAAGATTGTTACACCGAGTTTCCAGGTCAATAAAAATGATAATTTATTACTTGATATTGAATATAATGGAACTTTTAAAATGAATGGTATTTGTATAGATAAAAACGAACATGATATTACTTTACAAATAAAAGAAGATTTTCAATATATCACTAAAAGAAAAAATTTTAGAATTCCTTTGTTTTTATCTTTAAAAGTCAATGAAAAAATTGACGCAGTTTTATTAGATTATAATTCATCAAATTATTTGGCTCTATCTACATTTAAAGGTGAAATTAAATATGGTGATGAGGTTTCAATAAAATCGAAAAATATAGATGATATAATGATAATAGGGAAATGTGAAAATGTTAGAGATGAATTATTCAATATGGAAAGAATTGTTGTTAAGGTAGATTCTAAGAATTCACAAAAAGCTATTGAGATGTTTAACAAATTAATAGAATTCTATATATAAATGGGGGATATTTATGTCAGATTTTATAGAAAAAGTTTCAGCTAAAAAGAATTTATCTATTAATATGCCAATTGAAATAGAAGTTGAAGAAGAATATTATGAAGGTACTTATAAAAGTATTATTCATGAATATAATAGCAAATCAGGTTATGCAAAAATAGGAATCCCTATGTACAAAGGTGCGTTAATAAAGTTACCTAAAGGAATTAAAGTTAAAATTAGAATATACTCAAACACTGCAGTATTTCTTTTTAAAACAATAATTCTTCAATCAGGACAAGAGAATAATATAAGATTTTTAGTTGTCAAAGTTCCTGATGTAATTTATAAAGTGCAAAGAAGAAAATATGTTAGAATTCCTATTTCTGAAGATGGTTATTTTTATATTAAGAGTGAATACGAAGAACTTGATGAACCTCCTAAATATAGATTTATTAGTAAAGATTTCTCAGCAGGAGGACTTTCTTTAGTTACAGATAAAGATTTAGACCAAGGAGAAAAATTATTTATAAATCTACATATAAAAGAAGGTTTGCAAATAGAAAATATGGAAGCAGAAATAATAAGGAAAATAGGAGAAACTGATGTTGGTAGGAACATTTATGGAGTGGAATTCATAAGTCTTGATACTAAAACTGAAAAGAAATTTGTAAAATTTGTTTTTAGATATGAAATTCAATCAATGAAAAATAATAGACTTTGATAGGGGGTTTATAATGTCATTTTATGAAAAATTAAATCAGGTTCATTTAGATGCTTTAAGAGAATTTGGGAATATAGGTGCGGGAAACGCTGCAACATCAATATCTATGATGTTAGATAAGAAAACTGATATAAATGTTCCAGATGTTAAATTAATTTCATTATCTGATTTATGGAAAATTTTTAAAGATCCCGAAGAAATAACTGCAGGTGCTATGATTGGTGTTGGTGGCGAATTAGATGGAGCTATTTTATTTTTAATGGGTACAGAAGATATAAAAAAAGTTCTTGAAATGATGATGCTTCCAAAACCAGAAGATTTGACTAATTTAGATGAAATGAATCGATCTGCAATAGGAGAACTTGGTAATATAATGTGTAGTTCTTATGTAGTTTCTCTTTCTCAGTTCACAAATTTAAATATTCATTCTTTACCACCAAAGGTTGTAGTGGATATGATAGCTGCAATTGTTTCAGAAGTATCTCTTATAACTACTGATGGAGAAGATTATTTGATTTTAATAGAAACCAATATGAACGTAGAAGATTTTGAGAAAGAAATTTCTGGGTATATAATATATATACCTGATGAAAAATCATTGAATAAAATATTGAAAACTATGGGGCTGGGAATTGATGAAGAATAAAAAGATTATCGGAATTGGAGAATATACAGTTTCCAACAACAATGATCTCATAGTTACTTTAGGTTTAGGTTCATGTGTTGGTGTATGTTTAATTGATAAAAGAAAAAATATTGGTGCAATGATTCATGTCATGCTTCCAAGTTCTGGAGGCAAAGACACACCAAAACCTGGGAAATATGCTGATACAGGGATAAAAATAGTTCTTGAAGAAATGAAAAATAAAGGAGCTAATTTATCTTCTTTAGAAGCAAAAATTGCAGGTGGAGCTGCTATGTTTGGAAATTCTAGTAAAACAATGGACATAGGAAAAAGAAATGTTGAAACTATTAAAGATATTTTAAAAAATGAAAGAATTAAAATAATTGCAGAAGATACTGGCGGAAATAGAGCAAGAAGTATAGAATTTAATTTAGAAAATTCTGAATTAATGGTAAAAAAAGTTGGTGGTGGAGAAAAAGTAGAAATCAAAGTTATTTAAAAAGGGTGAGTATATGTATAAAATGGATAAAGACCAAATAGTTAGAAATTTTTTGCCCAAAATTAAAGCTATTGCTATTAACCTTTATAATACTCTGCCAAAAAGTGTTGATTTAGATGATTTAATACAAGAAGGGGTTATAGGTTTACTACAATCCTATGAAAGGTATGATCCCACCCATGGGGCAACCTTTTATACGTATGCTTTAACAAGAATAAAAGGATCAATGCTTGATTATTTAAGAAGAATAGATTGGCTACCAAAAGAAATAAGACATTTAATCAAAAAATATGAAGAATTTATTTATCAAAATCAAGAAGAGCAATTAAGTGATGAAGAAATAGCAGAAAAACTAGATGTTTCTTTATCAGATTTACAAAAGATTAAATACTCAATAAATAAATCCCAAATACTTGAATTGGATAATTATCTTTTAAATATTGGAGAAGATTTTATAGAAGCTAAAGAAAAAGATCATGAAAATGATCCTGAAATAGGAGCTTATAAAGAAATCTTGGAAAATGAGTTAAAAGAACAAATACAAACATTGAAAGAAAAAGAACAGTTAGTTTTATCCTTGTATTATGAAAAAGAATTGACATTTAAAGAAATTGGTGAAGTTATTGGTGTGAGCGAATCAAGAATATCACAGATTCATTCGGCAATTATTATAAAACTAAAGAAAAAAATGAATCAAGGAGATGATTGATATGTCAGAACTACATAATTATCAAATAGCTGTTCAAAAAAATGTACAGGCATCTCAAAATATTCAAGGTATTGCTAATGCTCAAGATTCCTCGAGAATGATTAGTTTAATAAATAAAGTCAAACAATTTCAAGATAGTAAAAAAAAGGTAAATGAGAACAATAAAGCTGAAAAAAATGAAGTAAACCCAGACGGTGAAAATAAGAATCCTTTAATGAAGACTGAATCAAAACAAGAAGAAAAAAAGAATGAAAAAAATTTTAAATTTGATGAATATAGAGGAAATAGTATAGATATTAGGCTATAAGGAAGTGATAATATGATTGGATATTTCATGATTTATAAATCACCTGAAGATAAATTTGCTGGTGGTCTTATGACATTAAATGATAAAGGATTACCAACTAACTTTAAATATACTGAACCGATCAAACCAAGCAAAATTCAAAAAATAATTTATGGTAATAATTTAAAAAGTTTTTTAGCATCTGAAATTATTGGTAAAAAAATTCTTGAAGGTGAAAATGATATAAATTACTTTTTTATAGATGACAATGAAATATTAGATTTTATTGATACTGATAAATTACTTGTTTATGTAAAAGAATCATTTTCTGATAAAGAAACAACATCAAAAGAAAACGAAGCTTTTATAAATATTGCTGATAAAAAATCTTATAAGTTAGTTTTTTCTAAAACTCCAGGAGAAGATCTAATTAGCAAAATAAAAGATAATGCTGAATATTTTAATTTATCTGAACCTTTTATTAGATTGAAAGAGGCTTTAGAATTCATATGCTCTTCAAACGAAAATCAGAAGTAAAAGAAATAGATATTCAATTTTATTTAAAATCAAAAGAAAATAAAATAAAAAAGCTAAAAACAGCGGACATCAAAGACATGAGTCCGCATTTTATATGTGTTAATAAAGAAATATCGGATTTTGAAACAATACTTAATAATGGTTTAGAAGTAGAAAAGGTAGAGAAAAGAAGTTTGTATGATTTATTTGAAACTGAAAAAAAGGAAGCTTTAAATATAACTACATTTATAGTTGATTCAGTTATAAATTTTAACATTCCTACTAAATATAATAAAATATTTGAGTATAATCCAGAAATAAATTATTGTCAGAATTTTCATACTACTACCCATAAAATAGATATAAAACAAACAGTTAAAATTAAAAAATCAAAACCTAAAAAAATTATTGAAAAAATACCATTAAAACAACTTAAAAGAATTATTAGCAAAGAGTATATAAAACAATTGGTAAAAGAATTAGTAATGGAAGAGAAAATTTCTTTAAAAAATATAAAGTTTTATGGATTTTTTAAAGCTGTACCATTTTCAAAAGAAACTAAATACACCTGGAATAAGGGAAACTTGGTATGTAAGATAGAAAAAAATGTAGATTTATATTTGGATGCAATTGCTTTTATAGATGTAGAAAAAGAAGAAAAACACTTGAAATTTGTACGGAGGTAAATGGATGAATAATGATTTAATTAAATACATAAAAGAAAATCCATCTGATAATACTAGAATTTTTATCTTTCCAGAATACACAAATATTGAAATTGAAGATAAAAATATCAAAGTGTTTCCAGATTATGATATTTTTCCTTTTGAAGATATGGATATATCATCGAAAATTAAAAAGCAAAGATTAAATATAATGAACAGTCTTGTTAAAGGTGAAAATATTGATATTATAACCTCTTTACATGCTTTAACTAGATTTACTATACCTCCAAAATCATTTTATTATAAAACATATAAAAATGGTGATTCTTTTTTTGATAATTTTTATGAAATAGGATACAAAAAAAATTTTGAAATCTCTGAAACATCTGAATATTCTAAAAGAGGATTCATAAGGGATTTATTCGTTCCTATATATGAAAATCCAATAAGAGTTGAATTATTTGATGATGAAATTGATAGAATTAGTTTTTTTGACCCATTTACCCAAAAATCTGTTGATAATATTAATGAGTTTTCATTAATTCCAGGCAGTGAAATTTATTATGACAAAGAGAACATAGAAATAATGAATGGTAGATTAAAAACTGAAATGAAAAAATTTAAAGAAATTGATGAACTGAATATAGATATGTTGAATTATTTTCCATCTCTTTTTCATAAAGATAAATTAACGCTTTTATCTTATCTATCAAAAAATACTGAGTTTGTTTTAATAGACAAAGATAAAATAATAAAAACTTTTACAGAAAAAGAAAGAGAAAATATAGAAATGTCAGATTCAAAAATTAAAAAAGCTATATATAAAAAATATTCTGGATTAAATTTACAAATATTAGAAACATTAAAATATAGAGAAATGAATTTTAACGTTAAAAAGAAAACCTATGAAAAAAGAGAGAAAAAAGAGCAGCCTTTAGAATATATGCCGCTTTTAGATTGGGAAGATTTGAAAGATGATGATTTAATTGTACATGATGATTATGGAATTGGTATTTTTAAAGGTGTAAGAATCAAAAAAACACCTTTAGGTACAAGAGAATATATCACAATAGAGTATTCAAACAAATCTAAAATATTTGTTCCTGTTGAAAGATTAGATAAAGTTTCGAAATATTTAGGGGATAAGTCTAAGGTAAGAATATCTTCCATAAATGGTACAAAATGGAAAAAGACAAAAAAAGAAGTTCAGAAAAAAATTCATGAAAAAGTTAAAAAACTACTTGAGATATATGCAATGAGAGAGAATAAAAAAGGTAAAATAATTAAAGGTGATGAGGAATTAGAAAAAAAGCTACAAGAAACATTTCCTTACGTTGAAACTTCTGATCAAATAAAAAGTATTGAAGAAGTAAATGATGATTTAATATCAAACAAACCAATGGATAGACTATTAGTTGGTGATGCAGGTTTTGGTAAGACAGAAGTTGCGTTAAGGGCTGCATTTAAATCAATTATAGATAATTATCAAGTTTTATTTTTAGCCCCAACAACTATTCTTTCTCAACAACATTACGAAACTTTTGAGGAAAGATTAGAAGGTTTTGGAATTAATATTGGATTATTAAATAGGCATACAACACCAAAAGATAGAAATGAAATAATAAAAAAAGCATCAAATGGAGAAATTGATATTTTAGTTGGTACTCATTCATTATTATCTGAAAAAATAAAAATAAAAAAGCTTGGCTTGGTTATAGTTGATGAAGAACAAAGATTCGGGGTTTTACAAAAAGAAAGATTAAAAGAATTAGAGTTAGGAGTTAATTTTCTCATGATGAGTGCAACTCCTATTCCAAGGACTTTGTATATGTCAATAAGTGGGTTAAGAGAAATATCTACTATTTCAACTCCACCATTTGGTAGGATGCCTATTCAAACTTATATTGGTAATTATTCTGATAGAATTGTGAGAATAGCGTCATTAAGGGAAAAATCTAGAGGTGGGCAGATATTATATGTCCATAATAGAGTTAATGGACTAAAGAAAATATATGATAATCTAAAAAAATTGATTCCGGAAATCAATATAGAATATTTACATGGGAGAACAAATAAATTAGAATTTAATAACAAAATTATAAGATTTTATAATGGTGAAATAGATATGCTTGTTACAACTTCGATTATTGAAAATGGAGTAGATATACCAAATGTCAATACAATAATTATAGATGATTCTCAAAGGTATGGTATTTCTCAATTATATCAACTAAAAGGAAGAGTTGGACGTTCTAAAAGAAGAGCTTTTGCTTATTTTTTGTATAAAAATGAACTCACAAAAGACAGTAAAAAAAGATTAGATGCTATGAAGAAATTTAATGAACCTGGCTCAGGTTTAAAATTGGCTCTAAGAGATTTAGAAATAAGAGGTTATGGAGATGTGTTGGGAGTTGATCAAAAAGGTCATATAAACTCCATAGGACTACATCTATATAAAGATATTTTAGAAGATACAGTGAATAAAATGACAGGTCAAGAAACTATTGAGAAAAAGAAAAAAATCTATACTGAAATAAAAGGTATTAAAGGATCATTACTGATACCAGAAGATTATATTGGGAATTCAATAGAACGAATGAGGATTTACAGAAGAATATCTGTATTAACAAATATTGAAGAACTAGAAGAATTGTGTAATGAAGTTAAAGATAGATTTGGTAGGATTCCAAATGAATTAATAAATCTTTTTGATTACGCACAAATTAGAATTAAAGCATCATATAAAGGAATTAAAGAAATTGAAATTGGTGAAAATTATGTTAAACTTATATTTGATGAAGAAGTTGTTCCTAAAAAAGATGATTTTATGAATAAAGTTAAGAGAATTAATTTTGATCCTAAAAATAATGAAATGATTATATATGGAATTAAAGATTTTAAAGAATACTCCAAAAGAGTTTTAGAAATAGGAGATGTGGTTGATGTTTAAAGACACAA
>Ga0102934_1003655_pt1 | contig 10441 bp, 8 predicted proteins | sample SalPonR2_A_D1_MG_FD_78175 | JGI IMG/M metagenome (GOLD analysis project Ga0102934, IMG submission 78175) | Salt pond soil microbial communities from South San Francisco under conditions of wetland restoration - Salt Pond MetaG R2_A_D1_MG | ecosystem: Environmental > Aquatic > Marine > Intertidal...
ATAATCCGGTAATTTCCAAATATTAATTCTCGCGTCAATATATCATTAAGTTCTGGGACTACTCTTCCACTTTTCGGAAACTCAGTTAATTGTTCTACTCTGTTTATTAAATCCTGTCTCCATTTATTAGATTCTTCCAGACTGTCTAATGCAATATATTCTGCGATTTTATTAACCCGCTGAATAGATAAAGGCGACCATTCAATTTTCATTTGTACCATTTAGTATCATCTTTTTGGCTTCTTCATGTGATATTCCTTCACCTTGTTCAATTTGTTTTGTTGAAATGTGTATATCTTCCAATAAATCAAGTTTTTCTAATATCATTTCATATTCAGCAACATCTAATAATACAGCACTACTTTTACCGTTTTGTGTAATTAATAATGGTCTTTTTGTTTTATGTATTTGTTCAATATATTGAGAAACTTTAGCTCTAAATTCACTGAGTGGTTTTATGTCTTCATCTAATTTTATTCTATTCATATTAACCTCACTTTATTTATTATAGCAATAATAAGATACAGTATTTTGTACAATATATCAACTGTTTCGTAAATATATCTGGAATCCCCCCGTTTTTTTACATTGATGATTTAATCGACCCAATATTATTTTTTCTATTTACGGCCTTATAATAAAATGGGTAATAGAAACTTTGGAGCGGAACGGTTAAAAAATATTTTTTAGCGGATAAGGACTCTGAATATTAGTAATCTATTTAAGCACTAGAGTCAAATATTAAGATTTCAGTAGATATCCAGCCGATGCCCTTTTCCGTGACAACTTCCGGAATCAATACTACCCTAGCCTACAATCGGGATCTATTCTATGCTTTGGTTACTTTTATGACTCCGAATGTTTTTGGAGCCGGACTATCAAATATAAATTAAGGAACCAGACGAGGAAAAAATAACAAGGAAATGAGAATGAATAACAGACAAGTTCTGAAATTTTACCTAAAATCCATTTTAACTGCATTTTTTTATAAGGCGGGTTCAGTAAATATCGATTCTATCTTAAATCAATTTAACTAATAAACAATAACTTATATTAGTTTAGAGTAACTTTACGGGGGTATCCCAATTTTGTGAATATATTCTGACTACATATTAATAACCGACATTAACTCATTATTTCACATTACTACAAATAGCAATTTCTTCCTTGAATTCCTAAGTATAGGAACTTTTTAATTTTAATATGTAGTAATTTCAATATCAACAATTCTAACCTCAATACCAGGACTTGCCACATTATACCACTGTTACACTATTTTAAAAAATTCTTAATTTTTAATTCTAAATTCTAAATTAACTTCCCGCGGCTCCGCCAGGTCAGTCACATTTAAAGACTGACTGAGCCTATTTAAATGTACCAATGACGCTAAATCTGATTTCAGAGCAAATTTAATCTTTTTGTATCATCTACTAAATCTCAATTACCTTAAGTTTAGGTGTAATGTATATTAACAAATTCTGAGTAGTTATCAAAAGATAAATTGTAGATTTGATTTTTTGTATATCAGGTGCTCTGAAATTTTATTCTATTATTGCTGAATTTTCCATAAAATGGGAAAGAAAATTAAAATATTTGGTGGTTATTTTTATGAATTTTACAAACGTCTTATTTAACTATTTTACAAGAGTATAAGATATGCTAAAAATTGCTGTTTTTCTACCACTTATCAACTTTGCCCCCCCCCACTAAAAACAAAAAAAGCAGAACTTTTAAACTCTGCCTGGATTATTTGGGGAGTTGTGAAAATTTTTGAGCTGGTGAAATAATAATTGTTTTGGTGGATTGGAGATTTACGATTTATATTTTACGAAACCTGTTCTTACAGAAATTTAAAGACATAGCTGCTGAATAGCAGGCTACTAGCATAGACCAAACAATTTTAACTTAATTTTACACCACGGATTTGCAATATAAAATTAAGTTTTCTATATTTAAAATAACGGTAAAAATCAATCAAGATAATTTTACAATCCCTCCAAAATCAATCTTATGAATTTAAATATAGGAGACAATTATGTTTATTAAACAATTCCAAAAAAAGAAATTAATGAAATTATTAACATCAAAATGGATCACCAAACCAATTTTCGCAGCATCAGAAATCGGATTATTCGAAATTATTTCTAAAAAACCGAAATCTATAGGAGAGATTGCGAAAGCGACCAAAACTAAACCGCAACTACTTTATAGACTGTTACGAGCTTTGGCATCATTCGGATTTATCAAGGAAACTTGTGATCAGAAATATAAATCTAATAATCTATCCAAAATATTAGAACAACAAGATATGCAAGCGATGATTGCAATGTTTCAATCAGAATGGCATGATAATGCCTGGAATTGTTTAACCCAAGCCTTAAGAACCGGTGCCAATGCTTTTGAACTAGGTAACGGTGTAGCAGATTTTGAATACTTTAAAAAAAATCCAAAAGCAGCTCACCAGTTCAGCCGAGCAAATTTTATTAAAACTCAAGAGATTACAAAAATTGTTAACTCTTTTGATTTTTCAAACTATGAAACTGTAACAGATATTGGTGGCGGATACAATAGCTTGATTTTGCATATACTTCAATCTAATTCTCATCTGCGTTGTACTATTGTTGACTTAGATTATTTAAAAAAGGAAGCAAATCGATCCATTACAAATAATAATCTTCAAGATAGATGTGAATTTATTGCTGGCAATTTTTTTGAAAATATCCCTGTAAAGTCAGATGTTTTCATTTTATGCAACATCTTGCATGATTGGGATGATAATAGGTCGAAACAGATATTGGATAATTGCCAGCAAGCAATGGATACAAGTTCAAGATTATTAATTATTGAAATGGTGGTCCCTCAAGGAAAGCAACAGTCTGTGGCAACATTGATGGATCTTGAAGTATTGGTTATGGGCAATGGAAAAGAAAGAACACACTCTGAATTTCAAAGTTTGCTAGAGAAAACCGGGCTAGGCATCTGTGAAATGCAAAAATTTAAAAAATATCACCTGATTGAGTGTAATAAAATATAATATTTTAATTGACATTTAACAGGTAAGGCCAACTTTCACCGACATAGAACCGGATACACAATGAACATTAGAAAATATGAATAGTCTGGTTCAAAAACTCTCCAGAAGCGGAAAAAACAGAAGATTCCGATGTTCCGGTGCAACTAATAATATACTTTATGGTAGTTTATATAGCTCAATACAATTTTCTTTAGGCATAGCAACAGTATGAGCATCAATAATTTCAAAGGAAGGCTGATATGTATTATGATCATCAGGTAATAAATAGTATATTGTATCCAGTCTCATTTTATCTTCTAATACATCAATTTTTGCAATTCCAATAAGAATTCTTTTATCTTGCGGAAAAGAAGTTATACCAGAGAGAACATTTGCATTGGCACCAAATAAAACAAATAATTTATCCTCAACAATATCCATATCTAAAAATTGTACCTGCTCATTCTCATCAATATTTTTAAACAATGGGCTAATTGTATGTAAATTTAGGGAAGAAATAAATTTACCATCGAGAGAATATTTCTCAATGAAGCCATAATTAAATGAGACAGTTAATAAATTATTTTTATTGTATAATATATGGCGATAATTTAAAAAAATGTTTTTATACATTTTCTTTTTTTCTTTTATATCAAAGCAGTTCCACCTTCCGAATGAATCTATCTTCTTCAACTCTCCATTAAATTTCCCAATGGGAGCATTTTTAGGACTGTAATTTATATTATCAGAAAAAATATTTTTAATCCAATCAAATAATGTAAAAGTAACTCCATTAAAATCAGTAAAATAAAAATTACCTTTTTTATCTATAGCAAATATATCATTGCTACTTGGTTGAAATTTAAAATTTTCAACCTTTTTACCATTTGCTGGAATTTTGCGTAGAATTCTTTCTCTATTATTCATATACCAGATATACAAATAATTCTTATGCAATTTTATTTGGGGTAAGTTGCTATCAACAGTGAGAGTATCATATTTACTTGACTTAATAACAGTATTGACTTTTTTATCCAGGGTAAATTCTATAGGCTGCAATATACTATTTCTAGAACAAACTCCAACATTTTTCCACTGAATCAATCCTCCCCATTTTCCATTGTTAGATTCTATATTAACTAGAGTTGAATCGCCCCAGTTATAGTTATAAACTTCTGCAGGATTATTAATCTTTACAATAGCAGTATCTTGAGGATTAAATTTATCAGGATTAATTTTTGCAATTTCGTATTTCGAACAAGAGAATAATATTAATAGTAATATTAAAACCAAAATCTTTGTCAATTTGAACATTAAATCCCTCCTCACTCAATTAAGATTGATATCACAACAAAATTTAACAATAAATCTCAACTAATTTATGCCCTGAAAAAATAAATTAGTATTGGTGATTACTGTTTAGATGAAATTAAAATTCTGGCAAAATCTTAAAAATTATATAAAAAAACAACATTTGCAAATTTCAATAAGGGCTGAAATTTAGTTCAACAGTTCCTTGTCTCAAAGAGATGTCCCTGATATACTTGACACTGAAGCGATCAGGTGCGAAGTAGAACTTTTTTCTAAATATACCTTCTTATATCCTTCATATATTCTTCATACTCGCTTCCAAATTTTTCAATACACCATCTTTCTTCTGATAATATCAAAAAATGAACAGAGACTTGAAATATGACTAATATTAAAAAATATAGTGATGAATTTATTAGAAGACTGACCCCCAAAAAATATAAAAAGAAAGCTACATACATTGGATTGCGTGAATATTTATATAGACCGTTTCTATTTATGCCATTATCCTGAGGTTTGGCAAAATCAATTATTGATTTAATATATAATATTGTTCCTATTAAAAATATTATTAAACCAATAAAGTTGAAAATGGTGTTAAATTTAATTCTTGAAAAAAATAAATATATTAATAAAAAAAGTATGGTCATTTGATAGACATAAAAAGCGACTCGTTCTTTCCCTTCTGTTGGAGGGAAGAAACCTGCTCTTTCCAAAGCTTTGTTACTTATAAACCTTATTAAAATATATCTAATAAAAACTATTGGTATTACTAATATGAAAGAATTCAAAAAATCTCCTTTTCAACTCTCTGAAAGTTAACAATTAATCTTAGTTTATCTAAATGTCCTACAAAATATAGCAACTTTATTAAATTATTTTGATAGTTAGAGTATCTGGTGACCTAGGTCTAATTTGATCATAATACAATCCTTAGAATGATCAAAATGCCCATTACAGTTCCCGAACTAATATAGATCCTACGAATATCTTTTGCTTTTTTGGTGTTTTCGGTCTGCAATAAACGGACTGTAGAAATAGCAATAATTACATCCATAACTATCAAAGGCACAAAGTATATTTTTGCCAACCAACTTAAAATAAAGGGTATTATACTCAGTACAATTACAGAGCCGAATATAATTGCGCTAACTTTCAATGCTATATTCTGACCATATAATATTGCAATTGATTTTGAGTCTATTAACTTATCACCTTCTATGTCCAATGCATCGGCTGCGATCTCTTCCCCCAAATCGATCAGGAATGCAATTATACTAAAAATCCAGACCAACTTTTCAAAAGGCTTACCAACAGCTATAGCCCCATAGATAAATGTCATACCGACAGAGAGACTGACCATTAGATTGCCCCACAATCCAGATCGTTTATACTTCCAGTTGTATAGAAATCCAATTCCCCATACTAAAATTGACACGATTAATTCCGCCAGGCCCAATAAAGTACTTGCTATAAAACCTAAAAGTGTTATTGTTATGAATAATATCAAGGCATCATTTGGTGAAACTTTACCGGAGGGTAAAGGTCGGTTCGGGCTATTAATTCGATCAATTTCGAGATCGAAATAATCGTTTAAAATCAAGGCTGAGGCTGAGATGAAAAAAACACTTAAAAAACCCAGAACTGATTCTTCTATCGGAGGTATAGTTCCTAATGCTAACATTCCTCCAAGAATAACACATACTCCGGCAAATAATGGTAGCTCAAATCGAAATAATTTTAAGAGTCCTGCTAATTTGTGACTGATTTTCTGGATCTCAATTCCTTTTCCTTATGATAAATCCATAAACCATAAAAGTTATTTCCTTAAATTTCTGTATAATTAAGATTGTAATTAAAAAGAGAAGCTGACCAATAATTTAATTTTACAGAAAAATTAGGACTTGACCTTTTTAGATTCAACTATGGAGAATACAATGCCAAAAATAATTGCAAAACGGAATGAAGTTTCCCAGTCTATTGCTGCGACATTGTGAAAAATTAAACTCCAAAGACAAGTTACTGCAATACTTACAACCAGTGTAATAAAAAAAATAGTAATAAAGCCCATAGATAATTTTTTTAGATCCATATTATTCCCTTTACAAAAAGTTATGGGTTATTTCCCTAAATTGATTGATAAAAATTCTCTATACAGTTGTTTTACGAAATATATTCAATTTATTCAAGCTGCAATTACAACAAAAAATTTGACAAAAGGTTATGCAAAATATTTTTTTCATATTCTGCAGGACTATTGTAATCAATACCCGAGTGTAATCTTTTTCGGTTATAATATATGTCAATATATTAACCACTGCTAAGTACATGAATCCATTGATAGTTTTTATATAAGTAATATCAGAAAGCCATACCTGATTAATCTTATCAGCACTGAAATCCTGTTCATGTAAATTTGGAGGATATTCATCATAAATATCTGAGTTAGTAGCGGTCTTTTTGAATCCACTGGCATAGACCGCTTTTATGCCGTTTTTACGCATTATTCGAGCAACACGAGGCCTTGAGAAGCATTTAAAACCTTCCTTTTTCAACTGACGGGTTATTCTGGGGCTACCAACTCGCATCTTGTTCTCTCTATATATTTTTTTATCTCTTTTAACGACTACTCGTTTGCTTTCTCTTGATCCCTTTTACCTCGATTTCGCCAGGAATAATCCCCACTTCAAGATATACCTAAATGTTCACATATTTTATAAACCGGGTATTATTTATACTTCTCAATTATTTTAAATTTGTCAACATTTCTTAATTGACAATGCTCAAAGTTTTTTTTAGTATATCACGCTCAATTTTCAACCTGGCATTCTCCTTCTTCAACTCCTCAAATTCTTCATTCTCAACATATTTATTACCATTACCAGGAAAAGCCTTTTCCTCCCTTTCCAGATATTCTCGCTTCCATCTACAAAGGGTATGGTTTACGCCCAGATCTTCAGCAACTGATTTTATGGTTACATCATCATCTAAAGCTAAACGGACAGATTCGACTTTAAATTCTTTGCTATACTTTGTTCTCTTTTTTGACATCTCAGATCACTTCCTTTTTATTCTCTAAAACTTAACAATTAATCTTAGCTTATCTAAATATCCTACAAAATATAGCAGCTTCGGTTTTGGGTAATTATTTTAGAACTAATTTTAATAGACTTTCAGATGTATGGATTAATTCTGTTAAAATTTGTGCTTCTAGTCTTAAAACAGGATTTCCATTCAGTCCAAAAGAACTTGCTCCTAAATCGGTATATAGCAAACCACATATAAATCTTATTATCGTTCATGATTCGCATATTTATTCTGATTTGTCAGTATTCAAATTATTTAATAAGTATTCTTTCAACTTTTTTTGGTCAATTGGTTTTCCAATAAAGTGATTAATTCCGGCCTCCAGGCATTCTTCCTTTTCCTGTTTGGTTACACCTGCTGTAAGAGCGATGATAGGTATATTTTGATTATTTTTTCTTATTTCAACTGTAGCTTCTAAACCACCCATAACTGGCATTTGGATATCCATTAAAATTATTTCAGGCTGATGCTCACTAAACTTTTCAATAGCTTTTTTTCCATTTTCGGCTTCTATAATCTCTGCATTTGGCAAAACAGTTTTAACAATATTCTTTGCCAGCATCATATTCATTTCATTATCTTCAGCAATTAGTACTTGTATCTCTTGTTTAAATATATTTTTCATTTTATCTGCTTTATCTGGGAAAGATATATCAATTTTACCATCCGAAAAATATCTAAGGGTATTATATAGTTCGTGTTGTTTTACTGGTTTCTCTAGTTTTTTACTAATACCATACTTGTCTAAATTATTTGAATTTATTTTATCAGCACCTGAACTATACAATAATATTATGGGATCGTTCTGCTCTAATTCGAATATTTTTTCAGATAACTTGATACCGTTCATTTCTGGCATATGATAATCGACAATTATAATGTCAATATCTTCTTTACATTCTATATATTTTTGTAATCCCTTTGTACCATTTTTAGCTAGAATCGTCGAAATTCCCCAATTACCGAGCATCTTTTCCAGAATAGTTCGATTATTATCATTATCATCAACAACTAAAATTTGCTTTATTTTTATTGGTTCATACGGTGACTTTTTCTCAGCAGATTTTTCCATATCAAGCGTGAAGTAAAACCTTGACCCCTGACCAATCTTGCTATCAACTTTAAGTTCACCGCCCATTTTATCAACAAGTTGACTTGATATTGTCAGGCCTAGGCCCGTACCTCCGAATTGGCGGGTTGTAGAGCCATCAGCCTGAGTGAAGGATTGGAAAATTCTTTCTTTTTGCTCCTGGTTAATTCCTATTCCTGTATCCTGGATCGCAAAATAGATGCTGACTTTATCATCTTTCTGCTTTTTTAACTGGGTAATTACTTCAATTTCACCTTCTTTTGTGAATTTTACTGCATTACTAAGTAAATTTGCCAATACCTGCTTGAGTCTAACAGGGTCAATTAAAACCCATTCCGGCATATCAGGGTCAATATTCAGGAGTAACTCCAAATTCTGTTTATGAGCTCTTATTTTAACTATATCTGTGGTTTCTTCCAGCAATTTAGTGAGATTAGTTTCAGTGTAATCAAGTTTTAAACGCCCAGCTTCTATTTTTGAAAAATCTAGAATATCATTGATAAGGTCTAATAAAGAATCTGCTGATACTTGAATATTATTGATATAATTTTCCTGAATTGCATTTAATTCAGTATCCATTAATAAATCAGAAAATCCAATCACACTGTTCAATGGAGTTCGAATTTCATGACTCATATTAGCTAGGAATTCACTTTTGGCAATATTAGCTGCTTCGGCTTGAGCGGCAAGATCATTGGCTCGGGCTGTGGCCTTTTCTAAATTCTTATTGGTTTCAATTAGTTCAAGTTCAGTTTGTTTTCTTTCTGTTATATCTAGAAAATATCCAGAAAGTATTTTAGGTTGACCCTTCTCATCTTGAATGATCTCACCTTTAGACATTACATGACGGACTTCACCATCGGGACGAACTATTCTTTTTTCTATGCTATATTCTGAGCCCTCTTCTATTGCTTTAGTTAATACATTCTGAGCTCTTTTGCGATCATCAGGATGGATTACTTTGAAACCTTTTTCGGAAGTGGGTTTAAAACTTTGAGGCTCAAATCCACAAATGCGGAAAAATTCATCAGACCAAAGTGTTTCTCCAGTTTGGATATTCATTTCCCAATATCCAAGATTAGCCATTTTTTGAGCCTTCTTGAGCTGTTCTGTCTTTTTCTCAAGCTTATTTTTATTATTTTTCCTCTCAGTCACATCTCTTTGAATTCCAAAGTGCCCTGTAATTCTTCCTTTATCATCATATATGCAAATGTAATTACCTTCAATCCAGATGTTTGATCCATCTGCTCTTTTTTCTTTGGTATCTATGTAAAGTTTCCCCTTATTAAAAAAATCTTTCCACACACTTTTCCCGTAATCTATATCATGTCTGAAAAGGTCGTTAGGGGTTAATCCAATAAATTCTTTTTCCTTGTAACCGTATTGATCGAGAATTGCCTGATTGGCTTTAGTGATCCGCTGATGTTCAAAAACATAATCTAAGATTCTATCTTTGTTAACTTGTTCATTCCATTCTACTGGATTATCTAACATCATAAAAAAGAAGCCATCGAGAGACTGCTGAAAAAATAATTCCAGCTTTTCTTTTGACTTCTTAATTTCTCTTTCTGCTCTCTTCCGTTCTGTAATATCCCGTATTGCAGCTACTCGTAAGGTTTTACCCGCGCTCCTAAAATTACGGGCTTCTAATTCTGCTGGAAACAACTCACCATTTTTTTTACGCACTTTTACTTCATATGGTTTGGCTGATTTTTTTGTAATATTTCTTTTAATAATCTCATGATATTTAGGAGGTACGCATTTTTTGATTATATTTACTCCAATTAAATCATCGAGATCATAACCTACCATTTTTGCAAATGATTTATTTGCGTCAATTACCTGTCCTTTATCATGAATCAAAATGCCTTCAAAAGTCAGGCCGGAAAGCTTTTCAAATCTGTCTTTGCTATCTTGAATTCTTTGCTGGGATTTCTTCC
>Ga0102934_1003656_pt1 | contig 10440 bp, 7 predicted proteins | sample SalPonR2_A_D1_MG_FD_78175 | JGI IMG/M metagenome (GOLD analysis project Ga0102934, IMG submission 78175) | Salt pond soil microbial communities from South San Francisco under conditions of wetland restoration - Salt Pond MetaG R2_A_D1_MG | ecosystem: Environmental > Aquatic > Marine > Intertidal...
AAAAGGAAATAATATGCTGCAAGTTGATCTACACTGTCATACTTTTTTCAGCAGTTGCGGTATACACAGCCACCTGGAAATGCTTAAGCACGCACATGAACTTGGCTTAAAAGGACTTGCTATCACTGATCATGGACCGGCTGTAGGAGGCCGCATTAACTCTGTTTTTTTTGAAAGACTTGCCCAGCCTGTGCCCGGTATCCGGTTGCTAAAAGGTATAGAAGCCAATCCTTTGGCCCGGGATTACTCCCGGCTGGATATCCCTTCCCAATTTTTACCTTATATGGATATTATTCTTGTTGGTATTCATCAAAATATTCCGGCCGGCAAAGCACCCGGTTATTACACTGATATCTATATTACGCTTATGAAAGACAACCCGGCAGTGGATATTATTACGCATCCGGCCCAGACTGCTTATCCGGTTGAGTACCCCCGGCTTACCCGGGCAGCCCGGCAATACGGTGTTGCTCTGGAGATAAATAATTCCAAAACCAGCCTTAAACGCGTACCTGATACGCAAACCGGAAAATTGATAAAATTCTGTAAAAAAAACCGCTGCCAGATAGCTGTAAACAGTGATGCCCATGTTCTTAATGAGATCGGCCGGGATGATTCTGTCCGCCCCATTATAAAAGAACTGGCTTTTCCTGAAGAACTGATAATTAACAGTACTGCGGCCAAAGCATTTAACTTTATAAAAGAGCGCCGCAAAAACAAACAGCGGCAAGACGGCTTAAAAAGTTAAACAAATAATTATTATAATATATAAAAAAATAGTTGACCTAAAGCAAAATAGATACTAAAATTATTTATATTTTATATTAAACAAGGAAAAAATTATGCGGAAAATATTTATTTTATGCAGTGCCCTTTTTCTCTTAACTCTTACAGGATGTGACGCTGATAATACTGCGGGGCCGGGAGAGGACGGAAACTACAATACTGTACCGCCAATTGATACAGCTTCTCTTACGCTGGACAGTTCCAATTATAGCCTAAACGCCGGCAATTACACTATTTATACGCTGCAGGATACTTTTAACGGCTGCCCATTTTTTATGATAGAAATAACCGGATCCAACATTGCACTGGCTGTAGAATTTATGCACTCCAACACCTCTTATCCGGGAGCGTTTGAATTTGAAAACTTAAACACCTTTGAATATTATGAAGGATGGAGCAGCGAATACAATACCCTGGTAGGTATGGTTCCCCCGGAAAATTTGGTAATATCAGACGTTACTTATAGCGACACCAATATAATTTTTAATCTCAGCGGCCGGGTTTTACGCGGAGCAGACTCCAACTACATTGCCATCTCCGGTTCTTTTAACCTTTCCCTGCCCGGCCCCGGTGTAGCTGATCAGTATGAGGATGATGACAGTTATGCCAGTGCAACAGGGGTCAGTAACGGGGTTACCAATTCGCACTCATTTCATGACAGCGGTGATCTGGATTATATCTCCTTTAACGGCATAAGTAATAACACCTACGCGATCATTGCCGAGGTGGACGGCGGCACAGCTGATACTATCCTGAGGTTATATGATACTGACGGCACTACGCAGCTGGGTTATAACGATGATTATTCCGGAACAAATAATTTAACAATTGACTCTTACAGCTCTGCTATCGAATGGGTTTGCCCTGCAGACGGCACCTATTATCTCCGCATAGAAAATTTTTTTGATAACGGCAGTGCTGAACACACTTACACTCTGGTAGTATTGGAAAATTATTAGATTTTACTACAAGTTGGCAGCTGCACCCCTGAAAGAGGTGTGCGCTTTTTTAAAAAAATTTTCAATTACGGCGGCGGTTCTCCTATAATAGTCGCAAAGCCCGCGAAAAAATTACCGGAAACATAACTGCTGCCCGGCGGATCGCGGCGTGACTTGCGCCGTAAAAAAGAGTTGTAAACCTTGCCTGTTGCAGGATCCTTATATACTGCAGGCCGGATAAGGTTCATGCGGTAGCGCCTGACACCTTTGGAGCAGTGATGGATATAGGTAATAGTACCGTCCCGGTCAACTTTTTCCACCATGCCGATGTGAACCAGCCGGTCATTCCAGCGGCCGTCCCGGTTTTTGTCATAAGTATTGTTAAAATAGATCAAATCCCCGGGCAAAGGATATTTTTTTTTATGGACTTTATTTTTAAAACTGTCGTAAATAATATAAACCCCGTTTTTACCGCTGTATTCAGGTTTGCCGGCAGCAGCCATAAGGTCTATATTATGGGTCCAGTATATACGGGATACTGTACCGGAGCAGTCATAAAAAAAGTTTTTCCCTTTATAACGGGAGCCGGAACGCCAGCGGCGGCCTATATAGGAAGCCGCTGTTTTTACAATTTTACGGCGCAGTAACTTTTTCTCTTCCCGGGGCTGCTCTTTTTTTTTTGCTTTTTTACGTAATTGTTTTTTTACTGCTCTGAGCGAGCTTTGCACAGCTCTAATCTCATCTCTATATCTGCTGCCGGCCTGTTTTAAGGTGTGAAGCGCCTGCTGATAAGCCGAGAGACTCTTTTCCAGCTGATCAAGGTTTACCAGTGACTCGGCAGCATTTATCAAGGCACCGGTCTTTACCAGCACATGGCCGGGGTCATAAGCCAATCCCTTTTGGTAATAAGCCAGGGCTTTTTTAAAATCAGAATCAAGATAAAAATAAAAATCACCCAGAGTAATATTAAGCAGAAATAAAGAAGAGTGTTTTTGCTGTACTTTGCCGCTTTTAATATGTTCCTGTACCTGTTTCATGCGCTTGTTAAGGATATTTTCCATAAATATAACAAAACGATCCAGCTTCATTTTTCTGACCGGTATAAAAACAGAGGCTTTCTGCAGACCACCGGTCTGCTGCAAAGCAGTATCCAGATCTCCTCCGGTACGGATCAATTTGATAATAATATACCAATCCCGGTCAATCAGCATGTCACCGGGCTGCAGTTTATCAGCTCCGGCAGCAAAAAAAGCTACTTTTTGTTTAATATTTTTTAGAATAAATTTTTGCGGTAATAATTTTTTGCCATATTTATAATAAGCTTCATTTCCAACAGCCGTACCCTCATCCAGAATAAATCCTTTACTCTTATCAGTACCGGCTGCGGTTACTTTAATAACTGCACCCTGTAACCCGGCACTGCACAGTAAAAGTAAAAATAATATTTTGTTCATATATTACTCCTGTTAAAATATAGATTAAATTCATAAAAAATGCAAGTAGCAATTGCAAAATTAAAAAAAGGGGTCAGGAAGCTAAACTGCTGAAAACAGGCTTCATACCGCAAGCTGCTGCTATTTTAGTCACTTTCCGTACCTGCAGGGTCAACGCGGAAAACTCTTCTCTGACCGTACCGGTCAGAATACAGGGCTGCCGGGAAAAGTGAAGCGCGTAATACTTTTTATAAAAAGCCGGAAAAAATACTGTTTCGCAAACCGCGGTTTCATCTTCAAAGCTGACAAACTGCATCAACCTGTGATCTTTGCTCATAACCGTTTTAGCTGAAATAAGCACACCGGCTATCTGTACAGTTTGCCCGCAATAATCCCCCAGCTCAGCTGCATAAATGAGTTGCTTTTTTTGCAAATACGGCCGGTAATAAACCATGGGATGACAGCGCAGGGAAAACCCGAAAATTTCTTTTTCCAGAGCAAAAAGCTGTTCTCCGGTATAAGGCTGCACGGAAAATGCTTTTTGTTTAGCTGCTTCATATTGCTGCCGCTGGTCATCCCCTGCAGCCGCTTGTTTTTCTGCCTGAAAAAAAGTATGCAGCAGCAGCAGCAGTCCGGGACGGCTTAAAGTTTCCAGCCGGTCAAAACAACCGCTTTTTACAAATAAAACCGTATCCCGGTGCGGGATATGCGTACGGTTCAAAAAATCATACAAGCTAGTGTACCAGCCGCGGCTGCGCCGTTCCTGTAAACAAACCATGACTGCCTGCCGGGACAAACCTTTAATCTGGATAAGGCCGGTGTATATTTTATCTTTACAGCCGTAATAATGACAGGCACTACGGTTAATATCCGGGGGTATAACCTGCAGACCAAGCCGGCGGGCTTCAGCAATATAAGCAGGCGCAATATAAAAACCGCCGCCGTTTTTTATTACTGCTGCCAGGAATTCAGCCGGATAATGCGCTTTTAACCAGGCTGCCTTAAAAGATAAAAGAGCATAGGAAGCACTGTGCGCTTTACAAAAACTGTATCCGGCAAAACTGCTGATCATCTGCCATAAAGCGGCAGATACAGTTTGCGGTACCTTACGCTGTGCCAGTTTTCTAAAAAACATATTTTTTAGAAAAGCAATTCGCTTTTTTTTATTACTGTTACCTATTGTTTTACGCAATTCCTGAGCCTGTTTTAATGTAAAACCGGCTGCAGCAACCGCTACCCTGGTAATATCTTCCTGATAACACATAATGCCGTAAGTTTCCTCTAAAATGTTTTGCAGTTCCGGTAAAGGACAGGTGAAGTTCTTTCCATGCAGCCTTTTTACATATTCATTAATATAAGTGTGAGCAGCAGGACGGATAATAGATGAGTGAATGACCAGATGGTAGTAATCCCCGCGGCCGGTCTTTTGCTGCAGCTGGCGCATAGCCGGACTCTCCACATAAAAAACACCGATCGTATCCCCGCGCGCCAGCATGGCAATAGTACGGGGGTCCTGGCGCGGATCAAAACAAGCGTAGTCAATATTAAGATTATAATTAGCTTTTAACGCACCTAAACAGTCACGTACCACCGCCAGGCTGCGGTTACCAAGTATATCCATTTTTACCAGACCATAAGCCTCTGCCTGCTCTTTTTCAAACTGAATAATCCGTACCCCTTTAGCTGACCGCTGTACCGGCACATAACGGTCGACAGGCTGCGGCGTTATAATTACCCCGCCGCAATGTACGGCCAGATGACGCACAGCCCGTTCAAGAGACTGCGCCTGTTGCGTGAGAGCAGCCAGTGAAGGGTCCTGTTTCCCGGCATAACGCTTTTTTTTTATTTTATTTTCCTGACAACCGTAAAAGGAGATAATTTTTTTATTAACTGCTTTGATCATATTTTCCGGCAGACCATAAACCCGGGCAACTTCCCGCCAGGAGGAACGCAGGGAAAAAGTTATATGATTGGCTACCATGGCAGTTTTAGCATAACCATATTTTTTAAAAATATAGGCTAATACTTTGTCCCGGGTATCCCAGGGAAAATCTATATCAATATCCGGAGGATCCTGCCGCTCTTCATGTAAAAACCTCTCAAAAAAAAGATTATGCTCTAACGGATCAACATGGGTTATAAAAAGCAGATAGGAAACCAGGGAAGCGGCAGCTGAACCGCGGCCGCAGGTAATGGGAAAACGGCTTACAATATCATGCACTACCAGAAAATAGTCAGAGAAACCCTTTGTCCGTATCACCGTCAACTCTTTTTGCAGGCGGGAATATAAGGCAGCCGGAGCCGGATCATAGCGCCGGCTGATGTTGGCATAGCATATCTTTTGTAAATCAGCATAAGCGCCGGGGCCGCAGGAAGGAAATACAGGGCGGCCGTAGGAAAAATTAAAAAAAGCTTTGGCTGCAATATAATGTGTATTGGCAATTGCCCGCTGAAAATGGGCATATTTTGCTCTAATAGCTGCAGCAGAACAAAAGCATGCCCCGGACGGCTGATATTCCCCCCTGGTCAGTGCTGAAATTTTTTTCTTATAATAAACAGCTCTTAAGACCCGGTGCAGCTTATAGTCCCGGGGATGCCTGAAATAGACCGGATAAACCAAAACCGGCTCAACCCCGTTACTCCGGGCAAAACGGTGTACCGCACCGTAATTTTTGGTTAACAGATTGATCTCCGCATAGACATGGGGTAATTTACAGGCCAGAATTTCCCGCTGGGCAGTTATCACAAAAATCTCTTTATAACAGGCCCGGCTTAGAAGAGCGTCCGGTTCTGCCTCCTTGTGCTGATGAACAGCGCTTAAAAAAACGCTTATCTGCTCATAACCCTTAACACTGCGGGCGAGCAAAAGACCGTTAAAGCGGTTACTTTTTACCCGTACACTTAAAAGGGGCCGCAAACCGGCCTGACGGCTGAGTTTAAGATAATAAATCAAACCGTAAAATCCGTTAGTATCGCTGAGTGAGATATAAGAAAACTCATGCGTGCTGGCATAGTTTATGAGTTCGCGCAGCGTCATAGTGCCTTCACAGAGTGAATAAACAGAATGTGTTTCCAGAAAAACAAATTCTTTTTCAGAAACCGGCATAGGTTATCTTCTTCCTGCCGAAACGGCAGCGGATACGATCAAGGGCACGGCAAAGCTTTTGTTCCTGCTGCTCCTCTGTAAAAAAAGTCAATTGTGCGGGCATGTGCTGCAGAGAATTAAAACAAAGGTTTATTTTTTTAAAAGCGGTCCGGCGCTGCAAAAAGCTGCGAAAAAAAGGCCGGAGTTGAGGTTTCAATTTTTGTTCATAACAGGAGGGTTTTGCAATGCTGCGGGATATTGTTCTGGTATATGCATCAGCATAAACAACACACAACACAAACCCGGCTGGTTGCAATTTGCGGCAGCGCAAACGGAAACAAAGTTCCGTTAATAATCTTGAAAAAAGGCGCTCCAAATAAAAATTATCATTACTGAACGGAATTACCCGGACTGTTTGCCGCACAAAAGGCTGCTCTCCCTGTTCATAAAGAAAAGCCTGACTATTGCCGCGCGCAAAATTATAAAGCAGTTCTCCATCAAGAGGAAATAAAGAATGAAGCAAGCTGCGGTCTAAAAGCTGAAGCTCTTTTAAATAAGTGATATTAAAATCGTTTTTTAGACGTTTTATATTCTCGCGGGAGATAACAGGCAGTTCCCCAATAAGTGTTTTTTCTAAAAAGTTAGTCTCCTCTGCCGGCAAAATTTTTTTTACACGGCCGGGTTGCGAAGAGCGGGCAGCCAGAAAGGACAGCAGTTTATTACGCGCTATACCCGCCCGGATATGACTGGGAAAAAATTTATGCAAAGCATTGATAATATTTTGTACTACGCTTCCGGCCGGACCGAAAAGACGAGCTGTGCCGCTGAGATCAAAATAATAATAGCGGCCGGAAATATACTCTACCTGCGGCGAATAAAAACGGAGAAAATTTACCACAGCATTATCCTGCTTTGCTGCAGCAAAGCTGCTGGTTTGAGGTTGATATTGAGCAGCAGTATAAAGACAGACAATTTTTTTGACAGCAGCCATTACAAAAGCAGTAACTGTTAAACAGTATAGGTTCTTTCCAGCCTGATCACTACACCGTAAATTTGAAAATCATCATCCGGAGTAACAATAAGCGGCGGCAGTGTTTCATTTTCAGGCTGCAGCCGTATATGGTCAGCAGCAGGATAAAACCTTTTAACCGTAGCCCTGTCATTAACCAGAGCAACGACAATACTACCTCTGGCAGCAGTCACCTGACGACGCACCAGAATAATATCCCGGTTATAAATACCCGCAGCAATCATTGAATCCCCTTTAATACGCAAAGCCACTACCCCCTCCTCTGCTGCAACCGGGCGGGCTGCCTCCACAAACTCATTTACGGGACAGGGCTCTATCGGTTCCCCGGCTGCGACCAACCCCAGTAAGGGGACCTGACCTGATTTGAAAGAGGGAACAGTAATACTGAGTGCCCGTTTTTGGTTGCTGCCGCCGCTGTGCAGATAACCCTTCCCTGACAGTATCCTGATATAATTAGCCACTGTACTGACCGACTTTAAGCCGAAATGATCCCTGATCTCAGTAAAAGAGGGAGCATAATCATAACGCGCTGTAAAACCGGCAATATAATCAAAAACCGCTTTCTGCTTTGGTGTAAGACTGCTCACAAAATTACCTCATTGTCTTAATTATAATAGCAAGTCTATAGAAAGTCAAGTACCTGTTTAGGCTGATGCATGTCGTCAGGCGCTGCGGTAAATAGAGGAGAGCCACTGTAAAAGTAGTTTTTGCATATTACCGCAGGCTAACTTCAGCATTAAGTTCAATATTGCAATTTATTTATTTTGTCTAATTATTTAAACCTGATTCTTTGAACAAACAGGTTAATTATAAACTCTAAAAAAATTGTAATAATTCTTTATTAATGTTATATTAACAAAAAATTAATAAAAAAAGGAGTACTTAATTATGAAAAAATTTTTTTCTATTTCCATAATTATTACATTACTGCCGATATTGATATTCATTTCCTGCGACGGTGATGACGGCGGTACAGGACCAAGTGACGACAACTCTGCTGATATTATCGGCACCTGGAAAGGCGGCAGCGGTGATCCCAGCTATGGCTATGAGAGCAATACTTATACGTTCAACTCTGACGGTACATACAGCAATTTTCGGCAGCAGTATAACACCAACGGCGTGAACGTCTGGAACAGCATCAAAAGCGGTACCTATTCATACAACAACAATCTTCTCAAACTGGAACAGACTCTGGATATAGACACCAACAGCACATGGAGCAACACTAATGCAGAGTCAAGCTGGGGAAAAGCCTTTATTTCCGGGTCAAGCATGTATATGGGTCATGATGGTAATCTGATGGAACTGGTAAGCGGCACCCTGATCCAAGACGGCTGCATAGTATCAATGTATATGTACGAGACTGATGAAGATAACGGCACCAACACAGGTTCCTCCAACTATACAGAACTGCTGCTTGACGGTACCAATTTAATCTTTACCAATATTGAAGCGAAGGTAATGGAAAACGATGTATGGACTGCGACCAATGCTATCTTTGACGGTATGGTAACCAACGGTTCAATAATGCCGGTAGTGACTAATGATGGCAGTGTATTAGGTGCCTACTTTGGTCCTGATCTTTCCTGGGTCGGCGCAGTTAGCGCAAACTGGCTGAATACTTTAGAAACCAACGACCTGACAACTGCTTCTAAATATACCAAACAATAAACAACTTTTTTACCGCGGCAGTTACTATACATACTGTCGCGGGTTATAAAGCGGAAAAAAATATAAATTACAAGTTCAGGAATTTTCTATTAATCTTCTTAATAAAAAAGCATTCTTTACTGCCTGCGCCTGCCAGTGATTGTTAAAATATACCAGCAAGCGCCGGGTATGACTTTGAAAATGTTCTATAATTGGTAACCATTCAGTCAATTCCCGTTCATTATAAAGATAGTCATAACGAGTGTTACTGTTTCCTGTCCACCAGTTCTCCCGGTTACGGCCATGAAAACGGATATAGAAAAAATCCGCGGTTAAAACCGGCGCTGCTGAAGGCAAGCCTGGCAAATCCGGAAGATCAAGCGCAACCGTAGCAACGTTCATCTGCTTTAAGGTTCGGTATACTGTCTCTCTGCACCATTCTATGTTACGGAATTCAACTGCCGGCTGCAAAACCAGCATTTTTTCACACAGTTTCTTAAGATAATAACGGTTTGCTACTGTATAATGAAAACTGTAGGGAAACTGTAATAAAACAGCAGCCAGAGATCCTTTTTCCCGCAGCGGTTTTAAGCCTTCAATAAAAATATCAGCGTTTTTTTCCCAGGCATCATCTCTTTCATGAGTTAAGGATTTGTGAGCCTTAACTGCAAATTGCAGCTCAGGTGCCTTACTTGTCATATTTGCCATGACTGAAGCCCGCGGCTGACTGTAATAGGTATAATTGATCTCCACTGTCCGGAACCGGCGGGCATAAAATTTTAAAAATTCTTCACGGTTGGCAGCAGGCGGATAAAAAGGACCAACCCAATCTTTATAGGAATAGCCGCTGGTACCGATAAAAATTTGTTTGTTAGGAGTCACAAAAAATCCTGACCAAAAACCCTGTTAATTACTCCTTACCACCATTGAGCAACCGGAAACCGTGTTACCTTGCTAACTTTAAAATCGTCCTGCTGCAGTCTGGTTTCCAACCCGTCAAGATGAAGTGCGCCCCAGGGAATAATCACAGTTTCATACCGTCCAAGCTCCTGCCGTAAGATTTTATAAAGATGATCATTGCGGCGCCGCAACAGATCATGGAATATCAGCTTAAGATCCTTATCTGAAAAGTGCTTTTCAAGCTTAAAACTGTGTTCCCATAAGGAAGCAATGTTATGACTTTGATCAAGCACTTCCGCGGCCATATTAATAAATGATATGGTAGTTTGACTTAAACTGCTTATATCCAGATCAGCATTTACTTCATATATATTTTCCTTTTTTTCGAAATTAAAACTGGCCGGCTGATTGATCAACCCCAGTCTGTCAGCTATTTTATTATAACTAAAATGTTTATGTACTAATTTGTTTTTATCACCAACACCTTCCAGCAGTACTGCTATATTATTGTTGGTATAGGGAGCAAGCAGCTGTCTGTAAAATTTTTTCTCACCGATATGCATCATGCCGGCCAGCACCACGGTTTTATGGCCAAGGGTCATCTCTTTGTGTACA
>Ga0102934_1003657_pt1 | contig 10439 bp, 8 predicted proteins | sample SalPonR2_A_D1_MG_FD_78175 | JGI IMG/M metagenome (GOLD analysis project Ga0102934, IMG submission 78175) | Salt pond soil microbial communities from South San Francisco under conditions of wetland restoration - Salt Pond MetaG R2_A_D1_MG | ecosystem: Environmental > Aquatic > Marine > Intertidal...
CAACCCTTCCCTCCTCCTCCCCCCTGCGAGGAGAACGCGGCCGACGTCGTCAGTAGCCCCAACCCGAAAAAATGCGCCAGACACCTCCAGAGATACGCGTCCCGATCCGGCTCGACCCGCCAGGGAGACTCTCCCCGGGCGATCAAGGCGGCGCCATGACTGGCCATGGCTCGCACCAGGCGCTCCGGGCTCAGGTTGTGCCCCTGAATGTGGGAGAGGGAGTGGTGATAGGCTTCCATTGCCATCGCGTCCGAGGGGAGGGAGGAGGCGGGGAAAGGCGAGGGCGGGGGACGAAGGTCCTGCGCTGGCGCGGGAGGCACTAAGGCTGTCTGGCCGGCGAAGGTGATGGGCAGGTACACCAACAGCCTTCCTCCCTCCCTCCCTCTCTCCCTCCCTCCTTCGCCCCCTCCGCCACTGGCACGCAGCACCCTGCCCACGAGCTCCTCGGCGTCGTATAGGTCGGCCAGGCAACAACCCACCACCAGGTGCGGGAAACTTCCTCCTCCTCCTCCTCCTCCCTTTCTTTCTCCTTCCCCTCCTCTTTCCCCCCCCCTTTTCCCCCTTCCCCCCTCCTCTCTCAACACTGCGCCCGCGTCTTCCACCCTCATCGTCACCCGCACCGACACGGAACCTTCCTCCTCATTACCTCTGCCTCCTCCCTCGTGAACAAGCACCACCTCCCCCCCGCCCTCGTCCCCCCCTGTTGACGCCATTTGAAAACCTTCTTCTTCCAGAAGCTTCCGTCGGGCCGCTCGGAAAACCTCTGCGTTTAGTTCGCACGCCTGGTATTCGACGGCGCTGAATCCGGCCGCTTTGGCAGCCTGAAGGACGGGGAAAAGCATGGAAAGGAGGCCGGCGCCCATGTCCAGCACCCGCAGAGGAGGAGAGAGAGGGAGGGAGGGAGGGAGGGAGGAAGAGGAGGAGGAGGAGGAGGAGGAGGGGAAGGAGGAGGAGGAGGAGGACAAGTCATGGCGCAAGGCCTTTAGCTCCTCTTGGAGCCGGCGTAAGGTGCCGGGATGGAAGGAGCGGGCGTCCGCCCGGTTTTTGGCGCGAAGGTATTCCACCTCGTCAAAGCGCCAGGAGGGATCGATGGCATCCATGGCGGCGGCCAAAGCCCGGTCTAAGGGAAAACCGTCCTCCTCCCCTCCCTCCTTCCCTCCCTCGTTCTGAACTTTGATCCCCCGGATACCCAGCGCCTGAGCGGCGCGCAGGTTGACAGGGCTGTCGTCCAGGAGGACAAGGCGAAGGCTAGGAGGGGCGGAGGGCAGGGCAGAGGGCGGGGGGGATCGGTACCGGTGGAGGATAGGGGCATAAAAGGAAGGATCCGTCTTTGTCGGATAGCCCGGGAGGGAGTCTGGGGTGAGCATGCCAGCCCAAGGGAAGGAGGCCAGGCCGATATGGGCCAAGACCCGTTGGACGTGGGCGCGGGGGGAATTCGAGACGATCCAGACGGGCCCACGGTGCGCGTGGAGAAGGGCGGCGAGAGGAAGGCGGTGCTGGTAGCCAAACACGTCGGCGTCAAGGCTGGACGTGCGCGGGGGCGGGAGAAGGCGATGGAGGGGCAGGTTTTGGTAAACCGTGTTGTAGAAGGCCGCGATGTCGTCGTCGGACAGGTTCCGAGACATTTTTAGACCTTGGATAGTGGAGCCATATTGATGATGAAGGGCATCGCACGCAGTGGGAGAAATTTGGAAGGTAACATTGCAGTACTTTTTGATATTCGCCGCGATTGCGTCCTCCACGCCAGTCGATTTCGAATACAAGGTACCGTCAACGTCAAGGAGAAGGACAGAGGGAGGAGATTCAGGAGACGGATTTGCCCGCAACGATGGTGCTTGGGATACATTCGATGATACCGAGGATGCAAAAGGCTGTTGAGAGTGCATCGAAAGGGGTGCAGTGGCGACAAAATGGCTGGCAAGCGAGGAAGAGCAAGGTTTGTATCGGAGCGCCATGGCCAGAACGAAGAGAAGGAAGGGGCTGTGACGAGGGCGCATGCCGCGACGTATGAGCAGCGTTGATCAAAAACCGATGGATTGGTATGCTTTGGACTCTATGTCGGTGTAGTGTATAGTGGAGATGCTCAATACATCCAAAATTCGCATCGAGAGTACACCTCATGATATCAGATATTGGCCAAGTCCGTCGGGCTAGACAGGGGAGGTTGGTGCGGCCGCTATTGCAACTTTTTATGCGCACGTGACAATGACCACACGGAAGGAGGGTGATGAAATCACACAATTAACACGTACGACGACGAAAGAGGAAGAGTCATCGAGGGAAAGTATACTTGTTTGCGTCACAGGGGTCGGAGTGGCACTAGGACATGTTGAACCGTTACTGGGTCATAGCTTGTTTTGAGTATATTATCGTAAACCCTCGCTCGGTTCCACATCTTCGGCTGCGAGCCGCGTTGCTACACCTTCAAATAATTGGGCTTGTCAGTATTTTTGTAAATGGGCGTTTGGTGCTTTATACCGGAAAACGATAGATTTTGCTCCTCATCGTTTATTTTGGAGCCGAGAAAGCCTATTTTTCCTTCTCCCAAAGACTGTGGTATTGTACTTGAATCTTACACGCACTCACACAACTCTTTGGTCACGTGTCTCTCCTTCAAGGATCAGCTTGATCTCGATAAATAATCCGCTATCAAATATGGCTTTTGAAAAAGTTGTCATGCAGGAAGGGACGGGCCCGACTCCCACTCCAGGTAGGCATGTGATCTGACGAATGAAACGTTCATCGCATTTATGACATACACGATTCATCGCCGTGAGGTGTTCATGTAGCCATGGTCGACGAAGAGATAAGACGTCCGGTGGCAAGTATCACTAGGATCACATGCCTGACGCCTTCGATCCCTTGCTTATCGATTGTTCTCTGATTATTAGGCTCGACGGTAACCGTGCACTGCGAGGGCCTTGGGAAAAATGGCGATTTAAACGCGCCGTTTTGGTCGACCAAAGGTAGGACTGGATGCATGCGAGCATGGCGTTGTGACAGTATGACGAGTAATGGCGACGATTAAGCATGTGCTGGAAAGCTGGGCGATGAGCACAGAGTAGGGAAAGCTTGATCCTTGGGAGAAGAAGCACTCAGGCCAAAATCTCGTATCTTGCGTTTTTACGCCGGCACGCAGACCCCGGGCAGCAGCCTTTCACTTTCCAGATAGGCATGGGCAAGGTGGGTTCGTTTCTACTCTCCCCTTTCCCGTCTCCCTATATTGGCACCCTTTCCTTGCCAGGCTGTCGAGACGCAAGGGCTTTCTTTCCCTCCTCCTCCACTCAAGCGTCCTCCTTAGCCACTGCATGTCTTCCCTCCTCTTTCGTTGCCTGTCCCGGCACCCACATTGTCTGACGCACGCAATCTCTCCTCCCCTCTCGCGTTCTCCCTTGTACCCTGCCATCCTTGCCCCAGGTGATCCGGGCCTGGGACGAAGGCGTCATGACCATGAAAGTGGGGGAAAAAGCGACCATTAAGGCGACACCTGACTACGCCTATGGGGCCGCCGGATTTCCCGCATGGGGTACGGGAGACGTTGGGAGGGAAGGCTCGGGGCTCATTGTGATAGGAGAGAGCGGCGCAGAGATGGCGCGGCGAGGGCGAGACATAGTCTTTCCACTTATGTATCCAAAGTCTTCCCACTTATATATACATAGCCTTCCCACTTATATATATATATATAGTCTTCCCACTTATATGAAGGTGGTTTCTTGTCAAAGGATGATTCAAAGGCCACATTGTCAAAGGATGATTCAAAGGCCACATTGATGCCTTGAGGGTGGTAGCTCCCTCATTTGGTTCCCTTGTCTTCCCCCTCCCACCAGGCATTCAGCCCAATTCTCCCCTCAACTTCGTCATTGAAGTGCTCTCTGTCAACTAAGCTGATCGGGAAGGAATTACAAGCGCGGGAAACACTTTATCAAAGCAGTAGGAGCGGGAGAAAGGAGGGATACAGGTGCAAAGGCATTTAGACGTAGAAAAGCTTTCTGCGACGGGCACTCTTTTTCTTTGTGGGCGTGAGGGCGTTAGTTTGGATGTTTGTGCGTCGATTTTTACGAATAAGTCGTGGAGGGAAGTGGAGCGGGATTAAGGAGGGCTCTGGGGCTCATGTGGGGTCAAAATAAAGGGAGGGAAGCAGGAAGTAAAGAGAAAAATGCGCGTAAATTTGAATCAAATGTGGAACGGGATGGACGTGGCACCTGATGCGTTGATTGGATGTTTCTTTCCATAGATCACTGTCCGGCACATGTCTGTCATTGCTTTTTCCCTGTCGCTCGAGTCCCCCCGTATTTGCTCCCCCCCCTCCTTTCCCCGTCCACTCCCCTTCCTGGAGTGACGAAGCTTCCTTTCCCACCCCTTCGGATGCCATCGCCGTCACATTCCCTCACTCTCCTCCCCGCCCATCTCCTTATGCCCTCGGCCTCTCTGACCCGCTTCCGGCGTTTCGGCCTATTGTCTCCCTCTCCATCGGCAAGCAACACTTCCTTCCACGCGCGTGTCCTTCCTGTTGTGCTTCCGATGCAAACAAAGGCCGCAATCCCCCCTGCTCGAATCGCACTGGCTTTTCCCTCCCTCCCTACCAGGGGAGCTGGCTTTCCGCGAGCCAGCAGCCTCCTTGCACGCCCACCGCCTGATATCCATGCTAGCTCCGAATATGCCTCAGATTCCCCCATGGACCCCGCCTTCCTCCCTTCTTGGCCCGTACCCCCCCTTCGCCTCCCGCCATCGCCACTGCCTCTACCTCCTTCGTACTTTTTCACACCCCACGTTGCCACCTGTCCCACCCCTCTGCGGCCCCTCACTTTATTTTCCCTCCCCCTGCCCGCTTCACCGCCACCGCCGGCTCCCCCATGGCGGGGATTCCTGCAAAAGATACGGCTCGAAACGCGGCGGCCAAAGCTTTTTGTCGCCCCTTCGCCGCTTCCTCCACTTGCCGCACCTCCGCCACTTTCCCCTCCAGGGCGTCCACCAGTTGGCCGGCGCTTTCCAGGATGTGGGCGCGGATGCCGGGGCCCTGGGCCAGCAACGTCAAGGTTTCTTCCGTCACAGGGGAGGTGTAGCCGGCTGCCGTCTCCGTCCCACCGGTTCGAGACCTTTCTTGAGACGCGAGGGCCCCCTCTGCCCGCTCCATTTCCGCCGCCCGCGCCGCCCCCACCTGGTCCGTAAACCGACCGCCCTCCACCTCCATCTCCCTGTCCATTTCTTCCCATATCCTCAAAACTTTGCGGAGTTTCCCGGCCTCCTCGTCCAGGGCGTCGCAGGCCGCAACAGCCTCCCTCCTTTCCCGACGGAGGCGCTCCAGTTCCCCCAACTCGGCGACCTCGGCCCTCGCGTCCTCCTCCAAGACCCGGTGCAGGCGTTTCCCCACCATGCCCGCGTACTTCTCCATCTCGTGCGACAAATGCTGGTACTTGGTCGACATCAGCATCCGTTCCACCTGCAAAGTATCGGCTTCCATCACGCGCGACGCCAAATACAGGAGCTTGTCCGTGTCCGGTACGTCAGGGGAGATGAAAGTCCGTTCGGTGGGCGGCACGGCTTCAGCGTAGTTCAGACGAGGGTAGCGCACACTGGCCGGCTGGGCCCCCGAGGCGGAGGAGGAGGAGGAGGAGGGAGCCGAAGGCGAAGATTGAGGATGTGATGGGGGCGGAGGGACGGAAGTGATGGGGCCGGAAGGCTTGGCCCGTTTCGCGGCCTTGGACAGGTCGCCTCCCGCCCTCTCCCTTCCCATCTCCTCTTTGTCCCGCCCATTCCCTCCCGTTGCCCCCTGCCGCCGACGATTCTCCTTGTCTACCGCCACATCCCTCACTGTGGGCCCTCCGGCCCTGTCTCCCCCCGTGCGGGCCCCGGCCTCCGGGTGCCGCCGTTCATTTTTGGTGATGGCGGCTTGTTTCCGCTTCGCCCCTCCAACAGATTTGGACGCAACCGGCGTGGTTACCGTGGTATGGGCTACATCCTGCACGTCGGGGGGAGGAAGGAAAGAGGAAAGGAGAAAGGGAAGCAGAGATGGAAACAAGGTGTTAGGGCGCGGTCAACATGGATTTTCAATAATGTTAGTGGGCCAAAAAACTTGCTTCTGTATATATGTGTATCATACTTGAATAGCGTCTGATGTGGTGGTGAAATGAGACAAAAGAGAGCGGTTGCTTTTTAAGAAGCACTTCGGGGAACCCGGGAAGTGCATACGATCTCTTCACACAGCAAAAGTCTGGACACATTATACCACCGCCACCGACCAAGTATGCACGGAAATGAAAGGAAATTGTTCTTTGAAAAAACAAAGGCTTTCTTAAAAGCTCAATAATGGCGTATTGAAGAGACCTGGTCACAGAGGAACTGGAACATCATCTCACCGCGTAGTTTATGGTAGTGTTGCCCCCGCCAACGCTGCTTTTCCCGTTCCGCATGGATAGAATGGCCTATCACGCCGAAATTTTTATGACTTTATATACGTACAGCGTTAATAACGAAGAGTTGAGGAGCAATGCAGGTTGGGCAGTACCTCTGTCTCCTTAGCACTTGGGTCTGGGCCGGCCTTGAGGTCTCCCCCTCCCTGAGATTACGGGCGAAACGTCAAAATTTCCTGAAAAGTCATAAAAAAAGGTCAACCAGGAACAAAAATATATTTCAACCTGCTAAATGCCTCCAGATTCATCCCACCGCCCAGCCATGGCGCAGGACCGCAGGCTTGCTTTCTGCGCGTCTTCTGTCTTCTCTTTCGCGGGCTTATACGAACTTAAGCTCTGATGATATGATGTTTAACGTACCCAGCCTGCGGATAGCTCGCTCTCATGATATGATGTTTAACGTACCCAGCCTGCGGATAGCTCATTGATGATATGGTGTTTAACGTACCGAGCCTGCGGATAGCTCACTGATGATATGATGTTTGACGTACCAGGCCTGCAGCAAGCCCCGGGTCGAGCTACTCAACATACTTTAGGGAGGCCAATGTTTCCCGAGGCAGTAATCTTACGGCACTTTCACAAGCTCACATAGCGTTCCGTTATTAAATCAGTGCACAGGATCACTCTCAAACAACGGGGCACAGGAATTCGGACGCCCCGTAAAACATGACTTCACCTTGTCCTGATTGGAAGCAAGTCAAGACACACAGTAAAGGACGTTGTGCTGTCGCTGCCCGCCAATTGCCAGCTGGCTATACCGTCCATTCATGTTCTGCCGATTTCTGGGCTTTACAAGAATCGGAACGCGACACCCGATGTGCTCATTGTCTCAAGGCCCCCACTGGGAGCTTGCTCCGATGTGCCACCTGCAGAGTATTTTCTTATTGCAGCCGGCGATGTCAGAGAAACGACGAGACAGCCCATAAAGCCGTATGTTCCCAGATTAGAGGACTACCAAAGGTACCGGGCCCGACCATGCTCATGGTCGATCGCCTTCTTCAACGTGTGGCTATGGAGATCGACACTGTGGCAAATCCCAACGACCGACATTGTCATCAGGCCGTGGAAGCGCTCGTCGACCACTACGACGAAGCCTCCCCGTCCCGTCGAAAACTGATAGACGAAGTGGCCGCCGGTTCCCTCGTCTTTTTTTGGTCCCGCGGTTCATCGGCTCCGTCCAAAATATCCACGATCGTGTCGAAACGCCTGGGCGGGTACAAATACGTGGCTAAATTGTTATCCAGGCTGGAGTGCAACGCGTTTGCTATAACCGTAGCGGGAAAAGTTTCTCACCAAATCGGACAAGGCTTGTTCCTCGACGCCACCATGTTCAATCACTCGTGTGAACCGAACTGCATCCAACTCTTCCAAGGCACATCTCTTCGACTGCGAACGTTGCGGCCCATTTTTCCAGGTGAGGAACTGACCATTGCCTACATCGATGTCAATCAGCACAAAGCTGCGCGACAATCGGGACTGATAGCGGGCTACGGTTTTGTGTGCCACTGCGCACGTTGTACCTCTGTGGAAGAGGCCTGGTGGGATCAGCGAGTAACCGGTATGGGATGTCCCCGGCGAGGAAGAGGATGTGTGGGCCTGTCTCTGCCAAAAGGGCGCGACGCGGCTCTGTTTCGGGCCTGGCGGACAATAAAAGGGGGGGATGGCAAGAAGGCGGTGGAGAGCCGTACGTGGGCTCATATGTGCACAAGCTGCGGCGCGCAACGGGACGAGAAGGAGGTGAAAGGACTCGAAGAGGAGTTTCTTGCCGCAGAGGAGCATGAAAAGAGGGCGGAAGAGTGTTTGAGGGAGTATGGAATGAACCCTAATGCGCTGGTGACGGCGACCGGCATGTTAGAGGGGGCGAAATCCGGGTATGCACGTTACGGCGTCCCTTACGTATCTATTCGGATGCATTATGTGCTTGCACGCCTGATGGAGTTAAATTTTGCGACGCAGGATTTTAAGTCGGCTGTGGAATATGGGACTTTGGCTGCTCCAAGCCTAGAAGCTATTTGTCCCCGTAACTCGGTTTTGATTGCGTATCACCTTGCCATACTGGCCAAAGTAGTTTGGCTTTTGGGGGATTGCAAGACCACACTGAAGTACACATTGAGGGCAATGCGGGTGCTGCAGCTGATAGACGATGACGACCCGCTTATCTCTGAGATTAAAGCACTTCTGGAGCAAGCACGGAGAGCGTGCGGCTCATAAAGTTCGTTTCCGGCCACCGTCATGAGAATCTGTGTACTCAGATACCGGTGTCTTCGGGACTGCTTGTGCTTTAAAAATCGTCGCACAAAAGATTTTGTGATGAATGTAAATTTCGTGAAGCAATGAAGTTAAAGTCCATTTAGCATGTCTCATAAGCACCGAAGCACCGATTCGGCGGTTTGCCGTCAGCAGTACAAATAGGATACCCGGCAGGGCGCTTGAGGCGCGAAGACTTAAGCTTACCCAGATGCCATAAGAAAAGGGCTGGGTGCCAGAGTGACGCGTCAAAATCAAAGCTTCTGAATAATGACTCAGCATTCTCGAGTACGTTGCGGGGAACTTCCCTGGGTCTCTTTAAAAGTCAAGCGTGTTTTTTCCCGCCCCCATCAAATCGCTTAAAAGGAACCTCTTTCGCCGGAACAACGCTCTCTCTCCCCGCATTGCCTGACTGAATGGGTCACCAAATGATCGACAGCTGCGGCCTCTGTTCATGAATGTCACACATTGCCGCACACATATCCAAATAATTCCAATTGCACAGGTCAACGGTGGATTGAACCATGACTGAAGCGGATAAAAACGAGCTATTGACGCCTGCGGCAGCCCCCTTTCCCCAGCAAGGTAACCACGAAGGCCCTTCCTCGTATTCTTCCTCATCCAACTCTACCGAGGCCGTGAAGCTACCGTGCAGCCCCTCACCACGCGTTGTACATTCTCTACATCGAGAACATGTGGCTCGCGCGGTTTTACATCGACAATACGCCGGGAGAACATCGACCTCTTTGCCTCCGTCCCTCCCGTCCTCCTCTTTTCCGTCCCGATTTTACCCCCTCCCACCAAGCCTCTTGCACGCCGATGACCCTTTCCACTACCTTCGACTTAAGTACACTTCGCATAAACATGCCGGGCGCATGGACTACAATTACACCTTGCCAGGCGAAGAGCCCATGCTTGCCCTCGTCTCCTCTTTAACCTCCTCCCTAACCGTGTGGCGTCATCCCCTCACCGACGCGCGTCCCTCCAAAGTCTTCACCGCCCCGGCACTCCACTCCGCCCCGACGACCACTATCAAATGGTCCTCTCTCCCGCATTCTCCCCACGAGATCTACTCCGCCGCCGAAGATGGGACCGTCAAAGTCTTCCACACAGGAGCTCAGCGCGTCCTTGCCGACCTGGTCCTCCCTCCCGACCTCCCTCCCCCCCTCGCCCTCACCCCCATCGACGCCGTGGGCACCCTGGCCGTGGGTGTCGGGGGCCAGATCGTCCTCTGGGACCGCCGGAGCGGGCGGGACACGGCCGGGGGGGGACAGGGGCCGACGGGCCGGCATCATCCAGGCGGTGTCTCAGAGTTGGTCTCCCTGAGCGGGGGGGGGGAAAGCGGCTTGCTGGTGAGCGGCGGACTGGAAGGGGCGGTGCGGGTGTGGGACTTGAGGGGGGGCGTGGAGAGTGTCGAGGCACGGAGTTGCCTGACGCAATTTTCTGTGCCGGCGGAGGAAGGGGGTGTGGCCTCCCTGCAAGCACACACGGGCCAGACAGGGCTCTTGGTGGGGACCGAAGGCAGCTGTTTGTACGACCTTAACTTGGCGGCGGTCGCACCATTTTCCCGCCCTTCTTGGAGGCTGAGACCGCCGTCACCCTCGTCCTCAGCTTCCTTGGTGCGGCATGTCTATCGAGGCGGCGGGCTGAACCGTTACAATTTGAAACGGAGCCAACGGTCGGAGGACGGCCGTTACTTCTTGCGGGGCAACGATGAAGGGCAGGTGTGTGTTTGGGAGGCAGGGAAGGAGGAGGTGTTCGTCCGGTGGGGGGGACGGCGGG
>Ga0102934_1003658_pt1 | contig 10436 bp, 7 predicted proteins | sample SalPonR2_A_D1_MG_FD_78175 | JGI IMG/M metagenome (GOLD analysis project Ga0102934, IMG submission 78175) | Salt pond soil microbial communities from South San Francisco under conditions of wetland restoration - Salt Pond MetaG R2_A_D1_MG | ecosystem: Environmental > Aquatic > Marine > Intertidal...
CTGTTTGCGATGGATATCCCAAAGGTTTCGCTCTTTTTTCAAAACCGAGTCCTGAGGATCCTTTACTGCCGCAATATTCATAGAAGGGCAATATATTAAGCCCATAATTTCCAGCGGAAGTTACTATATCGGACCATAATTCCGGATATGGAGGCATATATACCCAATCATGCCCTCCATATTTGGATGAGTCCCATCCCTGATTGGCACCGAACTCCAAAAGATCTTTAGTGAAGGTATTCATACCTAAAAATTTCATTAATTTCATTTTATAGATATACCAGTCCAGACGTGTTGTAACCCCGCGTTCGCTGCTGTTAGCTGAGTGTACGATTTGATCTGCCATCTCCTCACGAAAAAACAGTTGACGGTGCGGCTGACCTGCTGGTAGATTCAGGTCAAGCTCATAAGTTGCTGCATCCGGTGCTTGATAAAGTTTAATATTTTTTACAGCGGCACCATGAGAGAGGGGGGCCTGCTCAGGAGAAAATTGCGCAATAGTAACCCAAAAACCATCTGCCGGTAGTTCAGTATAGTTACCATCTTCTTTTATGCCGGTAAAACGGTTATGCAGGAAAAAAAATTGTCTCCATTTTTCAAATTTTCCGGATAATGGCTTATCAAGTGATTCCGGGTTAGGACTTATATAAGGAGGATCAAGAGCATCACCAATAGTAGGGCCGGTATGAAAACCGCGGGTTGTTTCGCAGCCTCCATTTATTACAAACATTGAGCGGGGATTATCCTCTGGATAAATGATTTCCAGTATGTATCCATTTCCCGGGGACAGACCCTGCCCCTGTCCTACACGATAGGAAACATATTTCATACCATCACCGCTATTGGGAATTACCCGGCAATTACTGCTAAGTATATTTTGCGTGTTGTTGTTGCCATAAGCATCTGCCGGTGTGGTGGCAGCACAATCTATGCTTTGCACTAAAGTTAAATTTTCAAATATACTGTCATCATAGTTATAATTTGTAGCCGGTCTGCTGGAAAAAGATGCGGAGCTTTGAGCGGATATTGCTCCGGAAGCTGAAGCTGAGGAGCTAAAAGCAGAACTGGCAGAAAGAGATGAAGCGGATGATGAACCCGAGGAGGAAGTTATATGATGTTGCATTTGTTCCAAAAACAGTTCCCTTTTACCGCGAAAAATATTAACAGCAAATATTATAGTTAAAGAAAATACTGATATTAAAATTATTGTTAAATAATGTTTCATAAAATAACCCGTTTAAAAAGTAAGTCTGACCCCCGCGCCCAGCTGCGGCAGAAAGGCAACTTTTTTTAAATAAAAAGCCTTGTCTCTGATAATAAGCGTATTAAGGGAGAAAAGGATATAGCCCCATTTATATCCCAGCATTAAGTCCGGTGATATAGTAATACTGTTACCTGCTTTGTATCTGTTACGCATGATAGCATCATAACTAAAACGCAGCCGTAAGTCTGTAATAAAGGGTTTCTCTTTAAGAAAATGAAAGCCGATAAAAGTGGAAGTACTCATAAGGAAAATATCTTCATATTCCCATTTTGAGGAATCACTGTATATATCAACAATTGTCTGGGAATAATCAAATCCCCATCCAATGCCCAGACTGATGAGAGGGAAGCGGTAGGCAGCTGTGCCGGTGATAATATGGCCGTTGCCGAACTCCAGTGATAACAGCCATTTTTTTTCAGCTTTATTTATACTATAAGAATATGTTAAGAATATAATTAAAAAAAAACAAATTTTAAAAAAGTGCATTCTTCCTCTTTGAAAATTTTTATCTCCCATATAGTCATTTAATATAACATTTAACTTATAAAATGGTGAAAAAATGTAACCGTTTTCATTATACATTATATTTCAGACTTTGTCAAATTTCAGGCGCATATTTTAAAGCGTAATATTTTTAGCTAAAAAAAGCAGCTATAACTTTTTCAAAAAATTGCTTCATGATAAAATATATTCAAGGTTTAGCAGGATTTTTCGGGAATATATTGTAAGGTAGATCTATGTTGAAATGGCTTTTTAAAACCAAACATGAGCGGGATATAAAAAAATTACAGCCGCTGGTTGACCGGATCAATGCTTGTGAGGCAGATATTAAAAAACTCAAAGATGAAGAGTTTAAAGAAAAAACCGCATTTTTTAAAAAAGAGATAGCTGCCGGAAAAAATATTGAAAATATTCTTCCCGAAGCATTTGCCCTGGTCCGGGAAGCATCAGTGCGCACCCTTGGCGAGCGTCATTATGATGTACAGCTTATGGGCGGTATAGTTTTATGCCGCGGCATCATTGCGGAAATGAAAACCGGTGAAGGTAAGACACTTGCTTCAACCTTGCCGGCTTATTTACGCGCGCTGGAAGGTAAGGGTGTGCATATAGTTACAGTTAATGACTATCTTGCCAAACGCGATGCTGAATGGATGGCGCCTGTTTATGAATTGCTGGGAGTTACAGTAGACTGTATAGAAAAGCACCGTCCCCATTCTCCGGAACGCAGAGCTGCATATCAGGCTGATATAACCTATGGAACAAATAATGAATTTGGTTTCGATTATCTGCGTGACAATATGGTAGAACATATCAGTCAGAAAGTACAGCGTGCACCTTACTATTGTATTATTGACGAGGTTGATTCCATACTCATCGACGAAGCCCGTACGCCTTTGATCATTTCCGGTCCTTCAGATTCAAACGTGGAAAAATATTATGAAATTGATAAAATTATACCCCGTCTTAAACAAGCCAAAACAGATGAAAGCGGAAAGGAGATACCCGGTACAGGTGATTTTACTTTGGATGAAAAAGATAAAAATATTGTTCTAACCGAAGACGGTGTCCACAAAATAGAGAAACTGCTTAAGGTTGATAATTTATACTCACAGAATAATGTTGACGTACTACATCATGTGAACCAGGCTTTACGGGCTCATAAAATAATGCAAAATGACAGAGATTATATTGTTGAAAATAACAGCGTTGTCATTATTGACGAATTTACCGGCCGTAAAATGGAAGGAAGGCGTTTTTCCGACGGTTTGCACCAGGCTATTGAAGCTAAAGAGAGAGTCAACGTACGGTTGGAAAATCAGACTTTGGCCAGCATAACTTTTCAAAATTATTTTAAGATGTATCAGGTTCTAGCTGGTATGACCGGTACTGCTGATACGGAAGCAGAAGAGTTTAGTAAAATTTATAAACTCGATGTTGTAGTTATACCTACCAATCTGCCATGTATCAGAGAGGATTATTCTGACCGTGTATACCGCACAATGAATGAAAAATTCAACGCTATAGTTGATTTTGTAAAAGAACGCTACAAACAGGGACAACCTGTTCTTATAGGAACAGCTTCAGTAGAGATGTCTGAAACACTTGATAAACTTTTAAGCCGCGCAGCTCTGCCCCATGAGGTTTTGAATGCCAAAAACCATGAGCGAGAAGCTCATATTATTGAAAAAGCAGGCCATCAGGGTGCCATTACTATTGCTACCAATATGGCAGGCCGCGGCACGGATATCAAACTGGGACCTGGTGTAAAGGGAAAAGGCGGATTATGTATTGTCGGCAGTGAAAGACATGAAGCCCGGCGGGTGGACAATCAGCTGCGCGGCCGTGCCGGCCGTCAGGGAGATAAAGGCATGTCTGTTTTTTTTCTTTCCCTTGAAGATGATCTTATGCGCCGTTTCGGCAGTGAACGGATGTCAGGGCTGATGAAGCGTCTGGGATTAAAAGACGGCCAGGAGATACAGCACCGCTGGATTAACCGGGCTATTGAAAATGCACAGAAAAAGGTTGAAGGGCGCAATTTTGAGATCCGGAAACATTTGCTGGAATATGATGATGTGATGAACTCCCAGCGGCAGTTTATTTATACTGAAAGAAATTTTTATCTCTCCAGTCAAAACATGGAAGAGAAAATAATGGACATGATTGATGACGTGGTTACGGAACAGCTTTCCTCTTTTGCTGACGGCAGCAGAAAACTGAACGAGGATGTATATACACAGATCGAAAAATGGTTTAGCGGCGCTTTTGCTGTCAGTCTTCCTTTTGACCTGCAGGAGTTTTTAAATGCCGGTTATGAAAAGAATGAAGATAAACTGGTGATGCGGCTGCAGTCTGCCTATAAAGAGAAACGCAGTAATTATCCTCCGGAAGCAGTCTCTTCTGTAGAACGCTCGATCCTGCTGAATACCTTGGACTCGCGTTGGAAAGAACACCTTTTAAATATGGACCATTTACGGGAGGGTATACAGCTTCGTTCTTATGCCCAGACCAAGCCTTTGACTGAGTTCAAACATGAAGGCTATCGTTTGTTTCAGGAGATGCTGGCCAGTTTTAAAAACGAGGTAGTTGAGATCCTTTTCCATGTACGGGATATCAGGACCCAGGAAATAAGAAGCAATGTTATGTCCACTCCTGTGGAAGCCAAACATGAACAGTTTCAGGCCGCGGCCGCCGGTGCGCAGGAACAAGGCAGTTCCCGGCAGCCCAATCAGCTTCGCAGCCGTAAGGATGTAGGCCGCAATGATCCTTGCCCGTGCGGCAGCGGAAAAAAATATAAAAAATGCTGCGGGAGATAATATGAAATATATTTATTTAAGTTTTTTTTTCCTGTTTCTTTTTTCCTGTACTTTAAAAAATGAACTTGATCGTAAACCGCTTTTTACGCTGCAGGCCGGGGAACTGGGTATCGATACCGAGGCAAAACAGCCTTTCCCCAATAATATCATATGGGATAAAGATGATTTCTACTATGACAATTTTTATGCTCTTGCCGGTAATAACTATATTTTTTATAACCGCACTCCGGGTTTATTGCTTATTAAGTATAACAAAAATAAAAAAACCTATACAAACAGCTATGTCAAAGATATCTATTTTCTGCAGGCCTCCTCTTCCGAACTGGCTGAAGCGGTCCTGATTGATACCGGCCGGAAACATATAAAAATAATACACCTTTGTTTAAGCAACGCTGCTTATAAGGTTGCCGCCAGTGCATCTCTCAGTAATAGCAAAGCTGTAAAAGATACTGTCTACAACAATTATGTACAGGAGCTGACTACCAATGCTCAGGGTATTTACCTTTTGCATAATAAACAAAACCGCATTCTTCTATTTAAAAACGGTGCGCTGGAAACTGTTACGCTGCCGCGTAATATTCTGGCAGGGGATCAGCTTTCTATGACTAATATAAGTTTCCGCCGTTTTTTTCTGAAAAGTGGTACTGATAAATGTTATCTTATTTATCATCAGTTTGCTGATAAAACTATTAAGGCTACGGTAATCAGTGAGTATAACTATATCCGTAAACAAAATATCAAAACAGTAGTTGTTCCTTACAGCAAAGGAGTTTTTTTCAGTATTACCGCCGCGCATGAGGCTGTTTTTGCTGATTATCTGGAAGATCAAAAAACCGGTATTTATACTTTACATGACCTTGCCTCAACTGAAAATGAAAAAACCGCGGTTTATCTATTCAGGAAAGATGAATTTCCTTATGATTTCAGTTATGATAAGGAACGCTGGATAGGTTTTTACAAGATTAAAAACAGGCTGGAGTTTTACCTATGGAATTAACCTATATCAATACGGAAAATTTCAGCCGTATTGACCGGGAAACTATTCAGCAGAAAAAGATTCCCGCTGCCCTGCTGATGGAAAACGCCGGCAATGAGATCGGCAGAAAATTAAAAAGCATTTATTCCAGACATAATCTGCGCCGCATTCTGATCATCAGCGGCCGCGGTAATAATGGCGGCGACGGGCTGGTGGCTGCCCGTTATCTTGCCAGAAACTCTGTGCCTGTTTCCCTGCTTATAGTGGGCAGAGCTGATAAAAGTTCGCCGCTGTTTAAGGAAAAGTATAATTTACTACGCGATTTTAATATACCCTCTAAAGAAGTAACTGTTTTTACAGCTTCGGTAAAAACATATCTGCAAAAAAGTGATCTTCTTGTTGATGCTCTGTTTGGAACCGGTCTCAGCCGCAATATTAAAGGTGTTGCTGAAGAGGTTATTACTTTTGTCAATTCCTTAAACTGTACAAAGGTTGCTCTGGATATACCTTCAGGTTTACAGTGTGCTTTGGAAAAGAGTGTTGTCTTCCGGGCTGATTATACCGTTACCGTACAGGAATACAAACATCATTTTCTGCTGCCATGTTATGCTTGTTTTTGCGGTAATATAATAACAATCAAAATCGATTTTCCCAAAGCAATAACAGATAAATATATACGGAAAGTACGTATACCATTACCTGATAAGCAAACAGATAAAGGGGATTATGAACATAAATTAACCCGGGGCCATTCTTTGATACTGGCAGGCTCAAAGAATTATCCCGGCGCACTCCGTCTGGCTGCTGACAGCGCTGCACACAACGGCAGTTCCTATCTCACTCTTTATTCTCCCGCAGCTTATAACAATATATATGCACCGCAGGTTGTCTCCCGCCGTCTCTCCGCCGATTTTTTTAATATTGCTGCCTGGGATATGTGCCGTGCAAAGATAGAGGCTTCCCGTTTTATATTGTGCGGGCCAGGTATTGACCGCATGCCGGAAACAACTTTGTTTCTGGAAAAACTATTACAGTTTAAAGACAAATATTTTATCCTTGATGCAGATGCCCTCTTCCATTTAAAAAAAATTATAACCCAAAAGAAAAAAAAGCTGCCGCGCCGGAATATTTTAATTACTCCTCACATAGGTGAGTTTGCCGAACTCTTATCTGTAAAGAAAACCGCACTTTATAAAAATATTTTTAAACATTTAAAAACTTTTTATGATAAATATAAGATTAAAATTCTTTTAAAAGATGCTTATATTTTTTATCAGCATAAACAGCTTTCTTTTTTCCCCTTTCCAAATAAATTTCTGGCCAAAGCCGGCAGCGGTGATATTCTTGCCGGAATGATCCTGGCATTTTTCTCTTTATATAATGATTTTGATACAGCAGTGGAACAGGCTGTAAGAGAATTTATACGAAAAGCCGGCTGTATCAGGGAAAAGTATGGCGCCCGCGCTTCTGTCTATAAAATGGTTACAGAGGAAGTATGATTTTTAAAAGCAATAACAGCGGCCGGCGTTCAGACAAAGAAGAGCAGATTAACTCCCGGATAGAAAAGCTAAAAAAACAGGGGGTGGAATACCACTATGACCGTAAACCGGCAGCAGCCAAACGTCTTGCCCGGCATGAGGCTATGACCTCTGCCGGTCGCAGAAAATTCAATAAAATTATAATTTTTTCCATACTTATTATATGTGCTGCTTTACTTGTTTTTTCTGCTTTTTATGATGATGATCCGGTGCTGCAAACCAATGATTTTATACTCACACTTGAATTTTATGATAAGCAGGGTATGAATGAGGTAAAACTGCTGATTGACAGTGTGCAGGAACAAAAGGTAATCCCCCGGGGGACCAGGCTGACTGTACAGCTTTGGAACAGAACCAAAAAGCTTAAAGAATTTGTCATACCGTTTACCCGTAAGATAGTAATAAAAAAAGGCAATCCCTTTTTCTATACTTTCTCCATTAACAATGCACTCCGTTTTGACCTGGCCCGGGTCTGTTTTATATCTGATAAAATGCAGATAAACGGTGATATAAAAATAGGGTTTTAATTTGCGTGTCCTGAAAATTTTTTTTACAGCTTTATTGCTTTTTATTTCTGTAACGGGCTCTGATCTGCATCAGGAACTGCAGAAAATGCTCGACGGCGGCGGGCGCAGCAAAGACTATTACCGTGAACTTGGTGTTTTGTATGTTTTTGCGGAAAATCATAACCAGGCAGCTGTAATCTGGCAAAGGCTTTACAAAACCTATCATGACAGTTTTGATCTTTTTAATGCAGCTTTAGCCCGGACTGTAGTAGATCCCCTGAAAGCCAATCTTTTATGGCAGCAATACCTGAATCTGCCTGAGAAAAAACGCAACGGCCCCCGCTGGGACAGCGTAGCCCGTCTTATCAAAGAGATCAACCGCAACCAGGGTGTTGCGGATAAAAAGAAATATAAAAAAGTTTTACGTGAGACCTATATGGGAAAAGGATATTATACGGTAATACTGCTGGTTGATATCTATCACCGGTATCATAAGCCGGTGTTATTATATCTGGAAACCAGGGCTGAGATGTATATGCGCGCCGGTTACCTCAAGGAAGCTGAGGAACGCTTTAAAAAAATTTACGGCAAATACGGCGGCAGCGGTTCTTTGTATTACCTGGGCCGCGTTTATTTCAAACAGCAAAAGTGGCCTTTGGTTAAAACAGTGTACAGTAAAATTAAATCCAGCAATTATAAAGACAGAAAATTTTACTATACGCTGGGTATAGCTGCTTTTCATATGAATGATCAAAAACTTTACGCAAAATGTTTGCATAATTTAAAAGAAAAAAAGGACAGCAGCGGCAATAATGACCTGTTGGTAAAACTTGAAAGTCTTAAAAAAGAAAAATGAATTTCATTAATCATAACGTACAGAAACTTAAAGCTTATGTTTACGGTGAACAGCCTTCCCGCAGCAGCGGTGTAATCAAACTCAATACAAATGAAAATCCCTATCCGCCGCATCCGGATATGAAAAAAAAACTGGCCGGTTTCAGGACTGATCTTTTGCGTCTCTATCCTGATCCCCAATGTCATGCCTTAACCAAAGCTGCCAGTGCTTATCTTGCTATAGACAGTGGCTGTATAGTTTTTGGCAACGGTTCTGATGAACTTATCGCTAATATATTTAAAATTTTTTTCGGCAGTAATGATAAAGTACTTTTTACCGAGTATACTTATACCTATTATCACGTTTTTGCCGGCATTCATGGCCTGCGGGTTTATACGCTGCCCATGCAACATGATTTTAAAGTTGATCTTAAACTGGTAAAAAATTATCCGGTTAAAGTTGTTTTTTTAACCAATCCCAATTCCCCCACGGGTATAGCTGTACCGGCAGCGCAGATAGCCGCCGCTTTAAAAGAGAATAAAAACAAGCTTTTTATAATTGACGAGGCGTATGCTGATTTCGCTGATGAAAACTGTATCCCTTTACTCAGGCATTTTTCTAATCTGGTTATACTAAGAACTTTTTCCAAAGCTTTTTCCTTTTGCGGCGGCCGGCTTGGTTATGCTTTAAGCACTAAAAAAAATATAAAAGCTTTTTTTAAAGTAAAAGATCCTTATAATATTAGTACAGTAACACAGTTACTGGGAGAGGATATTTTCAGAAATATCAATTATTATAAAGGCCATATAAAAAAAATTATTGCTCTTCGGGAACATTTTGCTAAACAGCTTGTTGCACTCGGTTTCAGTGTGCTCCCCTCTTCTGCCAATTTTATTTTTTGTACGCACCCCGGGCTGTCCGCAGCAAGTCTTGCAGCCTATTTAAGAGAAAATAATATTTTGGTCAGATATTTTAATAAACCGGGTTTAAAAAAATATTTGCGTATAACCATCGGAACCGAACTGCAAATGCAAAAAGTATATAAAAGGATAAGTCACTACCTAGATGCAAATTAAAACCGTTTCATTGTTTTTAACTATTGTCCTGTTTTTTATGCTTACATATGCCCGGGCTGAAAATAAAGAGCAGGCAGAGACTGCTGCTGCCGGGAAGGAGCAGCCGGCAAGCGGAGAGAGTAAGAGCCAGCTTGCTTATTATAAGGATACTTTTCGTTTCGGTACTGCTGAAGAGCAGCTGGAACTCCTGTCCAAATATCTGAATTTTGATAAAAAAATCTCTGGATCAGAATACTGGTCAATTCTGGCTCTGCCTGTTTCCAACAGCCGGCAGAGGGAGGTACAGAATGTTTTGATGGATATAATTAAAAAGCATAAACTGAAACGTTATTATACTTTTTATGAAAAAGTTGTCGCCGGTTTTATTCAGGAAAAAAAATATTTTAAAAAAAACGAACTACTGACCTTGCGTAAAGCTTTGAAGCATATGACTGCGCTTTCCAATAAAGCTTACGCTGAATATATGTTGTATTTTTATACCAACCGTCAAAATTTCAGGGATTATCCCCGGGTTATTGCTGCCGCGATCAAGGGTATAGGGATGGCGCAGACACCCGGTTTCCGCTCCCGGTTTAAAAAGTTTTATTATGAAACAGATGCCAAGTCCATACATGCAGCTCTGGTACAGGCCCTGGTCTCCTATCAGGAAGAGGAGGATATCAGCTTTCTGGAAAATATAATTATGGATCCGGCTGAGGAGGCTGTTGTAAAATGGCATGCTGTTGCCTCGCTTAGCCGCTACAGCACCAGTAAAAAGGCTTTTAAGCTGCTTAAGCTCTGTATGGACCATGCTGATACAGGTATCAGGGCCCGGGCTGTTTATGCCGCTGCCTTTTTTAAACAGCCGGAGGTCAGGGATCTTTTAATAAAAGCAGCCAGGGATGATTCAGACCGTATACGCTACTTTGCTATAAAAGGTATGGAAAA
>Ga0102934_1003660_pt1 | contig 10430 bp, 14 predicted proteins | sample SalPonR2_A_D1_MG_FD_78175 | JGI IMG/M metagenome (GOLD analysis project Ga0102934, IMG submission 78175) | Salt pond soil microbial communities from South San Francisco under conditions of wetland restoration - Salt Pond MetaG R2_A_D1_MG | ecosystem: Environmental > Aquatic > Marine > Intertidal...
ATTGACGAAATCAATGCTAAAATTAAATCCGGAAAATCCGTTGTACTAACTGCTGAGGAAATTTCAGAAATGGGAAAGGAAAAATCAGCCCAGGAAATAGCATCCCAGGTTGATGTTGTTACTACGGCAACTTTTGGGCCGATGTGCTCGTCGGGAGTTTTTATGAATTTTGGTCATGCTGATCCACCAATTCGTATGCAGGAAGTCACTCTGAATAATGTCGAAGCCTATGCCGGGTTGGCCGCTGTTGATGTTTATTTAGGCGCTACTCAGACCGATCCAGATAATCCCAAATACGGAGGTGCTCATGTTATCCAGGAACTCATTGAAGGCAAAGCTGTCCATTTAAAGGCCAAAAGCACAGGTACAGATTGCTATCCCGGAACTTCTGTTGATACGGAGATCACCAAAGATAGTATTAATGAACTTTATATGTACAATCCTCGCAATGCCTACCAAAATTATCCAGTAGCAACCAACACAACTAACCGGCATATTTATACTTATATGGGTAGTTTACTGCCAAATTTGAATAATGCTACTTATTCTACGTCAGGTGAATTGAGCCCACTGCTCAATGATCCGGAGATGGAAACAATTGGAATTGGCACAAAAATATTTCTGGGCGGCACAACCGGTTTTGTCAGCTGGCAGGGCACTCAGTTTCATACAACAAAACCTAAAAATGAATTCGGAATCCCTCTGGAAAATGCTGCAACCCTGGCTCTGATCGGTAATTTGAAAGAAATGAGTTCGGAATATATTCAGGCGGCTTATTTTGAACAGTATGGAGTCAGTATTTTTATTGGTCTAGGAATTCCAATTCCGATTATAAATGAAAAGATCGCTAAAGCTGTCATGATTCGAAATGAACAGATTGAAACCACAATTTGCGATTATGGGAAAACCGGGCATCCAGCTATTGGACGCACCAATTATAAAGAATTGCAAACTGGTAGCATAAAAATTGACGGAAAGAAAGTCAGGACAGCGCCAATGTCCAGTATTCCCAAGGCCCGAAAAATTGCTGCCTCATTAAAGAAGTGGATTGAAGAAGGAGAATTCACATTATCAGAACCTGTGCAGGCTTTTCCAAAGGGAACATCATTAAAATCGCTCAATTCTCAGGGAGACAAATAATATGAAGAAAAAATATATTTTATCATTTAATCAGGAATCTGTCAATAAGCCAGTTACTTACGATCTGATTAAAAATTTTGATATAAAAATCAATATAATAAAAGCCAATATTTCTGCTGATGAAGCCGGTCATCTTCTTGTTGAAATGGAAGCTGATCAGGAAAATATGGAGAAATGTTTTCAATATCTGGATGAAAATCGAGTTGAATATGTACCTGCTGAAAATAGAATAGTCTTTGAACAGGAAAAATGTGTTGATTGCGGAAGTTGTACAGCTGTCTGTTTTGCTGAAGCCCTTACTCTGGATTCAGAGACCAGAGAGCTCCAATTTGATCCAGAAAAATGTGTGTTTTGTAAATTGTGTACAAAAGCCTGCCCCTTAGGATTATTTGAGATCCATTTTAATGAGTGAAATACCGACAGAAAGATTTTACCGTCAGGGAATGGGTGAAGAGCGTTTCAATTCTTTTGTAATCACCTATAAACAATCGGATATCTGGTGCGCTGTTTCTAAGGAAGCTGCGGCTGAGGGAATTGAACCCTTCGCCGTTGAAGAAATGAAAAAATTACGTCATCTTCTTGATAATTATATAAAAAGCCGGGATGAATTTCTATCAAGTCATCAGCCCATAAAATTTGACCCAGCTGCTCCGGCCATTATCAAAAAAATGTTGAGTGCGTCCCAGCGGGCTGGAACTGGACCGATGGCTTCTGTGGCCGGTGCTTTTTCTCAGTATATTGGCAAAAAAATATCAGACAAATTTCACCCCCGGGAATTGATTCTGGAAAATGGTGGTGATAATTACATCATAATAGAAAAATCTCTGACATCCTCGATATACGCTGGCAATTCACCTCTATCAGGAAAAATTGGTCTAAAAATCGATCCCAAATTTGCTCCCCTTGGTGTGTGTACATCGGCGGGGACATTTGGCTCTTCGAAAAGTTACGGCCAGGCCGATGCTGTTGTGATTGCCAGCAAAAATACTCTCCTGGCTGATGCTTATGCTACAGCTTTGGCCAACAAAATTAAAACCAAACAGGACGTAGAAAAAATAGCAAGTTTGGCTGAGAAAATTGACCCAATACTGGCTTGCATTATAATTAAAGATGATAAAATGGCTGTGAATGGAAAGATGGAAGTCGAAATTTTATAAATTTATATGAACATTAACAAACTTACGGCCATTACGGCCATTCCGGCAATTAAACCGGTAATTGAAAGATGATGCTCACCATATTCCCTGGCTGTAGGCAATAATTCATCAAGAGAGATATAGACCATTATCCCAGCAACAGAAGCAAAAACATAACCAAATACCATAGGTCCCATAAAAGGCCGCAAAATTAAATATCCGATTATTGCGCCAAGAGGTTCTGATACACCGGATAGGAAAGAATAGAAAAAGGCTTTTTTGCGATCTCCAGTAGCGAAATATATTGGTACCGATACAGCAATTCCCTCGGGAATATTATGAATCGCAATAGCGACGGCAATGGCAATTCCCAAACTGGGTTCATTGATGGCCGCTGTAAAAGTTGCCAATCCTTCTGGAAAATTATGGATGGCAATGGCTAAAGCCGAAAATAGGCCCATCCGCAATAGATCATTGTTTTCTGTAGACTGAGGAGTTTCCATATCCTTTATTTTTTTGACCTCATGAGGATTTTCATAGGAAGGTACAATTTTATCGATAAAGCCAATCAATGCAATGCCGCTAAAAAAGGCAATCACAGTTAACCAATGCCCCATTACATAATTGGTTCCTTCAATCAGCGAGTCCCGGGCTTTGTCTATAATTTCAACAAAGGAGACATAGATCATTACACCAGCCGAGAATCCCAAACTTGTGGATAAAAATTTGGGATTTGTCCGTTTGGTGAAAAAGGCCAGAGCACTACCTATACCAGTTGACAAACCAGCGAATAAAGTCAATCCAAAAGCAACTAAAAAATTGGAACCAATCATAAAATCAATTTCCTTGTATTAAAAACTAGAAACAGCGACCTTTGTCATCTTTGCGGCAATCATCTCCAGGACATTGATAGCAAATTTCGTTTTTTAGATCTTTGCCTTCAAAATAATCAGTCACATTTTCCAGTGTAGTTGTAGCAATATTATTAAGGGCCTCTGTTGTAAAAAATCCCTGATGAGATGTTATTAAAACATTGTTGAAAGTTAATAGTCGGGCTAGCACGTCATCACTGATCAATTGGCTGGAAAAATCTTCGAAAAAATATTTGCTTTCTTCTTCATAAACATCTAAAGCTGCTGAACCAATTTTTTTATGCTTCAAAGCATCGATTAAAGCTTTTGTATCAATTAAATGGCCACGGCCAGTATTAACAATCATGACGCTATCTTTCATTTTTGCCAGACTTTCCTTATTGATCATGTGATAAGTTTCCTTGGTCAGAGGACAATTCAACGAGACAATGTCTGATTTTTTGTATAATGTATCGAGATCAACGTATTCATAACCAGCTTTTTCAGCATATTCCTGATCTGGATAGGGATCATAAGCATAAATATTCATACCGAAACCATTCAAAATGTCGATCAGTATTTTACCGATTTTCCCGGTTCCAATTACTCCAGCATTTTTGCCATGCATATCAAAGCCCTGCAAACCGCTGATAGTGAAATTATTATCATTGACCCGGTAATAGGCTTTGTGGATTTTTCTGTTCAAAGACAGGATCAAACCGATCGTATGTTCAGCAACAGCATAAGGCGAATACGCCGGTACTCGAACGACATGCATATTTTTGTAAGCTGCTTTTAAATCCACATTATTATATCCTGCTGAACGCAGCGCTGTCAATTTTATTCCATAATCATTGAGTTGCTCAATTAATTCAGCAGTTAATTGGTCATTGACGAAAATGCAAACAGCATCGGCATCCTGAGCCAGAATCACTGTTTCTGGTGTGAGATGATCGTCAAAAAATTTGAGATCAAAATCATATTTTTGATTTACCTTATTAAATACTTCTCTATCGTAATCTTTAGAATCAAAAAATGCTATTGTTTTACCCTGCATTTTTTATCACCTTTAATTTTTAACAATTGAAATTACATTTTAAAAAGCGATTAAAGGCCCTTCAAAGTCTATTTAAAGGGCCTTTAAAATTAATATACCAGAAAAAATATTTATACATTTTTCTGAGATTAACAAACTCCCAATCAATGAATTTTAACAGAATTTAATCATTTAATAGAATTAAAATGCATCTAGGATTCTAAAATCAGATGTCAAGACTTTTCCAATTAATTAAGGAGTAGGATAAAAAGTCAGATTGTTTGTCAGATGGAAGATATATTTTACTCTTCGACTTCCAGGCTAACTATCTTGGCTGTGACACCTTTGAGAAGATTCAGCTTCCTGTTCAATTCCTGATGTTTATCCTTGTCGCCAGCCAGTTCAATAAAAATATTTCCGATTTCGGAGCAATCATCAAGAACACCTTCATGCATTCCCAGACGTGTCTTAATAAAGCAGCCCCATTCTGTAAGAATCTGTTGAACTTTAATAGCTTCTTTTTTGCGCTTATTGATCACAATTATCAAAAAATCTTTCGTCATAAAAGTCCCCTTATTCCTTATTAGTTATCAGTTAAGATGATTTCATCATACTGTACTTCAAATCTTAGTTTGTGTTTGGCTTCTTCATTGGCAAGAAATTCAAAAAGTTGTTGAATTTCCTGATCATCAGTTAATTCTTCCATATCAGAATAAAGTTGAAAAGCCTTTTTTTCGCGCTGCATTGCCAGGATAATAGCATCCTGAAGTCCCATTTTTTTCTTGGGGTCAACTTCAACCATATAATCTGAAATTTTTAAATTTTTAGTAGCCCGAGAAGCATTAGGGAGTCCTCCAGTTTTCTGGACATTTTGTAATTTTCTCTTGTGACCCTGTTCTTCCTGGGCAAATTGTGCAAACATTTCAGTTATTTGTTTATCTTTGGCTTTTTGCGACCATTCCTGATAAAAGTCGGAAGCTTCTTGTTCTTTTTCTATGGCAAAATTAAGAATCTCATCAATAGATTTAAAATATAATTCTTTATTCATAATACCTATCCCGGAATTAAAATCCGGTGGAGACCTATCAGCCTCCACCGGATATGTTTATGCGATTTTTACTCTTCGTCTTCTTCTGGAGTAAATGTTCGTGTAGCAAGTTCTTTGTCAATCATAAAGATTCCATTACCGGCATCACCAATTAACTCAAATTTGTCAAGTATAGAACCTACGTTGTCTTCTTCTTCGACCTGTTCAGTCACATACCATTGAAGAAAGATCTCAGTAGCGTGATCGTTTTCTTCTTTGGCCAGATCAACGAGGTCATTTATTGATTTAGTGATGAACTTTTCATGCTCTAGAGATGCTTTGAACATGGCTTTGATAGATTCGAACTCCGTTTCAGGCTTTTCAATGGCCTCGAGTACGACCCGACCACCTTGTTCATTAATATAGTTATAGATCTTACGAGCATGGAACATCTCTTCTTCAGCTTGAACATCCATCCAGTTGGCTACACCTTCTAAGCCATCATGTTCTGCCTGAGCAGCCATGGATTGATATAAATAGGCTGAAAAAAGTTCTTTATTAACTTGCTCATTTAGTGCTTTTTCAATCTTCTTTTTCAACATGATCTGTATCCTTTTAGTTTAACTTTTCCATAATCCGTGAACATTGCAGTATTCGCGTGCAGATAGTTCTTCAGCTTCAACGTGAAATACGGCTTCCGGTTTATCACCAGGATTAAGATATTTGCGATGGACCTGTCCATCAGCAATTAATTCAATCCATTCAATATAGTGTTTTTCTTCCATAGGATGAGCTGTGTTTTCTCCAACTTTAACAGTGACTTGACCACCATCTTTTTCTATAAAAGGGACATGCTTTTCAGTGGAAGAATCTTCAGTTTTTTCTTCCATCTTTTTCATGTCTTCACCACAGCAGACAAGAGTACCACCGCCTACATGAAGTACTTCTACAACGTTACCACATACTTCACATTTGTAGACTTCTCTTTTCTTCATTATTACCTCCTATTTAATTTTAATAAATTTAACATTTACTTGTTCTGAATGAACTTAGAGACATACGGACTGACACCTGGTTTATCTCTTCTATAATGTCCGGACGGCTCGCCGGTAAGAAGTTCTTCAAACCAGGCTTCATGTTCTGTTTCTTCATGCAAAATAGCTGCGGACAGTTCATAAGTTCTCGGATCTTTGCCATGAACATAGTTGCAAATATCCGTGTAAACCCCAACAGCGCATCTTTCTGCATCAAGAAGAACCTTTAAAAGGTTCTCAGTAGTGGGCTCATCAGGCAATTCTGCGTCCATACATGAAGCTCTATCAGCAAAATCTCTGATGTTTTTAGGTAGTTTGCCACCAAGTTCGTATATCCTGGGAACTAAGGCCTCGAAATGATTCCTGTCTTCCAATCGAGCATCTTCTATTATCTCTTTTATTGCTTCACCTTCTAACCCAACGGCATGAGTGCGGAGATTCGTATAATAATAGTAAGTTGTGAATTCAGCTGCAGCTGCATTTATCAGTTTCTTCAATAAAACATCTACATCTAAACCGGCTTTTTTGATTAATTCGATATTCTTCTTAGCCATTTTTTTTTCTCCTTTAAATTGGAGTAAATACCCAGGTCTGTATTCACCTTATTATTTAGCCTCTTTGTGACACAACCACCAGTCATAGCATTCATATTCTTCTTTGCGTTTCTTAGCATCTTTAACATTAGAAGCTGGTGGTACAATTACGCGATCCTTGATCAGTTCATTTTCAGGCCAATTAGCAGGCATAGCTGCTTTGTTCTTGGCACCAACCTGGAAGGCTTTGATCATTCTCAAAAATTCGTCCATATTCCGTCCTAGTTCCTGGGGGTAATACAGAATAGCTCGTACTGTTGATTCCGGATCAACGATTAGAACAGCACGAACTGTATCAGTTCCTTTGTTAGGATGAATAAATCCCAGTTTCTTGGAAATATTACCAGTATCATCAGCAATAATAGGAAATTCAATTTCTGTATCCAGATTTTCTTCAATCCATTCTACCCATTTGATGTGGGAGAAAACCTGATCAATACTCAGACCAACTAGTTCAGTATTAAGTTTTTTGAATTTATCATAACGTTTTTGAAAAGCAACAAATTCAGTTGTACAAACTGGTGTAAAATCAGCAGGATGACTGAACAAAATCAACCACTTACCTTTGTAATCTTCCGGTAAATTAATTTCACCATGAGTTGTTTTAGCCTTGATCTCTGGTAATTTGTCACCAATTAGTACTTTTCTTTCTTCTTCCATGATTTTACTCCTTTTTTTTATTATTTAATATAATTAACTCAACTTCTCTTTCAATTCAGATAATTTCACGACATGCTTGCGTTCTTCAGCTATTATCTTTTCTATTTTGCTAACTTCACTCTCAGGAACAGTAGTTTGCATTTCTCTATAATAAGCAATTGTATCCAATTCTTTTTTGATAGCATAATCAACAGCAGGTAGAGCTTCTTCTATTTTATTAATATCATCTTCCAGTTTTTCCATACTAAAAATTAAATTATCAGCATAGGCTTTCAAATATTTGAAATATTCGCCAGGATAACTTTCCGATGGTTTATAATCCTGAATATCTGCAAGCATAGCCTGGAAGGTTTCTTTATGCTTGACCTCTTCGTCTGCTAAAAATTCAAAAAGGTCTTTCAAATCTTGATTGGCAAGTCTGGCACTAACTTTTCTGTAAAACTTTTCGCCATTTTCCTCAATTTTTAAAGCGAACTGATAAATTTCATCAGGTTTAAACATTGCCATAATAACCTCCAAATTCTTTGAACATCCTGATTCCTCTTAACCTCCTAAAAAAACTCTCAAAATACTGATATTTTAATCCAGTTCTTCAAATTCTTCTTTGCCTACTCCACATTCGGGACAGACCCAATCATCTGGCAAATCTTCAAAAGCTGTTCCAGGTTCAATTCCGCTATCAGGGTCACCTTTTTCCGGGTCATAGACATAACCACAAACAGTGCATTCATACTTACTCATAACTTTCTCCTTTTGTTTTAATTAAACGATGCATTATAAATAATAACATAAAAATCTTCGCAAATTTTGCTTTAATCGTTTATAAATTGTCATCGTATTTTTTTTCCTGCAACAATTTAATATTTAGCATAATTTTACAAAAATGTCAACCCTGTTAAAGATTTATCAATTATTCTTTTTCCAGACATTTTTTACATATACCTTTGTAATAGCACTGAACCTCATCTACCTTATTACCTTCAATAGTTTCAACACAGTTTCTACCCAAAGATTTTTCCGGACTAATGTCATAAATTTGACCACATTTTAAACATAGAAAGTGGTCGTGATCATTTTTACTGAGATCATAATGTGTTGTAGTTCCTGCGATATTGAGTTCATCAACAATTCCTTCTTCCACAAAAACCTTCAAAGTATTATAAACTGTAGTTTTTGATATAGTCGGAATAGTTTTGACCACGTCTTCATAGATTTTTTCTGCAGTTGGGTGTTCTTTACTGTCCTCAAGGTACTTCATGATCATGATCCGGTGATATGTAGGTTTTACATTCTTGGATTCGAGATAATTTTTGATATTTTCTACTTTTGTACTCATTACAAAACGAAATTAGGAACAAATTAACAATTTGTCAAGCTTTATTGCAATTTTTCTTAATTTTTTGTATCCTTTATCTGAACTAAACAATATTTGTAACGATTATTCCTGAATACCATCGAAATTGGTATTAGGATTTAGACTTTAACGAAAAAAAATAAAACAGGAGTTGGTAATATGTTAGAAATAAAAAACCTGGCAGTTGAGGTTGAAGGATCTAGTATCCTTAAAGATATCAACCTGCACATTAAGCCAGGCGAAATTGTAGCCCTATTTGGCCCGAATGGTAGCGGAAAAACAACACTACTAATGGCTGTTATGGGTTATGACAAATATAAAATAACTTCCGGCCAGATAATTTTCAAAGGTCAGGATATTACTAATATGGAAATAAACGAACGGGTAAAGCTCGGTATTGGTATGATGTTCCAGAGGCCACCAGTTGTTAAAGGCGTTACAGTTAAAGACCTTATTCACATGGCAGGAGAACTGGAAGGTGACTACACGCAGCTTTCTGATCGTTTAAATGCTGATGCCTTTCTGAATCGTTATTTGAATGATGGATTTTCCGGAGGTGAGATTAAGCGTTCCGAATTACTACAGCTTTTATCCCTCCAGTCTGATCTTTTGCTCCTTGACGAACCAGAATCCGGAGTCGATGTGGAAAACGTGGAATTAATCGGTCGGACCATTAACGACATGCTCCATGAAAATTTGATAATTGAAGGCAACGGTCTAACCAGGAAGCAGCGCCACAATAAGAGAAAAAGATCAGGTCTTGTGATCACTCATACTGGTCATATTCTTGATTATGTAAATGCTGACCGGGCCATAGTATTTATTGATGGACATATTGTTTGTAAAGGCAATCCTGGTGAAGTTTTAAATATGATTAAAAGCAATGGTTTTGAGGAGTGCAAAAAATGCGATCAAAAGATATAGCAGAATTAGAGCTTAACGAATTAAAAGTCGAGAAAAAAGATGAGCATCCTTATGAGGAAGATCTTTCTAGCTTAAGCGAGGAGGATAAGGATAGGATGAAACATGCTGGTGTTGATCCTGATTCTGATGACAAATCAGGAACTTTTTTAATGAAGGATCAATCTGTAGTTCATTGTAATATTGCTCAGGACAGTGTTGAACTGCTCAGCATGGAGAATGCTTTACAGAAATATGAGAATCTAAAAGATTATTGGTGGAAGCTGGTATCACCTGAAAAAGATCAATATACTCAGAAAGTTAAAGAAAATGATGGACAGGGTTATTTCATCAGAGCCCGCAAAGGCCAGAAGGCACTTTTTCCTGTCCAAACCTGTTTGTATTTGGAGCATTCTGGTACAGTTCAATCAGTTCATAATGTGATCATTGCTGAAGAAGGTTCGGAAGTTGACATAATCACCGGTTGTACTTCCCGAGAAAAAGCCAATCAGACCAGTGCTCATCTAGGTGTCTCAGAGATTTATGTAAAAAAAGGTGCCAAAGTAACCTATTCCATGATCCATAACTGGGATGAAGATGTAAAAGTTCGCCCCCGCACAGGAGTTCGAGTAGAAGAAGGTGGCACTTTTATATCCAATTATATAAGCATGAAAGCGGTCAAAGATGTTCAAATGAATC
>Ga0102934_1003662_pt1 | contig 10427 bp, 16 predicted proteins | sample SalPonR2_A_D1_MG_FD_78175 | JGI IMG/M metagenome (GOLD analysis project Ga0102934, IMG submission 78175) | Salt pond soil microbial communities from South San Francisco under conditions of wetland restoration - Salt Pond MetaG R2_A_D1_MG | ecosystem: Environmental > Aquatic > Marine > Intertidal...
CTCCCCCCCTCCCCCCCCCCCCTAACCTTGAATAGCTTCAGGATGTACCGCGTGCCTGTCTCGTTCCAGGCTAGGTCCTGCCCCTCCATGGCCTCCGCCCGCCCCGTCACTTGGGCGAGTTTCAGGGACAGACGGAACAAACGCCCTGACTCGTACTCGTGGGAGAGGTGTCCTTCCAGGTCGTCCGCGGCGGCGTACTGCCGGTCCAGCTCGTCCAGGGCATACCGAGACAGGAGGGGCACGAGCTCAAAGACGCTCAGAGAGCCGGGCTTGCTGCAGAGCTGCAGGCTCAAGGCATGGAGCTCCGGAGAGTACTGTTGCCGTACTTGCGCGAGGGCGGCCCCGAGGCTCTGGGGGGTAGGCAGCGTGCGGGTTGCCAGGGTCAAGATCAGTCGACCGAGCATGGCCAGGTCCTCGGTTTGGAGCTCGGCCAACGTCTTGCGGGTCTCGCTTTCCAACACGTCCACCACCCCCGCGCACCCCAGGCGGAGACGCGCCCCCGTGGTGACCAGGACGTGGTTCGGGTGGAGCATGCGGCAGGCAGCCTGGGCGGCATGCACGGCCCGAATGGCGGAGACCAGCTGGGTCACGAAAGACCAGAGAAGTTTCTCGGGAAGGCGGGAAGGGCGGGCGCCGGAGTGCCCGCGGGAGGAGTCGACGTAGCGTTGGGTGACGCTTTGCGCCCCTGGATGATACTCGTGCAAGAAAAAGAGGGCGTTTCCGTGCTGAATAAAGACCTTGCTCAGCTGGATGATGTTGGGATGTTGGATCCGGCGCCAAGTCTCCAGCGCCCCCGCCACGATCTTGGGGGTGGAGCGCACGGAATCGAAGCGACGGAGGGCGTAGACCCGACCGTCTTCGTGAGAGAGGACTTTGTACGTGACGCTGGGGTAGCCAAAGGCCCCCGCCGTTCCCCTAGCTTTTTGGGCGTCGTCCAGGGGGTAGGCGTGGTGGAAGCCTGGGGGAATCTCCTTGTAGCGGGGGTCGTCTGGAGGGAGACTCCGGCCCTTGTCCAGGTCCTTCAAGAGGAAGAACTGCCGCAACTGCTCGGGCACCCCCATGCGCTGCAAGGTCATGCGAGGGGGGGCCGGGAGAGAACTCCCACCAAAGGACCAGTCGAAGATCTCGTCCCCGTAATGATGGAGGGGGTTGACTAGGGAATCACCGAGGTCGTCTTCCTCCGCCTCTCCCCCATAGGTTAGCCCCGCGGTCGCGCCGCCCCCACCGCGGCTACCACCGGGTTCAAACGGCATGGCTTGGGTGTTGAGGCCGTCCACGGAGGCGGAAGAAGACACCCGGAGGATCTCTAAGTCGCCGGCGCTGCTCCTGCTTCTCCCAATGCCTCCCCCCCCGCCCCCGGGCACGAAGGGTACGGCCCCCATGTCCAGCCTATTTGAGGCAGCACTTGGCTCGAAGGACATGGCTGTGGACCTCAAATTGCCGAAACTAGCTTGAGCGGGTAGAGAGGGACTGGCGTTGGCCCCAAGAGCGGGGCTCTCTGTTGACGCTTTGGGGACAAAGTGAGGCGCGTTCACCGCATACCGTAGGACCGAGGGAGGCTGTCTGTCTTCACTTTGTTGTTGTGACTGTCCATGCTGAGCCTGCTGCCCTTGAAAGGAGTAAGATGAGGACAGTGAGAGACCAGGCGTGGAGATGGTGGGCCGGGAGGGTACGGCGGAAGGAGTAGGAGGTGGTTGATCTTGGCGCCCTCCTACATCGACTCCAGGAAGGCCCACTGGCGGGCGTTGCTCTGCGGTAGCAGGTCCATGTCCAGATATTGACTCATAGTTTTGCTGCTGCAGTTGCCAGGGGTTTCGGGGAGGCAAAGAAGGGCCACTCTGCTCCTGCTCTTGTTCTCTTCCAGGCGGCTGAAATGCACGGCCGGGAAGCATTTAATGTTTGATCTTATTCTTATACGGAGAAAAAACAGATGCTACCGACGACGCATACGTCTCAAAGACTTTGACGTGTTTTTCTGTTGGAGAAAAAACCAAAGCGGGAAGGTAAAATTTGTTGCCTGTCTGTCGGTCAACGCAAGCATCCCGAACATGGTGATGATGCATGTCTGCGGTCACGAACGCTCTTGTTGAAGTATTCCTATCCCCTTCGGCCCCTTTCACATGATAGTACCTCCTTTTTAAAAAGCACTTATGCCGATGCTCACGCTTTTACAGCCTCATGGCCAAAAGCACTCCCCGGCTAAGTGGTAGCAATATTGCCTGCTTCAGCAGCCGGGCTGTGGAAATGTGATGAATTACATACCCACGCGTCATGTCAGGTAGGCAAGGCTACTTCCTTATGATGGTTTACGTACCCAAACGTCATCGGTTCCTTTGAGGGTCCCAAGCGGGAAAAAAAATGACCTTTCGGGCGGCTTTACGAGGCCTATACTGGGCCCTGAAGACGTTGGCGGAATCTCAATTGAAGCTGGAGGGCATGAGTCAATGTAAGTCGAAAGGGTATCCTGTATTTACCAATTGTTTTCTTCCCTTCCCCCCTCATCTGTCCTCTCGGTTCTCATACCGCTGCATTCTTTCTCTTTCACACGGCTTAAAGTTTTTAGCAGTTAAGATCAGTAGAAAGTGATAGTGGTAGCAACCAAGGCTAGCTCGAGCGTCATGCATGCATTTCACCAATTCGATGGCGAAATTTGCGGTGGGAGTGGCCTGGATAACAGTGAAGAAAAAGTGCGTACTACCCCTCACATGGGCTCCTGAAACGAACCCAAAGATCACGTGGCTTCCTCTCGCTACGTTCCCAGTTCCTTCAACTCGTTTTCGTGAACGCAAGGCAATGGGCCGACCGTATATTTTTAATGCAGAAGTATTATTTATGCGCAAAATATAGTTTGATGTCCTTTTGGGACACGGTGTGATTTGGGAGAAGGCTTGTCGGTGGTGAATACTTCTTCCCCTCACCCCCGTACCCCCCGGCTTTTCGTACCCCCCGGCTTTTCTCTTCTCATAAGACAGCATTAAAAAGGTTGGATTTTTGCACAACCTTTATGATTTTTGCATTAGTTTAAAACAGTATGGATAGCTACGATATTCTCGAAAGGCTCGGGGAGGGAAGTTATGCGACGTGCTGGAAAGGCCAGCACAAGATCACAGGAGAGGTAAGATGGGCGGCGACAACGAGGCACGTTGCCTCTATATATCATGTCAGCTCGATTATAAAAAGTCCCTGCGAAATGGCGCTTTACCTTTCCTATTAAGTTTTTCTATCATTCAGCTCCTTCGTGTCCGAAAACGATGTTATGGCCTGTGAATCTGACGTGTCAAAAATACAACCCGGCTTACCTCACACAGATGGTGACAATTAAACGCTTGAAAAAAAAGTACACGACATGGCAACAGTGCATTAAATTGCCGGAGGTCAAAGCCTTGCGATGTCTTCCACCGCATCCAAATATCACTCACTTAAAAGACTTGATCTATGATTGCCACGGCACCGTCTTCCTCCTTTTTGACTATATGAATGGAGGAAACCTTTATGAAAGCATGATTCGAGATAACATATGGCTAAGTAAGGATAGATCTGAGAAGAAAGTGGTGATACGGACCGTCATGCGCCAATTACTCCAGGCGCTCGCCTGTGTACATGAAAGAGGGCTCATCCACAGGGACATCAAGCCCGAGAACCTACTCTTGCACAGGACTGGAAGAGAAGGGGCGGAAGTAGAAAAACGAGTCCTCGAGATGAAAGGGAAGGAGGGCCGAGCGAACGAGACAGGAGCATGGTCAAAAACTGATAACTTGTCGACATTGTCGAAAAGCCATTCGCCTCCTCCTCATCGGGGCAACACCCTCGCGTGTGCGAAGGATGGGGGCACGAGCACCGATGACGAAAGCGCCGAATCTTTCCGCATAAAACTTGCCGACTTCGGCCTCGCCCGCTCCTCTCGTTCTGGGTCCTTTGCCCCGCTGACCACCTACATTGGCACCCGTTGGTACCGCGCTCCTGAGATCATCCGTCACTCCTCCAGTTACGGCTGGCCGGTCGACATATGGGCCATGGGCTGCGTATTTTACGAGCTGTTGACCCTCCAACCGCTTTTTCCTGGTGATTCGGAGGCAGAGACTCTGGCGATGGTGGAGAACGTGTTGGGCTCGGCGAGCACGGAGGGCTGGGGGCGAGAAGGGAAGCTACAGGGGAGGGCCGAGGGCCTTGCCAGACTCTTGCCCCTTTGGGTGGAACCCGAAGCTGCTGACCTTCTAAAATCCTTGCTGAGGTTGAAACCTCAGCAGAGGCCCACAGCGGAGCAAGCCCTGAAGCATCCGTATTTCAGGGGAAAGAAGTGGAGCGTGGAGGAGAGGCAGGCGGCAAACGGGGCATCCTGTGTGCCGCCCTCTCATCGACCGGAGTGCACGATCACGGCAACCTATAATGATGGACGCTTCGAGGGCCAGGTGGGGCAGGAAAGATGCGTGGGCCCCGGGATGTTGCGGGTCGAAACGCGAGGGCTGGTAGGCAAAGAGAGAATGAGGTGGGAGAGGAGGGAGGAGGAGGAGGAGAGAAGCCTGAGGTCGCTCGAGGGGACACTTGACACGCATGAAAATCAAGGAGAAGAACAAGTGGTGAAGACAAAAGATGGGGAGGAGGCAGGAATGAATGTGACGGGGGAGGAGGAGGAGGAGGAAGTGGAGGAAGAGGATGACGTCATGGACCTCCGTGTACTTCTTGACGAGCGTTTGGAAAGGCATGCGGCGAAGAGGAGGACTTGGAAAGGACAAGGAAAGAGCAAGTTGTCTTTCCTGAAGGACTTTGAAAGCATGGGTTATAAAAAAGGGCGGCACAGGGGCCACGCAGAGGACGGGAGAGACGGAGCAGAGGCGGAGGAGGAAGACAGGGAGGGGCCAAGCCGCGACACGAAAGAAGCGTATGAACAAACGTTCAGCGGCGAAAAGTATCACAATAGGGAGGAAACGCCTTCCGCACCTGCCCGCATGATCGAAGGACTGAGGCGGCCCTGGAAGGGACCTCGTGCCACGGAGGGTGTACCCGGGTTGCATGCACACCGCTGCCGGCGCGACGAAGCAATGACCACCCGCCCGCCCTTCGCGTGGTCCCCTGGGCGAGAGCTGGGCTCTGCAGGTTGGGGCTGGCAACCGCAGCGTCCCCCCTCGGCCAAGAACTTCGTGGAGTCCTGGTGCGGCGAGAGTGGAGGGGGGAGGGATCGCTCGGACCGCTCCCCGGCCCTGTCGACACCTTCCTACTCCCCTCCCTTCCTCTCACCCTGCCTTCCACCCTTCTCCTTGGCTACCTCGCACATGCCTTCTCTCAACACCCTCCCGGAGCGGCACGATCATCGTGCCCGTCGTCAAGCCGCTGGGCTCGATTCCTTACGGTCCATGCTCTTCCCGCCCCCCGTCCTCTCTCTTCGCTCCCTGGGGCCACTCGGCAGTCCTTCCCAAGCTCCAGCTCTGCATTCTTTCCCTTCTCTGCCGAGGGACTCCCTCCATTGGTTTGCCTCCTCCTCCTCCTCCTCCTCCTCCTCCCCTTCCTTCGCTTCCTGCCCTACCTTTACCACGTCTCCATCGTGCTCCTCCCCTTCCAACCCCGCCTCCGCAACTTCTTCTCCTACTTTCGCACCCTCCACCCCCTTTTCTTCCAATTCTTCCCTGTCCCTCCCGGCTTCGACTCCGCGAAGCCCAGCTATGAAGAAGCGTCGATACAAGGGTGAGTTCGCTTTGATGTTACCTTAGGAAAGACTAATATGGGCGGATACGTAGGTCAACCGCTCAGAATGTGCCAAGCGCATTCGCTGCCGTTGGACGGGAGTGGCCATGGCAACAAAAATAGAAGCTTAAATCACTGCGCGGGAATTTATGCTGCCATTGAGCAGACAGATGGAGAAAAAAAAATAGATTATTTGTTAGGGAGGGATGATGTCAAACTTTTGGCGCAAAACAAAACATGCACAAAACAGAATCGTGTTTGACGCGAAAAGTTATAAGCGAAGACATCACACCAGTGTAGAGGACATAGAAGTACTGTGGAATGTAGAAAAAGGTCGAAGCGTGAATTAGGAGGCCTCCCGCACCCTGGGAGCAGCACAATTAAATGTGTCTAACAAAGCTCAATCGATTAAATAGCAACCGGCTGGAAAGAAGAGATAGAAAAAGATCAGAAAAAAAGGATGTCCTAACTGGGAGAGGGGTACAAATATTCAATACTTAGTGTGCATGCTCAAGAAGGAAGGCGCACGTGGCCTTTCAGCCATAAAAAAATTTGGTCAAGATCTTTCCGTTCCTACACGGGCCTTCGATTGATACGTATGGATACAGCACGCGCTGGTTTGTCTGCGCTGCATTTTCTACGATGTATTCTTTTTCGACCCCCACAAATGGTCTCCTCTTCCACTTACCGCCCATTGCTTTGGAACGAGTCCTCCCCCCCCCCGGCGTTCACAATCTCGCGCTATATTACGTTACGTCCCAAGCCTTTCATCTCTCTACCATGTCTTTTGTAGAAGTGGCACGCCCTTTTCCGTTTCTTGCCCAGACACGTCAAGACGCAGGCATCCACATCATTCCCACTCCCTGGGGACGGTAGAGAGCACCAAGCTCCCAACGCTAAGTGCGTACTGGCGAATCCCCTTTGGTCTTTCATTCACATTTTATTGTTTCAAATCATGCCCACGCGACACTCTTTCGTGGTACGTTCGACTCAATCATGCCTACATAAAACCAATCGTTACTCGCAATCCTTTGCCCCGTCTCACTGCGATTCATCCGCTTCTCTTTTACCCCTCCCCCCCCTTTTTTTTAAGCACCCGACGCCCGTTTTCCAACAGGCATGGTCGAACCGCCCCCCTCCTTCCCCACACTCTCGCCTATGCCCCAGAAAGGCATATGTCGGTGGCCGGACCGACGTGCTTGACGTCACTTGGAAAGTAGCACTTGGAGCCCTCGTAGGGGGGAGGGAGCCCACGCGTGGCCCTGAAAAGGGGGCGGGGAATCCAAAGAAAGTGAATAAGGAATCGTGAGATATGGGATTCTGCTCCAGCCCCCAAACGCGAAGTTTCTCCTTGCGCTTACCAGCACCAGTAGCTGCACATGTGCGTGGCCACCATTCCCTTAAAGCCGATCTTGAAGTCCCCAAGCCAGTTCGCCTCTTCCATCCAACCGTCTTCGTTGGGCATCATCCGAGGGGTGATTTTGATCAGCCCCCCATGATATGAGTACATGTAGGTCTCGGTGCTCCCTCCCACGCAATCAGGCACCGGGAAGCAGTCCCAAGGGACCTGCACCACGAAATCACCGATCTCCCACACTGAGGAAAGGGGGGGGGAGAGGAAAGGAGAGAGCGAGGGAGGGAGTGTAACAGTTTGATGCACGGGGGTAAGTCGCTGAGAGTAAGGGGACGAGTTGAGAATACGATGGACTGATTGAGCTCCAGGAATGATTTGCATGGGGGAAGAGAAGGGGGGGGGAAGCGGGAATTCTGGGGCACGAATGTCGGATGCCTGAGAAGGACAAGTAGCTCCCCGAGGCCCGCAAGAAGCTTTAAGCGTGTGAAGGATAGGAGGACGGGCAGGGAGTGAGGTGAGAGACGTACCCATATTGAATCCCACGGCCTTTCCTCGAAATCGAATCCCAGACCCGAGGAAGGCGGGGCTGCGGCCGTTAACGTGCTCGCGAAAAAAGCTGCTGAAGACGTCGTCTCCTACGCGTGGCGTGCCTGAAAGCATAAAGGTTAAAAGAAGGCAAGGGCGGTGTTGTAGGATTTGCAGACGCTTGACGGGGACCTGTGGGAACAACAGCTCAGCCGATGCCCCCTTTGCCTTACCTATCGCGATCACCTCGACCTTGCTGTCTAAACCTGACGCGTACTTCCTGCAAAAAGTTTAAAATGTATTAAATGGACAGAAAAAAAAGTCAAAAATCGACATCGCCCTGTGGGCCTAGCGGATGGCTTTCTTCTCCTTTTCTCCCTCTCCCCTTTTACCATCCCTCCCTCTCCCTCCCTCCCTCTCTCCCTTCCTCCCTCCCGTCCCCGTCCCTACCTAGCCAGGTACGCCCCAGTGATCACCGATACGGCCCCTCCCACTGAGTCCCCCGCGAGGCTAATTCGTCGCGGTTTGATTCGCTCCACCTCAGCGTCCAGCAAGGGCGCAATGGCAATAAGGTACTCAAGGAACCCCTGGTGAACCCGCCCGGGGATGCCTATGGCCGCGGCCGACTCGTTGGCGCAGAAGGGGTAATTGAAATTCGCGGCCCAGTCCTGAACGCGAAGGGGACAGGGTGGGGAAGGAGGGAGGGATAGAGGGCGAGGTGAGTGGGAGAGAACAGGGTCCCGATACACGCCACGAGGAGCACCATCGAGGGAACCTCACACGCAAGAGGGGTTTAAGTGCTTCAACAGACCTCGTCTGTAGTGCTCCCACGCATCAAGACGACCAAATGCCTGTTTTTGGCCATAGTGACGGCGAAGGGCCCGCTTTGAGACTCGATCAATCGCCCGGTCTCCCAACCATCGGCTAGGTGCCAGCCGGGGTAGGCCTCGAACGTCTGAGCCGGGCGGCCTGCCGCCCTGGCTTCCTCGGGACGGAGGATATCGGCCATGTTCCTCCAGGCCTGATAGTGGGGCATGAAGGAAAGTGAAGGGGTTGAGGGGGAAGGAAGGGGAACGATCAAATATGGACGTGTTAATGGATCATCACAAGCTGTTTCACAGGGCGCGATTTGTGAGTTCTCGACACTTCTTAGGGATTGCCATGATTTCTGTTTTAGGTCCTGCACCTTTTGATTACTGTGCTATCCCTCATGGCCCAATGTCCCTTTTCTTCCCCTGTCTCCCTCCCTCCCTCCCTCCCTCCCTCCCTCCCGTCCTACCAAGGCGACCATGGCGTAGTACCAATAGATCGTGTGTCTCTCGGCGTCCGCGACCTCCTCGTCGATGATGTCCGGGAGCATGCTTGGGTAGACTGCCAGAGGTTTGGGTAGGTAGGCGTTCATCTCGGGGGACGGGACCAGCGTGTTGGCGAAGAATTGGTTGAGCGAAGGGGGCGTCCCCAGGAAATCTGTCAGCGAGACGGGTGGACATAATATAGCGTGTGCAGTAAAGATATTAGGAGCGGTCGGACTGTGTGTCGCGGGGGCGACGAGGGAGCCTCGAGGACGGCGCTCTTTTTTTTGGTACTTCCTCTGGTAGGCTACAGTACTACAGCGGCATGCATATCCGCCACAGACACGAAACTACAATTAAGATTCGTCTTTGTCCCTTCTTCGTCCACAATATCCCCCTACTCGTCTCCTAACTTCTCCGTGCACTCACATTTCTCCAGTTGCCGGACAACGGGGCACACTGGAACGGTACGCAAGAGGAAGCCGATCACGGCACAGGTTGGATTCAGCCTCTTTATGTCACTGTCGTAGTAACTGTCCCGAAATATTTCGCTCAGGGAATTATTTCCTCTCAACCGCTTTGTCACCCACGCGGAGACGGAGGCTCCCTCCTCCGGCCCCCTCTGCCGTTCTTCCAGCAGTGTTTCCAGGGCTTCTTGCGGTAGGGGGTTTACAACCACCGCCACCGGCTCTTCCAAGTGATCATGCGCGCCAACTTCGCAAAAGGATAAGAAACAAAGAGCTATGGCAAGGCCTAGGGCTCGGAGCGGAACCCTCGCCCTCCGCAATAGCCTTCTTGGGCCGGCGACTGCCTTTTGGCCCATACGGCCCATATAACGCCGAGACACAGGGGCGCAATCCTGTACAGTGTTAAGATTGGCCTTTTCCCCCCCTGGCAATGTGTGAAGAGAGCGGTAGAAACGAGGAAAAATGTTATGCTTATTGAGATTTTTGTTCTTTGGATTCGGGGCTGTCGTAGCATGACGTCATGTATTTTAATCTTCTGCGATAAGAGCCCCAAAGCTGCATCGCTGTCGACGTTGATGGAGGTCACTCTTTAGAGGATAAGGATATAAAAACAGCTTTGATGACAAAAATTATACCAGCGGAGAAAAAAATAGCCGTAATGTTATTCTATGGACCAATGAGAGTTAGGGAACAAAATGTTTCACGATATTCCATCTTTGAAAGAAATTCAGTGGGAGCAGGCGGGTGCGTGACGCAATGGGCATAGGAATCAGTCGCCGAGTCGCAGGCACAGAGCCGCTAAAATAACAACGCCTTGGCAGCCAAAAATCAACTCGCTTCCCCATTCCTGTTTCTCACCGTCGCCTGACCCGCTAGCTCTATATATCTTAGCCGCGGTACATCCTGTGCAAGGGCGTCAAGTCCACGCGGTGACTCGACTTGTGGCTACTGCAGCGTCATGCCTTAGTCTCGTTGTTGTGTCACACATGCAGCCGCCGCCCTCTCCCCACCCTAGTGGACCCCCCCCCGCTGCCCCCCCCCCCCCCCCCCCCCCCCCACCTCACCAGAACGCCACCAGGCCAGCACAACCCCCTTTCCCCGGGACCACAG
>Ga0102934_1003665_pt1 | contig 10416 bp, 10 predicted proteins | sample SalPonR2_A_D1_MG_FD_78175 | JGI IMG/M metagenome (GOLD analysis project Ga0102934, IMG submission 78175) | Salt pond soil microbial communities from South San Francisco under conditions of wetland restoration - Salt Pond MetaG R2_A_D1_MG | ecosystem: Environmental > Aquatic > Marine > Intertidal...
AATTTAGATAATGCCTATGATGAAGTAGTAGCAAAAGCAAGAGATGCAGGTATTCCTGTCATTGCCTATAATATTGATCATACCAAGGGTGCTGAAGGGAATGAGAGAATGGCGTTTATTGGACAGGATTTTGTAGAAGCGGGATATTTAATTACTAAATATCTTATTGATGAATATGATATTGGATCAGAAGATCATGTCCTAGCACCTGTCGAACACCCTGAAGCAGTCTATGCTCAAAAAAGATATGAAGGAGTAAAAAAAGCTTTAGATGAAGTAGGAGCTTCTTCAGAATTGTTTGAAACTGGAGCTAGGTCACCTGAAGAAGTTATGAATAGAATTGTACAATATCTTTTAAGTAATCCAGAAACGGATGCAATTGTAGCACTTGGACAAATGCCAATGGAGATGACTCCAGATGCTATTGCTGATATGGATATGGATATTCCAAATGCGGGGTTTGATGTTTCTGAAAGAATAATTAATAATATTTTAGATGGTAGATCACTTGCAACTGTCGACCAACAACCATTTTATCAGGGCGCATTTACTGTAATACAGTTATATTATAATAATAAATATGGGCTTGTACCTTGCAATATAAATACTGGTGGGGCAATAATAGATAAAAGTAATGCAGAGACAGTTTTAGAATATTCTGACACGGTCCGATAAATATAGTACTTTATACGCACCACAAGTGAAGATTACTTCACTTGTGGTGTGAATATAATTTAGGAGGTATGTGATTTGTATAATAAATTAAAAGAGTATTTTGCGAAGATCACTGATAATAAATCAGGTAATATTGTTATATTATTTGTGGTTTTGCAGTTAGCTTTAATAATTATATCATTATTATATCCAGATAAATTTAGATATGTTAGTCAAGCAAATATGAGGGTTCTCTTTAGAGCAATACCTACTTTAGGAATAATAGCTTTAGGTGTTAATTTGCTAATGATATCTGGCGAATTTGACCTTTCCGTAGGTTCTAATTTTGCTTTTTCTGCTTTAATTCTTGCAATATTATTTAATTCAGGTGTTCCTGTATTTGTTTCTATTATAGTAGCGTTAATAGTTGGATCAATAATAGGGGCTATAAATGGTGTTATAACTGTAAAATCTCAAGTGCCATCCTTTATTATAACTTTAGGATCTATGATGTTTTGGAGAGGTATGGTTATTTTAGTTTCTCAAGGGCAGGCTGAGAGTTTTAGAGCACCAGATTTTTATAGAAATATATTTATCAGTTCTTTTGGTGTAATACAAATGCAGTTTGTATGGTTTATTATAGTAGCCATTGTTACATGGTTAATACTCGAACGTCATAAATTTGGGAATTATACATTTGCATCAGGAGGAGATAAAAAAACAGCTAAAGCACTTGGTATAAATATAAATTTAGTTAAAATTATAAATTATTCAATTGTTGGTTTTTTAACTGCTTTTGCAGCGATTATTAGTACAATGAGAGTGCAACAAGTTTCTCCTCAACAAGGTGAAGGTCTTGAACTTCAAGCTATTGCGGCATGTGTTATTGGTGGAACGGCTTTGATGGGAGGGAAAGGTTCTGTAATGGCAGCTGTATTAGGTGCTTCTTTATTATTTACAATTGAAGACGTTTTAATTTTATTAAGAGCACCTGGATTTTATTTGCAATTATTTATAGGATTGTTAATTATTGTTGCTGCAGTTATTAATCAAAAATTAAGCAAAGAGTAGAAGGGAGGAAAAATATATGGATAACAAAGAAACAAATGAGGAAAGAATACCTTACCTTGAAGCAAAAGGTATAACTCATGATTACAACCGAAATATTAGAGCATTAGAGAAAGTTGATTTTAAAGCTTATACAAATGAAATTGTTGGATTAATAGGGGATAATGGAGCAGGAAAATCTACTTTAGTTAAAATTATTTCAGGAGTAATAAACCCAACTTATGGAGAAATTTATGTGAAAGGGGAAAAAGCAAATTTTAAGTCTAGTAAAGATGCAATGAATAAAGGTATTGAAACAATCGCCCAAGACATGAATTTAATTGAAACTATGGATATAATGAGAAATATTTATTGTGGTCGAGAAGAATGTGGAAATTTTGGTTTGTTGAAATTAAATGAAATGAGAAAACATGCAATGAAAATTCTTGAGGAGAAAGTAACTATTGAAGGGATACGTTCACCTAAACAAATAGTAGCAAATTTGTCAGGGGGTCAAAAACAATCGGTGGCAATTGCTAGAGCAATGTTTTTTAAGAAAAAAATGTTGTTACTTGATGAACCAACTAGTGCTCTTTCTGTTAGAGAGACTCATGCATTTCTAAATCATTTATTAGAACTAAAAAAACAAGGTATGTCTTTAGTATTAGTAACTCATAATATATTTCATGCTTATAAAGTTGCAGATAGATTTGCAGTATTACGACATGGAAAAAAAATTGCAGATGTAAAAAAAGAAGATACTACTATTGATGATTTAACAGAATTAATTGTGGGAAGTAAGCTCTCTTTGGATGCTTAAAAGTTAATAAGGAGGACTAATATGAATTTGAGAGAAAGATTTTTGGAAGTAATGGAATTTAATAAGAATATTACAACAATGAAATGGGAGTTTGGTTATTGGGGAGAGACTCTAGATAATTGGTATAGGGATGGTTTACCAAAAATAGATTATCCTAAGCTGCCAAAGAAAATTAGTACTCCAACTTCCCATTTGTATTCTTTAGCATGGAACTCTTTGGATAATCAAAAATTACCTAAAGGTATAGCTGTAATGGCAGGAGGACTATATTGGCCAACTCAGGGATTTCCACTAGATAATGATGTGAGAAATTATTTTAGTATGGATAAAACTCAAATCATTACTAATGTAAACTTATTGTTTGAACCAATGTTTGATACCAAAATACTGATGGAAAATGAGGAAAGGTTAAAATATAGGGATATTGATGGTGTTGTTAGAATATTTTTAAAAGAACATGCAACTATGCCTTCAGGTTGGAAGTGGCCTATTACGGACTGGGAAAGTTGGGAAAAATTAAAAAATGAAAGAATTAATTTAAACAATATTAAAGACAGATTTCCTGATAATTGGGATAAGTTAGTGGAAAATTATAAAAATAGAGATTACCCTTTAGCTTTAGGAGGATATCCATACGGATTTTTTGGGACGTTAGCACATTTAATGGGTTATGAAAAATTATTTACTTCATATTATGAACAACCAGAATTATTACATGATATTCTCAATACGTTTACAGAACTATGGATAGCAATCTTTTCTGAAATATTATCAGAAGTTGAAATAGATCACTTTCAATTATGGGAAGATATTTCTTTTGGTAGTGGTTCAATGGTTTCACCTAAGACTATGAGGGAATTTATGCTTCCTTATTATAAGAGATTAACTGATTTTCTTAAAAGAGAAGGTGTTGAATATATATTTGTAGATACGGATGGTGATTGTATGGATATTATTCCAATTTTTCTAGAAGGCGGAGTGAATGGCATGTTTCCTTTTGAATGGCATGCGGGAATGGATATTATTGAAGTAAGAAAGAAATTTCCGGATTTAATTATGATGGGTGGAATACCAAAAAGTGAGATTGCAAAAGGAAAAGATAGAATAGATGAAATTTTAAAACCAGTAAAAGAGGTTTTAAAAACAGGAGGATATATACCTTTTGGTGATCATTTTATTCCACCGGAAGTATCATGGGAAAATTTTAAATATTATAGAACAGAACTAAATAAGATGATAGATGATTGTGCGAATTCATAATAAACAATTAGAGTTATGTTTTTTATATAAAATTAATATAATAAAAAGAGGTGATTTATTTGAACTTGTCTAATGAAATTAAATATACTTTTGAAAAAGGAAAGGGGATTTTACGATTAATACCTAATTTTGTACCTAGAAGATTTGGTAAACCTGGAAGACGTTTAAGGCTTCACCCTGATGATTATTTTGCCTTAGGTATTGAAAGAGGCGCTATTAAGGAAAGGTGGTTTTCATCTGTAATAGCTGCGATGAATGGTGAATTAGCACCAAAAGATGAAGGATTAAGTTATGTTGAATCAATTGATGATGGTAAATTTTTGTTTAAAGATGCTGTGGAAGAATTAAAGGAGAATATTATTGGTGAAGAGTTATATAATAAATATGGTACTTGGCCAATGTATTCAAAATTTTTTGATTATGAAAATCCCTTATTTCATCATCTACATCTAGACTTTTCTGACGCTCAAAAAGTGGAAATGCTTGGTAAACCAGAAGGCTATTATTATCCATTTCAATTAAATAATTATCCTGGAGATTTTCCTGTAACTTATTTTGGGTTTTCTCCAGACACTAAAAAAGAACAAGTGAAAGAAAGATTATTGGATTATAAAGATGGTGATAACAAGATTACTGAATTGTCTAGAGGATATAGAATTAAACTGGGCACTGGTTGGTATACACCTCCGGGAGTACTTCATGCTCCAGGGTCATATTTAACATATGAACCACAATGGAATAGTGATGTAAATTCTGTTTATGAAAATGTTGTAGAGGGAGAAATATATCCATATGAATTTTTAGTGGAAAATTGTCCTAAAGAAAAAAAAGATAGTGTTGATTATGTATTAGATTTAATGGATTGGGGGAAAAATATAGATCCTCATTATAAGAAAAATTATTTTAGACCCCCAATAACATGTTCGCATTCAGAAGAAAAATTTACTGAAAAATGGATTCTTTATGGTAATGATTTTATAGGGGCTAAGGAATTAACAATTAATCCGGGCCAAGAAGTAGTAATTGGAGATGAAAGTGCTTATGGCTGCATTATAATACAAGGACATGGTAAGTTTGGTCAATATAATGCTGAATCAGCTGGGATTTTGCGTTATGGTCAGAGAAGTGCAGATGAATATTTTGTCAGTGAAACTGCTGCAAAAAATGGAGTTAAAATTTTGAATGAGAGCCTTTGGGAGCCTATGGTAATTTTAAAACATTTTGGTCCCAATAATCCAAATATGCCATGAAAGAAGTGAAAGAGAGGGATAAAATTGTTGAAAAACATTTCAAACTTTATTTCTCCAGAATTATTTAAAATATTAATGGAAATGGGACATGGAGATGAATTAATAATTGCAGATGGTAATTTTCCTGGATATTCTTTAGCTGATAAAGTAATCCCATATTATGGTGTGGGTATTGAAATGATTTTGGAAGAAATATTGCAATATTTTCCATTAGATGACTTTGACGATTTTAATACTATTTTAATGAGAGAGCCTCAAAACGAGTCAGGTATACCAGATATTTGGAAAAAATATAGAAAAATATTTAAAGAAAAGAAGGTCAATACTAATATTAAATTATTAAAAAGAAAATCCTTTTATATACGCGCTAAAAAATCATATGTAATTATTATGACTAATGATAAGACATCATATGCAAATATAATATTAAAAAAAGGCTGTGTATGATTTTTGAAATTATGTAAAAAATCAAACTGATCTATCTGCCCTATTTCAAAGGTGTCAAATTATGAGAACAAACGATTATTTAAAAGGTGATTCATATAATAAGTGGGAGATTCAGAAAGTGCTTGAGGAAATAAAAAAAGGGTTGTGGTCGCCAATTTAACATTACAAAAAAATGATCTAGTTTCATTTACCTGTGGTAATGTTAGTGAAATTGTTCGGAAAATGATTTAGTAGTAATGAAACCAAATGGAGTACCCTATGAAGAACTAATATAAGGATAAATTGGTTTTAGTTAATCTTGAAACTAAATCTATCTTCAGATACTGCAACACATCTTGAACTATATAAAATCTTTCCAGATATTGGCGGTATTGTACACTCTCATTCTCCCTGGGCAACTAGTTGGGCACAGGCCGGACAAGGAATACCGTGTTTTGGAACAACATATGCAGATCATTTCTATGGCAAAATCCCCTGTAGTAGAGAAATGAGAAACAATGAAATAGAACAGGATTATGAAAAAGAGACTGGTAAGGTTATTGTAGAAACCTTTCGAGAAAAAAATGAAAATGATATGCAAGCTGTCTTAGTAAATAGCCATGGACCATTTATTTGGGGTTCTGATGCCAAACAAGCAGTGAAAAACTCAGTAGTATTAGAAGAAGTAGCTAAAATGGCCTATCGAACTGTACAGTTAGATAATAATAAGTCTTCAATTAACTCAACTTTACTGGATAAACATTTTTTAAGAAAACATGGAAGAGACTCTTATTACGGACAAGATTAATTTAATTGATATATTACTTTAATGAGGAGGGTCAATGTTGAGTAAAAGGTATTCAATTGGAATAGACTTTGGAACTAAATCAGGTAGAGCAGTTTTAGTGGATGTTGAAACTGGCGAAGAAATAGCAACTTCAGTCTTAGAATATCCTAATGGTGTTATAGATGAATATCTACCTTTAGAAGATGAAACAGTAGAACTTGGTACTGACTGGGCTTTACAAGATCCTAATGATTATATGAAAGTTATTTATAAAACTATACCAGAAGTAATTAAAGAGGCTAAGGTCAAACCAGAAGATGTGATCGGTTTAGGAATTGACTTTACAGCCTGTACAATGCTGCCGGTAGATGAAAAGGGAGAATCACTCTGTAATAAAGAAAAATTTAAAAACAGACCAAATGCCTGGGTAAAGTTATGGAAACACCATGCAGCACAATCATATGCAAATAAATTAAATGAAGTTGCGAATAAAAGAGGAGAAGACTTTTTAAAAAGATATGGTGGAAAAATATCTTCAGAATGGCTCTTTCCTAAGATTTGGCAGACTCTAGATGAAGCTCCTGATATTTATAGAGCTGCTGATAGATTTATGGAAGCTACAGATTGGGTTATCATGCAGTTAACTGGTAATGAAAAAAGAAACATTTCAACGACCGGCTATAAAGCAATCTGGAGTAAAGAAAGCGGATATCCTGACAAGTACTTTTTTAAAGAATTAGATTCTAGATTAGAAAATGTTGTTGAAGAAAAACTTAGTCAAGATATCTATGATTTAGGCGAAAAAGCTGGTAATCTCAAATCAAGTATTGCTGAGGAAATTAATCTCACAACTGATGTAGCAGTAGCAATCGCAAATGTAGATTCATTTGTTTCAGTACCAGCGGTCACTGTTTCAGAGTCAGGTAAAATGGTTATGGTAATGGGTACTTCAATTTGTCATATGGTTATTGATCAAAAAGAACAGTTTGTACCAGGTATGACAGGGGTAATAAAAGATGGAATTTTACCTGGATTTTATGGTTATGAAGCTGGTCAGTCAGCTGTTGGTGATATCTTTGAATGGTATATTGCTGAAGGAATCCCTGCCTATTTTGAAAAAGAAGCAAAAGAAAATGGAATGAATGTATATGACTATCTTGAAACTAAAGCAAGTGAATTAAAACCAGGTGAAAGTGGATTACTAGCATTAGACTGGTGGAATGGTAATCGTTCTGTTTTAGTTGATGCTGATCTTACTGGGATGATCCTGGGATTACATCTAAACTCAAAACCAGGTGAAATTTACAGAGCTTTAATTGAAGCAACAGCATTTGGAACTAATAAGATAATTAAAACATTTGAAGAAAGTGGAGTTGCAATTGATGAACTATATGCCTGTGGTGGTTTAGTACAGAAAAATAAAACCTTAATGCAGATCTATACTGATGTAACTAATAAGCCGATCAAAGTTGCTGCCTCCAAGCAAACACCTGCTTTAGGTGCCGCTATGCACGGCGCAGTTGCAGCTGGTAGTGCAAAAGGTGGATATGATGATATTAATCAAGCCAGTCAAAAAATGGCCTATTTAGAAGATACTATATATACACCTAATCCTGAAAATGTAAAAATATATGACAAACTATATCAGGAATATGAAAGGCTCCATGATTACTTTGGATGCGGTGAAAATGATGTAATGAAAAGATTAAAGGATATAAAATATCAGTATGAATAGCAAAAAAATTTAAAAAATAAATAATTGGTATTTAGAGAAAGGACGATAAAATATGACTCAAAATTATGTAAAAAAAGATAAAAAAATAAAATCAAAATTTTTAAAATTAAAAGAAAAAAAACCAAAAATGTTTGAAAAAAGATTGAATTTATCATGGAGCAATTGGACTTTTGGTTTAGAATCTATAGAAGATTCTGCAATGCGTTTAAAGGAAGCAGGTCTTAAATATATAGAAATTCATGGGAACCAATATGGAGATGACTTAGGTTATGATCCAAAAAGAATAAAAAAAATATTAAACGGATATGGATTAGAAGTTTCTGGTGTTTGTGGAATGTTTTCCATAAATAACGATATGTCAAGCAATAATCCATTTCAAAGGCAAAAAGCTATTGATTATTTAAAAAGGCAAATAGAATTAACTAGAAAACTGGATGGAGATTATTTATTAGTAGTTCCTGGAGCAGTTGGTAGACCGGATCCATATGATGAGGCAGAATTTGAACGTAGTATAGACACATTCAACAGAATTGGAGAACTTTTTAAAAAAAATGATATTAAACCAGCAATTGAACCAATTCGTACTGAAGAAGTTAGTATTATTCATACAATAAAAGAAGCTAAAGAATATATATATGCTTGTGATTATACTTCTTCTACATATATAAATGGTGATGTATTTCATATGCAGACAGAAGAAGATCATATAGGGGAAGCTATAATAGAAACTAATGGACTCTTGACTAATTTGCATTTTGCGGATAGTAATCGTAGTACATTAGGATCGGGTTCTCTTGACTTGGATACTATAATAATGGCTTTATATTTAATAAATTATAATAGGGATGGATGTTATGTAACTTTTGAGCCATTAGGCCCCGGAGGTAATGTTTATGAAGCGATGAATTATAAGCCCAACAAAAGAAAACTTGACATGTTAGTTAAAAGATCTATAGCATATTTTAAAAAGAGAGAAGAGATACTAAGAAATTAGTTAAAAGCAAAATAATTTTTATCAAAAACTGATATATTTTTAATCTATAATAATTTTATCTAAGGGGAGGAATTTACTTTATGGTTAATTTTAAAAAAATGACTGAGGCTGTCATAAACGGCAATGAAGAACTAATAGTAGATATTACAGAAGAGGCTGTTGATGAAGGAATTAAACCCAATGAAATTATTGAAAAGGGATTAATAAATGGAATGAATGTGGTCGGGAAGAGATTTAAAGTGGGGGACATGTTTGTTCCAGAGGTATTGATGTCAGCTAAAGCAATGAAAGCAGGCATGAATATCGTAAAACCATTATTGATAGAAAGTGAGAGACATTCTTCTGGTAAAGTTTTATTGGGAACTGTTTCAGGTGATTTACATGATATAGGAAAAAACTTAGTTGGCATGCTAATGGAAAGTGGTGGACTTGAAATTATTAACTTAGGTACAGATATTGATTCTGCTGAATTTGCGGAAAAGGTAAAAAAACATAATCCAGATGTTCTAGCTATGAGCGCCCTGTTAACAACTACAATGCTTTCTATGAGAGATACTATTGAAGTATTAGAGGAAGAAGGGTTAAGAGATGATATAAAAGTTATGGTGGGTGGCGCCCCAGTAACCCAAGAATTTGCAGATGAAATTGGAGCAGATGGCTGGGCTCCCGATGCAGCTTCAGCCAAGGATTTAGCTTTTGATTTGATTAAAAAATAGAATTTAAAAGTGTAAATATTATTTATTTTCCTCCCCTCGGGGAGGTTTTTTATTAGAGAAAAACCAATTATAAAAATTGAATTACTTGCTATCAAAATAAAGGAGTAAAACAAATAAGTGGAAACATATTAGATAAAATATCAGAAGTATTAAAATAAATTAATGAAAAACAGAGTAGAATTTTAGAAAGATTAGAAGCACTAGAGATATTTTGTATAGAAGGTGGAATGGACAAAGTTCTTCCAAATATTTTAACAGTTAAAGAATTATCTAAATTTATGAATATAAACATAAATCGAGCTTATCAATTAACTCATCGAGCAGATTTTCCTTAACTGAGATTAGGAAGAAAGATTATGATATCTAAAAAGAAATTATTACAGTGGATAGATGAAAGAAGTGAAAAGTGGTTAGATTGAATTTAGTTTAGATAAGTATTATAATACATCTATAAGCTTATAAAAAACCTATATCCTAATTGTATCCCTCATGTATCCTAAATTCATGGATACATAAAAAAGATATAAATTCAAATAAACTATAAACCTCTATAAACCCTATGATAACAACAATAATAAAGAATGGTAGATTATCATAAATTCATTCTAAACGGACTACGGATCAGTAGGCTGAGGGTTCAAGTCCTTCCGGGCACGCCATTTATTAACCTTATCATATTAACGATGATGAGGATTTTTTAATGTCTAGAGAAGCATAATAAAGTGCT
>Ga0102934_1003666_pt1 | contig 10414 bp, 9 predicted proteins | sample SalPonR2_A_D1_MG_FD_78175 | JGI IMG/M metagenome (GOLD analysis project Ga0102934, IMG submission 78175) | Salt pond soil microbial communities from South San Francisco under conditions of wetland restoration - Salt Pond MetaG R2_A_D1_MG | ecosystem: Environmental > Aquatic > Marine > Intertidal...
CGGTGGAGCGAACGCATGGACCAGCATGCTGTGGTACTCCCACATCATGGCCAGCGTCGGCGGTCCAGATATCTGGGACAAACCCCTGTCTGATCCGGCATATGTAGAAGGTGCTGAAATCTTGAAAGAGCTCTACTCCAACGGGAATACCACCAAAGACGCCATCGGCGGCGGCCCTGCAATTCCTTCCGGCCACTACCTGGCCGAGAGAACCGCAGTTTTCTGCAACGGCCCCTGGTTCATCGGCAATATTCGTGAAAACGCCCCCGAGGTGTATGAAACAACTGAACTGACTTCTGCTCCGGCAGTTGCCGGCGGCGAAGCGGGTGCACAGGTCGGTTTTATCCAGACTGTACTGGCATCCGGCGCAACCGACGACCCGGCCAAGCGCGAAGCCGCGGTTACTTTCCTGCAGTACATGAGCCAGCCCGAAAACGTAAAACGCATTTCCATGGATTCCGGTGCCCTGATGGTGCCGAAGTTCACTTTCAGCGCCAGCGACGATGTTGATCCGCTGCAGAAAAAATTTGTTGAAGCACAAGAAAATGCTTCCTTTGTAGTAAGCCACATGGCAGGTAAGTTCCCCGCTTCTGTAGTACAGGAGTTCGGAGCAGCTCTGGACCAAATGGCCCTTGGAAGAGCTACTCCTGAAGAGTTCGTACAGATGTTGGAAGACGCGAACGAGTAATTGCTATTCACATTTGTGATTTCAAGTACACATGAATGGACGAGGGCTTTACGGCCCTCGTCCACTTTATAAGGAGCCTCCCTTATGTTGGTGAAGAACAAAAACTGGAAGTGGATGATCATTTTCATGCTTCCAATTACCGCAATGTATATTGCCTTTTTTATCTATCCGTTTGGTTTCGTGTTCTTTTCGAGCCTCACCAAATGGAACGGTATCAGCGCAATGGAGTTCGTCGGTTTCAAGAATTATGCCATGCTCTTCAAGAGCTCGACCCTTCAAATCTCAGTCCGCAACAATATTTTCTGGGCCCTTTCGCTTGGTTTTCTGCAAGTCGGGTTGGCGACAATCACTGCATTTATCCTGGCGCGTCGGCCGCTCTTCTGGAAGAGTCTGCGGACCGTATATTTTATCCCGAAAGTAATTTCCGGGGTCGCAATTGCGATGCTGTGGAAAGCAGTCTATAACGCCGAATATGGGGCTCTCAATGCGGTTTTAACTGTTATTACCGGGAATGAATGGTCACACAACTGGCTGGGTGAGTTTGCAACCGCCCTTCCGGCGATTATTGCCCAGGAGGTCATGTATATAGGATATTTCATGATCATTATTCTGGCTGGGGTTATGTCGATCCCTACCTCTTATTATGAGGCGGCTGAAATCGACGGAGCCTCTGTCTGGCAGCAGGAAACCCTGATTACCCTGCCGGTGGTGTGGGGTATTATCGTTACGGCGATGACTTTAGCCATGGCCTATGGTTTGCGGCACTTCGAAGCCACCTTCCTGATGACCGGCGGAGGTCCGGGCCATAGTACTTCGACTCTGGCGCTTATGATGTATGACAAAATCGGAGCCCGCAAACTCGGGCAGGCCAGTACTATCGGAACGATACTCGTTGTAGTCGGCTTTTTTATAATTGTCACTTTGAACCAGACCCTCGGCCGCAAAAGCCTTACCGGTGAAGACCAATAGGATGTAGAGGTGGAGAATACTATGAATAAAATCAGAACTATTGTAATAGAAGTGTTTAAATGGGCGTACCTCTTGTTCTTTTTCCTGATTGCGGTACTCCCGCTCATCTGGCTGATCCTCACTTCATTCAAGACAGAGGCAGAATTTAATACCGCCCCGCTGGCCCTGCCGGCGCTGTGGCAGTTTCAAAACTATATAAACGCCGTCAGCGTGGCTAATATGCACGTGCTGTGCATGAACTCGATTATCATTGCGACTACCGCCACCCTGTTGAATTTGTTTGTGACCTCCTTGGCCTCGTTTGTAATATCGAGAGAAGAGTTTGCATTCAGACAGAGTGTTTCGAATGTGATTGTTGCCGGTGTCTTGATGCCGATCGTCGCTTTTATGGTGCCCTATCTTACCATCATTCGAAATCTGGGTTTGTATGATACCCGGATGGCACTGGTAATTACCTATGCGGCCATCAATATTCCTATTTCGTTCTTCCTGATAAAGTCGTTTATGGTGAACATTCCCAAGGATCTGGAGGATGCTGCAATAATCGATGGCTGTACCTTTGCACAACGTTATACCAAGGTGGTGCTTCCACTCTCGCGTTCAGGTTTGGTGACAGCCGGTACACTCACCTTTATCTGGGCATGGAACGAGTTTATCTACGCGCTTCTGCTCACCTCATCGAGTAGTGTCCGTACTATTCAGCTGGGTATCAGTTTTTTTACTACACAGTTTCGCAGCGACTATCCGTCGATGTACGCAGCGGTTGTACTAACTATGATTCCGAGTATCATTGTGTATGTGTTCTTTCACGATAAGATCATCAGCGGCTTGACCGCCGGAGCGGTGAAGGGTTAACCCGCACACAGAAAAACTTCAACGGCGTTCGATTGCGGGCGCCGTTTTTTATAAAAGGATAACAATATGCAAGCACACGTTTCGTACCACAGCGAGGATCTTCTGCAGGTGCAGCGTTCAGAAGACTCTCTGCGTGTATACTTCAAAGGAAAACGGATAATCGACCACGGTGAATCGAAGCCCTGCCTCGTACTTGGAAAAGGGCAGGCTGTGTATCGAAGCCAGCATGCAAATTACAAAATAAAGGACAAGCTTCTTAATAAACAGGCAGTACAAGATCTGCAGGTGAGTGTGGAAGAGCAGCAACGGGTTGTTCTGCAGGATGCGAACGGATTCCAGCTGCAGTGTTCGGTAGAGGGCGGCGAGCTCTTTATCAGGGTTCTTCCGGCGGATAATACCGGAACGGCTAATAGTGCCGTAGACAGCTTTAACCGGATGTGGCTGAATATTGCCGCGGAGCAGGACGAGCATCTCTACGGCTGCGGCGAGCAGTACTCACGCCTCGATTTGAAGGGCAGCAAGGTTCCTTTATGGGTAGAGGAACAGGGGGTCGGCCGCGGAAAGGGCCTGATTACCACTTTTGCCAACATACACTCCAGCGCCGGAGGCCACTGGTATTCAACCTACTATCCGGCTACCAGTTTTGTCAGCTCCAAGGGCTGGTACTGTTATGCTGAGGCCAGTGCATATGCCGAGTTCGATTTTACCTCATCGAACAGGTACAGCCTGCAGTTCTGGGAACTACCAACTATCCGCATAGGCGTAGAGGCGGACTTTCGGGCCGCAGCTGCAGCACTCAACCGAATTCACGGAATTCAGCCGCCGCTGCCCGAGTGGACCTACGACGGAATGTGGCTCGGGGTGCAGGGCGGCCGCGAAGAGATAGAGACAAAGCTGGAAGATGCCCGCGCAGCGGGGGTACAGGTTGGTGGACTCTGGACCCAGGATTGGGAAGGGAAGCGGGTTACTGCCTTTGGCAAGCAGTTGATGTGGAATTGGAAGTATGCGCAGGATCAATATCCGCAGCTCCCTGAGCAGATTAAAAGCCTCAATGAACGGGGAGTTCGTTTTCTGGGATACATCAATCCCTTTCTCGCCATCGAAGAAGATCTTTATAGTGAGGCCAGTGAAAAGGGCTATCTGATAAAGAATGCGAAGGGCGAGGATTATCTGATAGAGGTGACTACCTTTCCGGCGGCTCTGCTCGACCTGACCAACCCTGCTGCCTTTGAGTGGATAAAAGGGATAATCAAGGAGCACATGCTCGGGATTGGCCTGGACGGCTGGATGTGCGACTACGGTGAATACCTGCCGACCGATGCAGTTCTCTATTCCGGTGAGAGCGCCGAAACCTTCCATAACCGATATCCGGTGGAATGGGCCCGGGCCAACCGCGAGGCGGTAGAGGAGGCCGGAGCGCTTGGCAGAATTGTGTTTTTCAACCGCTCCGGCTACAATCAGGCTTCCCGGTATGCACTCTCATATTGGGGCGGTGACCAACTGGTGAACTTTTCACTTGGCGACGGGCTGGCTACCGCAATAACCGCCGGGGTTTCGGCCGGGTTCAGCGGTGTGGGGTTTGATCACAGCGATTTGGGCGGCTTTACCTCGCTGGGATGGATCAAACGCAATAAGGAAACCTTTTTGCGCTGGGCAGAGTTTGCACCCTTCAATCAGATTATGCGATCGCATGAAAGTAACCGTCCGGATGACTGCTGGCAGTTTAACTCTGACAAGGAGACTCTGCAGCATCTGGCCCGTATGACTCGGCTGTTCACCATGCTGAAACCCTACCATCTGCAGGTTGCCAGGGAATACGCCGACACAGCGCTGCCGGCCAATCGCCATCCGGCCCTGATGTATCACGATGATGAGAACCTGCATCAGCTAAAATACGAGTATCTATATGGAAGCGACCTGTTGGTAGCCCCGGTGTACAAAAAGGGTAAGCAGAATCACAGCGCTTATCTGCCGGATGACGTATGGATCCATTTGTGGAGCGGCCGGGAATACAGCGGTGGAGAGGTAAAGGTCGCGGCCCCAATCGGACAGCCGCCGGTATTTTACCGCAAGGGGTCACAGTTTACAGAGTTGTTCCAAGAGATTAGAGACGAACTGAGTTAGTATGTGGCGGGATTCTCATTAAACTGTGACGGTATATGCCGATTATAGGAATATGAGAACCCGCCGTTTTTATTTTTGGATTCTTTTCTTGCTCGTCTGCTCAGCGGCGCTTCCGGGCCAGGAGTTACGTGAGGCTCTACCCGCTGCCGACGCTCCCCTGCAGTTGAACCCCGAAGATCTGCTGCTGGAGCAGAGTCTAGAAGGCGGTTACGATCTCTGGATTCGGGCCAAGCCGGGCATCGGCTCGGTTTTACTAACCGATTCCACCGCAGACCCTGAAAAACGGGTAAGTACCTACGCACTTCGTAATCCGGAATATCATCCGGTTAACGGTGATGAGAAGCGCATGCTGAACGGCGATTTCCTGCCGTCGAAGGAGCGGGGGCTGTTCTCTCTCATCGACTCGAGCACAGAGGAACACCCTGCACTGGGGGCCGCATTTCATATTTTTATTCCGTATGTAGTTGAATACGGCTATCCCTGGACCCGCGAAGGGGAGCTGCAGATCCTCAATGGAACCTGGCTCAATATCAGAGCCTTTGCCGAGCCCTATGCAAGCTACGCGGGTCCTTTTGTTGATAATCCCTTCGTCATTGAGGTAGTGCAGAAGGCGCTGGAACCGAAACCTCCTGAGGGAGACTACATGCCCGACACGGTCGAGGCCTACGAAGAGATTTCACGGGAGGGCGACGGCGGAGTAATTTTTGGAAAAGGACAGGATGACATCATCAATAATGTGCGCGATGTCATTCGAAATGCGGAGACAAAATCAATAGATCTGGTCTTGTGTCTGGACACAACTAAAAGTATGGAGGATGACATTCCGCATCTGCGCGATTCGCTTATTCCCATGCTCGAAGAGGAGATTGCAGGTTTTGACAGTTTTCGGCTGGGAATGGTCCTGTATCGAGACTATTTTGAGCTCTATCTTGCCAAACCGTATCCCTTCGAAAGGGACTTCGGAAAAATTCAGGCAGTATTAGACCGGATAAGAGTGTACGGCGGGCGGGATATACCCGAGGCGGTATACGAAGCACTTTATACGGGCATTCACTCTTACGAGTGGATGGCGGATAAAAAGTTGATCGTGCTGGTCGGCGATGCTCCGCCGCATCCGCGACCCCGCGGTAAAATTACTAAACAGATGGTCTACGATGAGGCCAGGGCCAGAGGTGTGGAGATACACACCATCATCCTGCCCCATTAGTTAGTAGATTAGTTCGCCGGAGAGGAAGGTTCAACTGGGGCTGCAGTCGGCGCCGCGGCAGCAGCGTTGGTCTCTTCAGACTCCATTTTTTCCAGAACCTTTGTAGCGAGTACCTGCGGCCAGCGCGGCAGTACCTGCGCGCCTTCATCCTCATAGTAGGAGAGAAGCTCGTCAAACTGCTGACGGGCCAGTTCGTCGTTTCCCTGCTTGTAAGATAGAAAGGCGATTTCGTATTTCGCTTCGACAATCCGCTGTATATCGTCAGGATATCGCTGGATGAACGTCTGGTAATAGCGTTTAGCAAGTTTATAATTATCATCCTCGCTGGCGATTTTTTGTGCCCTCTGGAAATACTCGATGGGTTCGAGATCTTCAGATATCTCTTCGGGCTGTGATGCACAGCCTGCGGCAAGAGTAAGCACGAGAATGAGTAAGGGAAGGAATAGGGTCAATGTAGATGTTCGCATATGTTTCGGCTCACATATAAAAATTAGGATTCGAGCTCGGAGTAGACTTCGTCCTTTATAGGGAGGGTCTTTTTGAGCTCACGGATGAACTCTTTCTCATCTCCCATCGGCTCGTACATGTCGCACTCGTCGATACTACGGCGTGCGACGGTAAAGTACTTATAGTACTTTTCACCACCGAGTTTTTTCGTCCACTTTCCAGCGTCGCATCGAACCCTCAGTGTGTAGTGATTTCCGTCACCCTGCGGTGAACGGACCAGCTTGCAATGACTGCAGTTTGCACAGTAGATTTTTTTTGTTCTCTGTTTTTTGCTCAGTGTCTCACTCGAAGTTGAGCTGGACATAAAGTCCCCCTTTTCAAAGGCGCGCTTATAGTACCATGATCGTCTTTTCGCCGTCAAGTATTGAGTGTATTTGAACTTAATTAGGGACTTTATATACGAATATGGCGAGACTGTTCATTCCGGCGGGCAAAATTTGCAGTAAATCGATCGGCATGCCCTCTACCAGCTTAGTGGTGCCCCCGATTCGGATGAACTCCTTGAAATTGCGGTAGTGCTCGCCGCCGGCATTCCACTCAATAGCTTTGATAACGGCTTTCGAAAATCTGCTGCTGTGCTCGGTAAAGTGGAAATCGGTCAAAATCAGGTGGCCGCCCGGCCGGACAACTCTAATCATCTCCTGCAGAATTGCCCGGGCGGTATCGGGCGGTTTTTCATGCAGGGCAAAGGTAGTCATCGCCGCATGAAAACTGTTCGCCTGGAAGCTCATCTGTGCGGCATCTTCATTCAGACAGTCGGGAGCGTACGGGCCTTTCTGCGAAACCCGCAGCATCTCTTCTGACAAGTCGACACCGCATACATTAAACCCGTGGCGTTGCAGGATTTTCAGTTGCCGGCCGGTTCCGCAGCAGACATCCAGTATTGAATCGTAGTCCTTTTCTACACAAATTTGGAGGAGCCTCTGCCGCAGTCTGTGTACAAAGGGATAGAGGAGTAGGTCGTAGACCGGAGCTATTGAGTATTCACCCATGCAGTAAGCATAATTTACCGATTGGGTCCTTTCAAGTCCGGAGGTCTTGTGTATATAATAGAGCCGTGTTGCGCAAAATATTTGTGAAGAGCGTTGTTGCTCTGCTGACGGTTGTGTTTCTCTTTAGCGCTTTTCAATCGGTAAGGCTTATCTTACAGGATGCCCGCCAGGGTAGTCTGTATTTAGCTCAGTCGAAGCCGGCCCGCTTTCACTTTATGGTCATTCTTCCTACGGTGGAGGATGAGTTCTTTCAGCAGATGTGGGAAGGCATCCAATCTGCGGCCGAAGAGATGAATGTTGGGGTAGAACTGCAGGTACCGCGAAATACTCTTGAACTGCGCAGCGGTACCGCCGAACTGCTCGAAATAGCCCGGCTGTCTCAGGTTGACGGTATTGCCCTCTATGTAACCAATGAGGAGGAGCTCACGCCGATGATCAACCGGACGGTTCTCTCCGGAATTCCGATCATCACTCTGGAGTCGGATGCACCAATGAGCCGCCGGTCAGGTTTTATCGGGTCCAACAGTTTCAAACTGGGACAGGAAATCGGACAGCTGATGCAGGAGGCCCAGCCGAACGGTGCCAAGGCGGCTCTTCTGAAGAACGAGTACTTTTCCGATCGTGCTTCCCAGTGGAGCATTATCCAGTACGGTATACTCACCAGCCTCTCCAGCGGCGATAATGATCAAATTGTAACCGAGCGTCGAACTCAAATTGGAGTCCTCAGTTCGGAGGAGAAGACCCGGCAGATTCTCTACCTGAACCCCGAAGTAAATGTGATCTTCTGCACCAGTGTTGTCGATACCATTTCGGCGGCCAACGTGGTCGCGGAGTTCCGGAAAGCCGGTGATGTGAAAATAATCGGCTACGGGTACAACCGGGAGATCGAGCGCGGGCTCGAGGCCGGATATATTTACGGTACTCTCATCCGGGATCCGAAGGCGATCGGTACCCGGGGAATGGAAGCCCTGGTCGGACTGAATACCAACCAGTATGTACCTTCTTTTATTTACACCCCCAGCCGGGTACAGACGGGAGACTCACGGTGAAACCGACCCGCACCATCAGGAACCGGCTCCTGTCCTTCTTTATCCTGATTATGCTGATCACCGCTTTGACCAGCGTATACAGCCTGTTTGCCTCGCTGAGGTTCGGCCGGCGGGTGGAACAGCTCACTCAAACCGAAGTGCTGATGCGGAATATCCGCAGCCAGATGTTCGAAACGAAACAGGCACTTGATAACTACCTCATGCTGCAGCGCCAGGATGAGCGCACCGCGGTATATACGAGTATTGAAAATTTGAATGCCCTGGTGGCCGGGCGGCAGACTCCGTATCAGAGCCAGGAGCAGCTGATGGTTAAAGACATCAGCTATCTGATAAATAAATACAGTATTCAGATAAAAGGAGTAATTGAAGCGAAGGCGGTACGTGATATCGTCGGCTACACCGAGGCGTATAAAGCGGCCGAGCTGACCTCATCCTATATCAACTCGTTTATAGACAAGGTACTGATAGAAAATCTCAACCGCCGGACCGATGCCTACCGCTTTCTGTCGGAAAGCTACCAGCAGGTGCAGCTGTTCAATTTCTTTCTGGTGGTAACCGCAGTTGTTCTCACAGTACTGCTGATTGTACTGTTCACCGACAGCCTTACCCGGCCGGTGGTGCGGCTGGCTCATCTGGCCGAGGAGATCAGCCGTGGTAATTTTGATGTGGACGACATACAGGTCCACACGAACGATGAGATCGGAGTGACCGCACAGGCCTTCAACGAAATGAAAAACAGTATCCGTCGATACGTGTCCGAAATGAAGGAAAAGGCGCACATCGAAAAGAACCTGGCCGATCAGAAGGTAAAGAATCTGGAGATGCAGCATCTGCTGAAAAATGCCGAGATGGCTTCGCTGAGGTCGCAGATGAACCCTCATTTCCTCTTTAACTCTCTGAATACCGGCGTACAGCTGGCTATCCTCGAGGAGGCCGACCGCACTGCCGATTTCATGGGCAATCTGGCCTCCCTGTTCCGACATAACGTGCGCCGGCTGTGGCGAAAAAATACCATAAATGACGAACTGAAGGGACTGCGCTACTATGCAAATCTGCTGAAGGTGCGCTTCGGCGAGACGTACAGCATTGATATCCGAATACCGAAAGAGTTGCGGCAGATAGAGTTCCCGCCGCTTATATTTCAGCCACTGGTCGAAAACTCAATCATTCACGGGTTCGAGCAAAAGGAAGGCGGCGGCCGGGTACGTGTAGACGGATATCGTGCGGACGGAAAGGTAGTTTTCAGGGTTTCGGATAACGGAATGGGTATGAGCCGCAAAGAGATCCTGCCGGCCCTGAAACCGGTCTCCTTTTCAGACGAAGATTTCTCCTCCCGTACCGGGGTGGGAATGCGGAACGTGGTACTGCGGCTGCGTCTGTTTTTTAACCGGGACGATGTGGTAAAGATCGAGAGCCGGAAGGGCGAAGGATCCGAGATAAGAATTGAACTGCCGGAGGACGAAGTGGCGTATGTATAAGGTTCTGATTGTAGATGACGAACAGCCGGTGGTGGAAAGCATCAGCTTTATGCTGCAGAAGTATCGCCCCGAAATAGGTATTGCCGGGACTGCAATGTCGGGACGGGAAGCCATCAGAGCGGCAGAAGAGACCAAACCTGACATCATTCTGATCGACGTCAAGATGCCCGGAATCGACGGTCTGGAGGCGCTGCGGGAGATAAAGCGCAGAAATCCGAACATTCTGCCGATTCTCACCACCGCCTATGAACGCTTCGATATTGCCCAAACCGCCTTCGAGCTTGGTGTACAGGATTATATCCTCAAGCCGTTCTCCCGGGACAAACTAATCGGGGCTATAGACGCCGCGGTGGAATCACTGGATCAGCGCCTGGACGGTAGGGGAGACAGTCTTAAACACATCGAACTGTATCATAGCCTCAGCAGCAGCGTAGAAAAACTGCTGTTCCGGGCGGTTAAACTGAACAGCGAGGTCCGTGATTTTGTTCCGTACCTCGAAGCCACACTCAACTTCATAACTACCCGGGTCTGCATCGCCATACTGA
>Ga0102934_1003667_pt1 | contig 10413 bp, 7 predicted proteins | sample SalPonR2_A_D1_MG_FD_78175 | JGI IMG/M metagenome (GOLD analysis project Ga0102934, IMG submission 78175) | Salt pond soil microbial communities from South San Francisco under conditions of wetland restoration - Salt Pond MetaG R2_A_D1_MG | ecosystem: Environmental > Aquatic > Marine > Intertidal...
AATCCAGGATACCACAGGGCGGCCTGTATCTTGCCTCTCAATACATTTTTTTTCTCTTCAAGGTCTGCCAGCCGTCCAATAACTTCATCAAGAGAACCAAGATTTTCACCAACCCGTACCATGTTTATATACATATCTGAAAAAACATTTCGGTGTCGCTCCAATGCCTGTGACATGGACGATCCCTCTTCAAGCTTTTCACGCACATCAATTATTATTCTTTTAAATGTCTGGTTTTCAATCTGCTGTATTATATCAGCAATTGATACGAGAAGGGGCATACCGGCTTTTAATAGTGTTGCCAATTGCCGGGAAAAAGTTCCAATTTCACGGGTACTCATCTTGAGGCTGAAATATTTAGTTATTTCCCGGTAAAGCCTGGTAAATACATTTCCGCTTTTCGTTTCAGCATTTTCTGCGATATCGTGTTTTCGGATAGAAACAACATAAAGACCCTGGCTTTTAATTTTTGCCCTTGCTGCCTGTTCAGACGGAGCATCTACATAATTGCTCTCAGTATCTCCATTTCGGTTTAATGCCTGGTATTCAAAAATCATGGATTAACTAACTCTCAAAACTTCTTCAACTGTTGTCACACCCTGTATGGCTTTCTGCAATCCATCATGCTGCAGGGTTGTCATTCCGCTTGCCACTGCTTTTTCCTTGATCTCAATTGAATCAGCATGGGCCATTATCATCTTTCGAATATCATTACTGATGGGTAAGAGTTCATATATTCCAACCCGGCCAAGATAACCGGTATTAAGACATTTTTCACATCCTTTTCCCCTGTATAGTTTTCCGTTTTTCAGCTGTGATGGTTTTATATCTATTTCAGAAAGCATCCTGGCAGCAGGTTTAAATGTTTCGACGCAATGGGGACATATTTTTCTAACCAGTCGCTGTGCAAGAAATGCGTTCACAGAGGAGGCAATAAGAAAAGGCTCAACACCCATGTCAATAAGCCGTGTAACCCCACTTGCTGCGTCATTTGTATGGATGGTTGATAATACCCTGTGACCGGTTAATGCCGCCTGAACCGCGATTTCGGCAGTTTCAAGATCCCGTATTTCACCAACCATGATAATGTCAGGGTCCTGCCGCAAAATTGAACGCAGTCCGTTGGCAAAAGTAAGATCAATTTTTGGTTTAACCTGCATCTGGCTGATCCCATGAAGCTGATACTCAATCGGATCTTCAACCGTGAGAATATTGACATCCGTGGTATTCAGCCTTTGTAATACACTGTACAGTGTAGTTGTTTTACCACTACCGGTGGGACCTGTTGCAAGAATAATACCATGTGTTTTACTTATAATAGAATTGAATGTTACAAGATCTTTTTTAGAGAAACCCAGTGAATCAAGGTCAAATTCCATATCCGATTTGTTCAATATTCTCAAAACAATTCGTTCACCAAAGAAGGTAGGAAATACTGATACTCGAATATCTATATCCTTACCACCAACTTTCAGCTGTATTCTGCCATCCTGTGGCAGCCTGTTTTCTGCAATATTAAGGTTGGCCATGATCTTTATTCGAGATATCACGGCACCCTGGAATTTTTTTGGGGGAGAATACATATTGTATAAGATCCCATCTACGCGAAACCGTACGATCATGTCTTTTTCGTATGGCTCGATATGTATGTCACTGGCACGATCATTTATCGCCTGCTTGATCATCATGTTTACCAGGCGAATAATCGGTGCCTCGTTTGCCATATCCAGAATATCTTCAGTTTCAGAAATCGGAGATGAAAGTATCTCGAACTCTGATTCTTCCAGATTTTCTATCACATTGTCAGTACTGTCTTCTTTGAAAACATCAAAATAATTATTTATTATTCTTTGTACTTCACTGCTGGTGGTAATTACGGGAATAAACTGGTAATCAGGAAACATGATCTTCAAATCATCAAAAGGGTAGATATTCAGGACATCTGTTATTGCCACAAATATTTTCTTATTTTCCAGTAGAAATGGAACTATATTGTTCTTTTTCAAAAACTGTGGAGGTATAGAGACGAAAAGTTCTTCCGGATCAGCAAAATCGATATGCGCACGATACTCGATATCATACTGTATAGACAATGCCTGGAGTATCTCTTCTTCGGTGGCAAGACCCTTCTTCATCAACATCTGTCCCAGGCGTAACCGGGTGTTCTCCTGCGCAAGGAGTGCTTCCTGTAATTCCTCCTGGGTCACTACCTTCTTGTCCACAAGGATTTTTCCAAGGTATTTTGTTTTTCCAGTTGTGAGCATAGGGCTATCTGTTCATCTTCAGTCTTCTTTGTTCTTCACGCTTCTGTTCAGTAAGCGCATCCATCCTTTCCTGTTTTGTGACAATATGAGGTGTTATAAAAACAAGAAGGTTAGTTTTCTTGTACTCTACCGTCTTTCTTTTAAAGAACCAGCCCAGAAGGGGAATATCACCAAGAATCGGCACCTTGGTTTCCTGTTCTGTCTTGTTGTTGGTGATGAGTCCACCCACAACTATGGTTTTTCCGTCAGCAATTGTAATCTTGGTCTTTATATCCCTCTTGCCAAGCTTGGGAGGTATAACAGAACCTGAATCAAGAATTGTAGTCTGGCCCAATACAGAATTAACCTCCTGGTAGAGATCCAGTGTTATATTATTGCTGCTGGTAATATGGGGAGTGAGTTTCAATTTTACTCCAACAGATTTATATTCATAGGTAAAAAATTGTGTTCCGGTATCGGTAATACGGTTGTTTGAGGGTATGGGTATCTCTTCTCCCACGTTTAACTCGGCTTCCTGGTTGTCTATGGTTAGAATCTGTGGTGTTGATAAAATATTATACTGATTGTCACTTGCGGAAGCATTCAACAGCATATACCCCAGTACAGCCTTGTCGCTCAGGTATCCCAGTTGAAATCCTGTTGAAAGGGGCAGGGCAAGTGTTTTACTTCCAAGTGAATCTGGTGTGGAGTAATCAGGTGGTGAACCCTGAATTGAAGAACCTCCATACAGGTGATCACCCTGCTGGTCTCCAAGCATCCAGTCTATACCGAAACCCCATCCACTATCGGCGGACACCTCAACGATAAGTGCTTCAATGAGCACCTGTTCCCTCACAATATCAAGTTCATCAATTATTCGTTTTATTGCTGCAAATTCTTCAGGTTTTGCCGTAATTATTAGTGAATTAGTTTCCTTGTTAGCGATTATTGAAAGTTTCTGTTGATCAGCCGGCGAACGGGTAGGTTGTGTCTTTGTTACACGCTGGGCCTTTCTTGATTGGGGTGTTGCTTTTGTTTGTGGTTGCGTATTAATCCTGGCGTACTGGGAAAATGGGATTCTAGACAGCACGTTTGACAGGTCCTCAGCGCCTGCATTTTCCAGGTGCACTACGTGAATATCACCACGGGGAACTTTTCGTCCTTCTACTTGATCTTCGAGTTGTCTATCAAGAGCATTGGCAATCTTGAGCAATCCGTTGATCTCAGAAGATGTACCGCTGAATATTATCATGTTGAGATCACGATATACCACCACGTCAGTAAATTTTGATTTAAGCGAACGCAGTACATTGGTTATCTGCTGCGCATCGGCGTTTTTAATTTCGAGCAGGTAGGTGATTGTTTTATCTTCGGCCCCTGAAAGTTCCCTTTTTTCACCGTCAATTATTACTTCCACATTCTTTTTTATGGCTTCCTGAATGGGAATAACCTTAATAAGATTGCCGGTTTCCACCACGGCAAGACCCTTCACCTCAAGAATTGATTTCATTATTTCATATGCTTTTGAGACAGGTATCTTCTTTGCTGAACTTATGGTGATCTTACCGCGAACCTTGTCGTCTACAATAATGTTCTTATTAATAAGCTGGCTCATTATGTTTAAAAATTCGGATATCTCAACATCCTTAAAGTTAAGGGTGAAATATTTTTGCTTTGATTTGGCCAAAACACTTCCGTTGCCGGAACCCGAAGAGGCCATATAAGAATCTGTTATCGCTAGAGTGCTGCATATAACTGTAGCAATTATTAATGAAAAAATACGTTTGCGATATGGCCGTTTCATATACATTTTCCTGGAATAATTTTAATCTGTTATTGACATGTCGTATCTAATGAGTTTTCCGCCTCGTTCCAGATCCACTGTAATTTTTGAGTCATTTTTAAGATTTTCCCACATCTTCACCAGCTTTTCTGTACTGTCAACCTGATGTCCATTTATGCGTTTAACAACATCTCCGCTTCTGGCTCCAAGCTTATATAATATATTGTATGGTTGCACTTTAAACAGTTTATACCCTTCAATTTTACCTTTAACCCTGAAGGGCCCTGCGCGTATTCCTTTTAACGCGTTGTCAATATTGTTCAGCACTTTCTGCTGAATCTCCGCCCGGCTCAAAGATTTCTTCACAAGACTGCTGGAGGCAGCCCCCCTGTGTATAGTTGGTGACGCGGTAGCAGTACTTTCTTTTTGTCCCTTATCATATATATCAAGAATTTCTACATTGTCACCTTTTTTTAGATACACCCTGGCATTGTTAATTCTGACCAGTTTATATCCGGCTATGGTATTGCCAAGCTTGTATATCTGGGGATCTTTTTCGCTTCGATTCTTTATCAGTGCCCGGGCAATTTGCCATGGCCCAGATATTGTTCCCATCAGTATAAGGTCACGAAGTTCACCAGGCTGTACCACTGTATCAGAATCACCAGTTTGTATGTCCGCAAGCTCAAAAAAACCAGAATCAAGAATATCCTGGTACTCTCCAAAACTGTGTACTGTTCTCTGCATTGATGACGAAAAACGGGTACTGTTATTTAACGTATCAACCGGTGAAGTTGTGAATTTAACGAACTGGTTTACAGTAATAGCCGTAATATATGAAAAACATACTATCGCTACTGTATTGGCGAGGTGATATTTAATATTTTGCATGTAATAACTTCACCCGTGCATGTATACATCGAATATATTCTCTACTTATGATTGCTAATCTGTAATAAAGTTACATATTGCGCACATGGTGATTAAGAAAATTAGTTACTAAGATATATATTGTCAATAACTATTTGCCGACCATTGTATCAGGCAGCATATAAATCAACTGACCTTATTGTTGAAAGAGGTATCTTGATCTCCTTATTATTGCCGTCAATCACTATAATTGAATTTTTAACAAGTTTCCTGCTTTTGTTCAGTTCGATCTGATTGCCATTAGAAAGATATACTATAATATCCAGACCCTTAATGTCGATATACTTTTCAAGTAAATCCTTGAAATCATTTTTCTTTGCTTTCTTCTTCATATGTTCCTCCATTTTATGTCTCATTGTAAATATCGGCATATTTTGGATTCTGTTTAATATAATTTTTTATATACTACCATATTTCATGTATTACCCTTCAGCAAGTTATTGACTAATTAAAAGCTGCATATTAGTATAGTAATTATATCGATAACAACTTAAAGGGATATATACTGCCATGAACAGGTTACAGCGGATATTCTTCATTTTTGCTATAATTACATTTGTCATTACTTTTTTTCACTCTGTATATGTATACGCAGATGATTCACAATTCCCCGGTACATGGCATTACGCGGTTGGTAAGCGTGGAGATACCTTTCATGACGGGATTAACAGGAACTTCAAAAAAATTGATAATCTAAATGAACTTCACCTGCTTCATCCTGAAAGGGAAGGCTTCCTGTGGATTAAGTCTTCTTTTGATTTACCTGCACGCCTGGAAAACAAGCTATGCGCAATTCTGATTGGCAGAATTATCGTTGCTGATGCGACATACATGAATGGCACCCTGATTGGAAAGACCGGAAAGTATCCGCCGGGCTTTTTCAGTGAGTGGAATAAAACAAGGAGTTACCAGGTCCCTTCAGATATTTTACACAATGACAGTAAAAATACCCTGCTCATTAAATTGTACGTTAATCATGAAGGATCAATTACCGGAAATATGATGCTGGATGAATCAGCCATCGTTCACCAGGAATACGTATCACAGGATTTTTTTAACTCCCGTATAAACGCCCTTATATCATTTCTTATGTTCATGGTTGCGTGCTATCATATATTGATATACATATTAAGAACCCGGGACAAGGAAAATCTCTATTACGCATTACTTTGTTTTATTTTTTCATTTTACCTGACAAACTTTTTCATAACACGCTTACCTGGATTCGACTATACTGGATTCTCTTATCTTGTTTTTCAGAAACTTATAATAATATCCATGTTTCCAATCGGCTATTTTCTCGCGAGATTTTTACAGATTTACCTGGACAGGGAAAGTAATGGTATCATGAAACACGTATTGCGGGGAGCAACTCTTCTTCCTGTAATTGTTATTATATTTTTACCTGATTATGCCACTTTTATGAAAGTACGTTTTACCTTAACGCTGTTTTTACTTGTACACGCGGGATATGTAATATACATAACCATACAGGCGGCGATTCAAAAACAGGTGGAGGCGAAAGTAATCTTCATTGGCAGTATTCCACTTTATTTCTGCATATTATTCGATATAATCGTTCATAACATTTTACAGCTTAACGACTACATATACCTTGCCGGCCTTGGATTTCCCACATTTCTCATAGCCATAGCAGGTATACTGGCCTCACGATTCGTTCAATATCACAATGAGGTTGAAGAGCTTAACATCTCACTGGAGCAAAAAGTTGATGATCGAACACGCGAATTGCAGAACGCCAACGAAGTGCTTCGCAATACCATGGAAGAACTGCAGGAAGCCAAGGAAATAGCAGACAGGGATATGCGAATGGCGGTTAATGTACAGGAGAACATGCTGCCGGAAGCTTCGTCATTTACCCCTGGCTGGGATATGGCAGTTCATTTTAACCCCATGGCGGGGGTATCTGGTGATTTCTATGATCTATTTTACGATAATGGGCGCCTGAAAGGGGCCGGCCTGTTTGATGTTTCAGGACATGGAATATCTTCAGGACTGATAACAATTATGGCAAAATCTATCATATACCGTCACTTCTGTGAGAATCCACTGGAAAATCCAGGTAAAGTACTTGAGGCTGTAAACCAGGACCTTGTGCAGGAGCTTTTGAATATCGACAACTACCTCACCGGTATTCTTCTTCAGTTTGAAGACGACATGGTAGAATATGCCAACGCGGCGCATACCCAGCTCCTGGTTAGAAGAGCATACAATAATAATGTGAAAATGGTAAACCTTCAAGACGATGATTTTCGCGGCATGTTTCTTGGTGTTCCCGATATGCAGCAACGGTATGCCACATTGAAATTTAAAGTAAAACCCGGTGATATGCTTCTTCTGTATTCTGACTGCCTTATCGAACAAAAAAACACTGAGAAAGAAGAGTATGGGATCGAACGACTGGTAAAAGCTTTTCAACGGGCCCCAAAAAATACACCATCAGACGTGATGGACTATATCATGCAGGATTTCGAATCTTTCAGGAAAGACGAACCATCCAATGACGATCTTACCATTCTTGTGTTACAAAAGAAGACATAAGGTCAGGATGTGTAATCCCAGTCATGCTTTATTTTGTGATAACAAATCCCAAGAGATGCAATCTCTGTACCAAGGTCAAAGAACATCAGGCGGGTGCGACTGTAATTGGCCACCGGTCCTTCATCATTTAAATATGAATGTATGGTATCATTGATCTCTTTAACCGGATCACCGTATACACGAAACAGCTCACCGGTCAGTATCACCAGGTGGGGGGCTGTAATGTTAATCGCGTCAAGCAACGCGTTGCTTAAATAGTGCAGGTATTCTTTTAACGGTTTTGTAAATTCAGGATCACCTGATTCATATTTTTCCTTGAGTGTCTTCAAGACTGATTCCTGTACCGGTATTGACTCGTCATCAGTATCAATGCCATTATTGCTGAGCAGCTCTGCAAAATTACGATACGAGAAGAAGCAGTCAAGACACCCCGTCCTCCCGCACATGCACATGTCACTTGTATCAGATACCCGTACATGCCCCATTTCACCATGTCCGTTTACAATATCTCCATTAAAAATAAGCCCTGAAGCAGCACCGGTACGGGCAGATACCACAAGCACCCTGCTGTAGTGTGACATCAGGTCTATATCCATGAGGAAGTAGGATGTCATGTTGCTGATATTATGATCCACGTATACAGGAATACCAGGAAAATGAGTGTTGCACAATTTCACGAAATTAAAATTATCAAGAAATGGCAGAAAAGTATATGATGCCAGGATACCTGTTTCTGTATCAATGTTTCCGGGAACAGAGCAGCAAATGGAAATGATATTTTCACTGTATGTCTTTTTTCTTTCAATAACTGATTGTATGTGCTGCACGAGCTTTTCTTCAAATATCTTCAGTGTTGCGGGGTAGGGTATTCTTGTAAAATGCGACTCCAGTATCTCGTTTGAAAAACTCACCAGCGAAGAATAAATACCCGACTGGTTAAAGGTAACCCCAAGGTACAGGTTGTTTTGTGAATTCAATTTGAAAAAAGATGCCTTTCTCCCTTTTTCCTTTTGCGTCCCTTCAGCGGGCTTGATAAGCTTTTCACGTTGCAGTGTATTAAAAACAGTTATGACCGTGTCCATAGAATAACCGGATATCTTCTTGGCATCAGCTTTTGAAAGAGGCCCCGCGTGTCGCATAATGTCAATGATGTGATTTTTCTTGTTGGTTTTTCTCTGGTCTATTTTGTCACCGAATGCCATGAAAGAACCATCCTGCCTTTTGTATACTTGTATTTGCAACTTGTAGTAGGAAACAATAAGCCATAACAATATGAAGCTATTCATAAATCAATAATTTTAAAATAGTTCTTGACTTAATATCGTTATCGACATATTGTCAAGTGTTTTTTAGAATTTCCAAATAAAACGTTGAGAGGCTCCAGCAATGAAAGAACAACGTAAGGTAACTTTTGCTAATTTAATATCATATGGAGTGGGTGATATTTACGGTGGCGGTTCATTCATCATTATCAGCCTGCTGTTTATGTACTTTCTCACCGATACTGTTGGACTACCGGGAGCCCTCGCTGGTCTTGTCATGGTTCCCGGTAAAGTGTGGGACGCTATATCAGATCCATTGATGGGATATATTTCAGATAACCTGAAAACCAGGTTCGGTCGGCGGCGTATCTTCTTCCTTATCGGTATACTGCCGGTTGCCCTCAGTTTCGCGTTAATGTGGGTCACCATCAGAATGGACAGCTCATTTTTAACATTCCTGTATTACGCACTGATATTTATATTTTTCAGAACGTCATTTACAATGGTTATGGTGCCGTATTCAGCCCTGAACGCTGAAATGACACTTGATTACAAGGTTCGCATGCGGCTTTCCGGTGCCCGAATGATTTTCTCACAGCTTTCCGCCCTGATATGCGCCGTTGTTCCCAAGCTCATAATTGACAATTTTTACAAGGACAACATGGAAGAAGGGTACATGGTAATGGCCGCGATTTTTGGTGTATTCTTCGCATTACCATGGATACTTGTGTACCTGGGAACCTGGGAAATCGCAGCCGCACGGAAAAAAGAAGGGGCATCGTTTTCTAACTTTTTCAGCAGCTTCAAGACCCTTTTCATTAACAGGTCATTCAAGGTACACATGGGGATGTACATACTGTCCTATGCTGCCATGGATATACTCATGGCAGTGCTGATATACTTTCTCACCCATTACGTGGGTAAGCCTGGACTGTTCACCCAGTGTGTAGGGGCAATACTTCTTACCCAGGTGTTAATGCTGCCGGTATACGTGTACATTGGTAACCTCAAGGGAAAAGGTTTTGCCTACCGGCTGGGTCTTTCAATATGGGGATCTGCAATGATATTGACACTGTTTATCACACCCCAGAGCCCCCCAATGACCATAATTCTTATATCAATATTGATCGGTTCGGGACTGTCCGCAGGTACCATGATACCATGGGCTATACTTCCTTCGGTTACTGATGTAGACGAGATGATCACGGCAGAACAAAGAGCCGGCTCTTACGCGGGAGCGATGACCTTTATTCGAAAGATAGTGAACGCTCTCACCATCATGATTTTCGGCTTTCTGCTTGATATTATAGGTTACAACAGGCCCATCATGGAAACCGTAAACGGTGTGTCGAAGATGGTTGACCAGGTGCAGACAGAATCAACACTATTCTGGCTTAAAATGATATTCTTCCTTGCTCCGTTTATACTTGTTGTCGCCGGTATACTTATTGCCTTCAAGTTCAAGATCACCCCACGCACTCACGGCATTCTCATTGATGAGTTAAACCGGCTCAAAGAGGGTGGCAGCAAGTCAGACGTTACCCCCGAGACACGGCAGGTATGCGAAGAATTGACAGGACTGAAATATGAAAAACTTTATGGAAACCATGTATGAGGGATTTTACGTATGAAA
>Ga0102934_1003669_pt1 | contig 10410 bp, 9 predicted proteins | sample SalPonR2_A_D1_MG_FD_78175 | JGI IMG/M metagenome (GOLD analysis project Ga0102934, IMG submission 78175) | Salt pond soil microbial communities from South San Francisco under conditions of wetland restoration - Salt Pond MetaG R2_A_D1_MG | ecosystem: Environmental > Aquatic > Marine > Intertidal...
CACACGGCTGGTGTCGCCGCCGAGCCCGGGCGGCAGGCCCTCGGCCATGCTCTGCTGTAGGAGAGGGAGCCTCGACCGGGGCCAGGGTTGGGCGTCGTTCGTAAAGTCCCCTTTTACGGCATGCAGGCTTGGCGCCAGGGTCGGAGTCGAGGGGGCCGTGCTCCGGCTCTCTGGAAGATGGCTGGCTAGTGCTCTCAGGCCAAAGGCCTCCCTTTGCCCCTTAAACCCAAACATCGCTTCCATGGACTCCTCTTCTATCTTGTCTGAGTCCTCCTCCTCCGGGAAATGGGTAAACTGCAGCATGTGCTGCCAGTTCCAGGTTTCAGACTTTCGCGCCACACACCGAGACCCCCACGGACAAGGGTGGATGAAAGCCGCCGTGTGCCGTATCACCCGCTTGTCCGCCACCGAGTGCGTCAGAAACGAGCAATGCCGACCGTGCGGGCAAATGTGTCGGTGAGGCACACCTCCGTGGCATTCCTCCAACGCCGCCTCCATCGCTTGTTTCTCCCACGCGTTTCCTCCGCCCCACCCCATCCCTCCCACTGGCCTCGTGTACCCTCCGCCCGCACGACACCCAACCTGCATGCACAGCGGCATGATGCTTCTCCCCACGTGCTCAAACAGAGAGGAGTGTCCAGGGCTCTCATCCAAGCATGCGCTTCCCTTTGGACAAGGGTGGAGGAAGCTCTCCATGTGCAGCATCGTTTCTGGAGTCTCCGGCGCACGCACAACAGGACAAGCCAACCCGTCAGGACACGGGTGGGTGGTGCGACGCACATGGTCCTCGTCCTGCAACTTCTTGCACAGCGGCCCCGCAAAACAGCGGAGACGAAGTTTGGGTGACCTGTGGCGTTTCAATCGATCTTTGTCCTCCTTCTCGCCGCTCGCCGGTGCGTGCAGGCAGGCAATTGCCTCATTCGACTCAGAGACAGACATGCTTGGCTTTCCATGATTTCTTTCACTTGGCATGCTGCCATGTCCTGTGCTATGTAACGGCTGCGTATCTGGCGGCATACGCAGCTGCTCTTGTGCCTGTAGGAGCAATGCATGTCGTTGCCGCGATGGGAGGGAGGACCCAGAGCCCAGATTCATCTTCGCCAGCAGATCAGTCCGTGACCCGTTTTGACCGCATTCCACACGGCTGGTGTCGCCGCCGAGCCCGGGCGGCAGGCCCTCGGCCATGCTCTGCTGTAGGAGAGGGAGCCCCGACCGGGGCCAGGGTTGGGCGTCGTTCGTAAAGTCCCCTTTTACGGCATGCAGGCTTGGCACCAGGGTCGGAGTCGAGGGGGCCGTGCTCCGGCTCTCTGGAAGATGGCTGGCTGGTACTGAGGGCAACAAGCATTGGGGTATACGGCGATCATGGACGTCAAGAGCCTGCTGTTGTTGCCATTGCTGCATGAACTGCGCTTGCTGTGGCTGAGGAATCATCCTCGATGGCCCCTGCTGGAAATTTTGTGTCGCTCGTGCGGTAAAGTCCTCGCGAATGAGGCCCTGCGCCAAGCCGAGGACGTCCTCTAGGAAAAGTCCTCCGTCGGCCAGGACACGTACCCAGGGCAGCAGGGAGGGCGCCAAGGAACCCCGCGACCCGCACACTGCAACCTTCCTTGTCGATTGCAGCAATGTTTTGCTCAATGTTCCATCGCCAGAGACGAGAATTGCCAGGCTTTTGTCTTGTTCTCCGTCGCACGCGCCCGAAAAGGCGGCCAGGGCCGAGGCAAGGCCCGATTCCTTAGGAAAGGGGATTTTTTCGTGCTGCCTGACTACTTCGTCCCCTTCGTTTGTACAGGAAGACCTACCCTCTCCCGGCACGTGCCCCCCTGCAGGAGAGGCTCCGTCCAGAGGAAATGATGATGAGCTGGCGGAGCAGGCGGGTCCTTGCCATGTCGTCCCATGGACTGTACACCGATAGGCGATCTCGAAGGCCTTTACCAGGTGCCGGAACGAGGCTATTCCTGCATGAATTTATTGTTGTGGAGGTAGGAGTCGTTAATGGCAGGTGAAAGAGTCAGTTTCAAAGACCACCAGGCACCTGAAAGCTAGTGCAGGATGAATGCAACCCCCTCCGCTTCCGAATTTCTGACTTCAAACATTTTATTTTTACACGATCATCATAAGAGAGCAAGACTTGCAAGAATACCGACCTGCTGCTTGCAAACTGGCGTGCATGTGCTGGCCATCGATGAGAAGGTAAGCTGTGTGCTCAGGGAGACCAGGTGACGCCATGGCGGAGTTCAGGCATACAGGGCGTTTCGCTCCACTTAACAGCCTTTCTATGGTCGCACCCACAAAACTTCCCTGTTTAATCAACAAATTTAAAAGAAGAAACAAGACGTGAATGTTATGTTGGCCTTTGCGACCGTCAAATCATGGACCTTGGCGCATGCATGACTAGCGAGACGGGCGGCCGAGCGCATCGGGGACCTTCGAATATATAGCATCATGAACCGGAGACAGCATGTCGCCAAGCACGCACGCTTTTTGTCTCGTTCAAAGATAAAAATATAGCATATTCAATAGTTTACGACCAACAGTTGTGAATTTGTATCGATGGCAGTCCAGGAAGCCGACGAGGCCGAGCATCTCTACCAAAAAAATCAGTCCGCCGGCTTCCTAGCGTGGCAGCAGGCTCCTACCTTTTCGACAAAAAACAAGCCCAATTTTAATTAAAAGGCTCCCACCCTGAACACCGAATGAAATCAAGTGATACCGTGCACATCCTCCAGTTATATTCGTGTCCGGCGGCGTATTGGGCGCAGTATTGCACGCTAGTCTCGGTAGTCGTCGCTGGACAGGAGCTTTGAAAAAAGCGGAGGCGCAGCCAGCAATGTCAGGAGGATTTCCAGTGACTTCTCTACAAAATGACAATTACGCCCAGCGACCAAAGGTCTGGCCAGCCTCCACAGTGCACTACTCACTGATACAAGAAGCGACTTGTGTATTTAAATTGACAAGCTTGTGGATGCCAGGCCGTGGCCACGGGGTTGCTGGACGTGGAAGTGCACTCGTTCGGGTCATCTCCCAACCGGCGGATTCAAAGGAAAGCCTCGCCCGCCGCTGGCTTAACGTGTTACAAAATACTGGGACCCAGACCGGATGCAGCTCAGATACTTAGCACGGTGGCCCATGTGAAAGCTTTGGTGCGGTGAGCCGCAAGATGGCGGGGATTGAGCATGCAATTGCACGTATGGAAGGACCAAATATTTTCATCTAAGACGCGAGAAAGCCAAGGCGGGGGTTTCTCGTGCGAGAAGATTCAAGAGCACTTTGGTTGACGGGCAAAGCTGATTCAGGTGATGCTACGCAAATCAAATATCACTGCTGACGTTATCTGAGTCAATTGTATGGCATACATACTGGACTTTATCTTTACTTTGTTGCGAAAAAATTGTATTTCTGTTGGGTTTTGAGCAATTCGGGGCAATATATGTTGAGGACAGTGGAGGAGGGCGGCATTTGAAGGGATTTGAGCACGTATCAAATTTAAAAAGCACGAAAGAATGGAATGCAATCAGAGTGTAGCATTGGCTTTGGCATGGAATCATCCGGAAGACTAAAAGCCTATCAGATGGCGTACACGACAACATAGCAATCCTTCATTTTTTTCCTTTTGCCTTCGATCATGCCACGTCGCATATGGGTCGAGACTCACACACACATCTGTCACATATTGGCGTACCCATTCTCAGCCCTGTCACACGATACCGTGCATACACCCTTTTTTATCGGTCCATCCCTGACGGTCTTGCCCTTCAGGAAGACCGGCCCCGTTCTTTTTCGCCGTTTTTTTTCCACCCTAGTTCTCGTCCAGAGAGCGAATGGGCTGCGCTGTCTTCTTCCCCTCCGGATCCGAGGGGTTCCACGCCTCGTAACCTTTCAAACCCTGCATCGATGCGAAACAGTGTTCGAAAAGGGGGAAATGTGGCTCGGATCAGGAGGGAAGGATATAGCCTTCTTAGATGGTCCACGGAAGCTCTCTCGTCGGAATCTCCCACCAGGACAGGAGTCCCTTCGTTTTCATACCCGGGACTATTCGCACTGCACACAGTACACATGACTCGCGCCCGCCGCCTCCCTCTCCCTTTCGAACTGTCCCCCAATATACTCTATAACCCTCACCACCGTATCGACCCCTCTCATTTCCCTCTCCACCAGCGCGTACCTCGAATCTTCCGCCTTTCCCCTTTTCTTGCTTCTTTGCGGCCAGCGGGTGCCCTGGCTGGACCCAAAACTTATCGGGCTCCCCCGCCTTTTGATGCAAGCTGCCCACGCCGTAGCCACGCGAGCGGTGGGCCGTCCAGTTCAATTGCCCTTCCATCTGGTAGTCCGTCAGCCCCGCCGCCACCTGCCAGACATAATGTACAGAGAGATAGAGGCGGCGGTTGAAGGCCTGAGTTAGGCTTGACGCACTCACTCAGACTCCGAATTAGGCCGAAGCACGCGCAGAGGCCGCCGTATTTTCCCGCCCGCCCGCTTTCCCTCCCTCCCTCCTTCCTCACCTGGTAGGGGGTATGTTGGCCCTCCGCAATCTTCATTCCCGGCTCTGTCACCCCCGCCTTTCCAGCCGGCACCTCGTCTGTCATGTGATGGATCCACCCGTGCCACTCAGGCGGGATGCTGGATGGCTCGTAGTTGTGGATATCCTAGGGGGGAGCGTGCGCGTGAGCTCGACGAGACAGGAGGGTATCGTGCAGCCTTTGCCTCTCCTCCTGTGGGACGTGCATCCTCGTTCCAGGCCTCCTCTCTCCATCGCCCTGGCCTTTCCCTCTCTCTCCCTACCTTGTATTCCACCCAGCGATGTTGCCCAAACGGGTACTCGACGTTTTCAAAATATTTGTTCCCATTCACGTCGACGCCTTTCAAATCCCCAAACTTGACTTCGCCCATCTGAGAGCCACGGGATGATGAGGAAGGAAAGAGGAGGGGAAGAGTTTCAGGGGGGGCGGTGAGCCTACGACCTGACTTTGAAGAAAGCACACGACCGCTCCACAGACGCGCGATTCGTTTTATTCAACTGGTGCTGACGTTGATGCGGTATCGAGAAATGTGAACGCACGTACATCCAGGACGAAATAAGACGGAGGCCGGGAAGGTGATCACGTACCGAGTACATCTTGTAGAGCGTTTCTCGCCAACCGTACACGCGCAAGGCCTTCATGTATTTTTGCACCACAGATGCCATCTTTAATTCCTGGGAATGAGACCAGATATGGAATATGAATGCGACTTGTGCATGCTTGCACCGAAAGGATCGCCTCAGGAGCCAGGATAATTCCATGAAAGTCTCTGAATCCTGAGCCGTCTCTCAAGCTTCCACGACACCAGACATCTTTCCACGCACAGATGACGACTCCAACACCGCTATCGTTCAACGATTCTATAGAGGTCACCCCCCACTCAATTACCGGGTAATGCCCTTTATCTCGCCTGTCCTTTCTGGCTGCAGAGACGAGCCAGACAAGGTCTTCCGGGAGCAAGCCAGCAGCAAGGGCGACACTTGCTCTGAGGCCTCCCTGTCCGCATTGTGAACCGAGGAGACAAATAAGTTAGGTCAGGGCAAAACTTAGGATCGCAGGCATTCACGTGTCCACGGCGGGTGTACCAAAGGGTCTGTCGCAGGAAAAGTCTATTGATTTGAGTGATATGAGAAGGACATGATCGCCGTCGTCACTGGAAAGCCCCTAGCTCCCTCCGAGAGCCACCGCAAAAATACTACGCTCAAATGCATTTTATCGATACGATTTCAAGCTTTCATTCCCACCGTGCCCACGCCCACAGCTTATGCCCCGTCCGCATGCCCGGCTTTCTGCCCATTCCTTGTTTTGTTTGTTGACGGTAGTACGTGCGGCCGGGGCTTTTCGCCTCGTCTCCCCTTGGGGCAGACGCTACCCTCACTCCACCCGCCCCATCGCGACCGCTACTCCGACATTCGTTTCAGCTTCCAAGGCAGGGGACTTTACCATCCAAATCCCCGACGTGTCCCTGCCAGACGAACCCCTGCGACATGTGCGTGTCCTCGACACCGGCCTCCCCTCCTCCAATCCGGGCACTGCCAGCGTTCCCCCTCCCTTAGTCCTCATCGGTGGTACCGCGCAGACCATCGCCAGCTGGGTCGGTCATATCCACGGCTTGTCCCGGAAACGTCGGCTCATCGTTTATGAAACGCGCGGCCAGGGACGCACCACCGATTTGGACCTGTCCGATGCCTCGCTCGCCGTCCACGTTGAAGACTTTTGCCGTGTGCACGCAGCCCTGAAGATTGAAGGCCCCGTCGACTTGTGTGGCTTCAGCTTCGGTGGGCGCGTCAGTCTTGGCGTCGCGGCCCTCCACCCTGGATTGGTGCGACGTTTGGTGCTGACGGGTGTGCCCGCTGAACGAGATGCAGTGGGACGGCTCATCATCAAGTCCTGGCGTGCCGCTTTGGACCGCGGAATGCTGCAAGAATTCGTCTGGAATTCCATGCTCCATTGTCACGGGGCCGCGTTCTTGTCCAAATATGAATCGAAGATCCCGGAGTGGGTGGCATTCGTGGAGTCGGCCAACACAGTGGCGGGTTTGCGGGCCATGGTGGCCCGCAGCCATACCTCCGACGTGGAGGACCCGTACCACACCCTCCAGCTGGCTCCACGCGTCGAAGCGCCCACCTTGCTCCTGGGGGCTTTGGACGACAAGGTGGCCACTGCTTTGGAAATCAAACGGCTGGCAGAAGCCGGGCGCCGGGGTTGGCCGGTGCACTTCTTCCCCGGGGCCGGGCACAATTGTGTGTTCGAGGCGGCCGTCCTATGGCGGGAGGAGGTGCTGGCGTTTTTGGACGCAGAAGAGGGAAAAGGTGGGAGGGTCTGAGGGAGGGAGGGACCTGGTGTGCAGGCTCTTTGCGGGGGGGAAAGGGTGGTATGGTCATGCGAGAGGACAGGAGGGGAGGGGAAGGGAGGGTTGGCGGGGGGGGGAAGGGGAGGAGGGAGGCAGGAATGTTGTCTTAATGAGGGACAATGAGGTGTTCTTAGGGAAGACGGGATGTGATGGGCCGAGGAGGGGTACGTGGGTGGGATGGAGGAGGGGAAAGAGGCGGGCCCGGGGAGCACCGAGGGAGACCCCGGCACCAGGACCTGAAGGCCTGAAAGCTTGTACATAGGCTATTCGTGCACACACAGCCCAATCAGTGCATTTTGAAGTCATAAAGCAACGCAAGCAAAGCACAAACTTGGGGGGGGGGGGCAAGGGCGGCATGCCTGGCGACTCCGGCCTTCTCCTTGGCCCTTCTTATCTTGCTCCCTCCTACTTCACGATACTCTTTCCCCGTCCTTCCCCCCCCGTCTCCTTCCCGCCCTCCGCCGGGGCCACCAAAAAGCCCGTGTAGTCGTAGCCGCACACCACCGCGTCCACCCGCCCGCCCACTCCCTCCACCACCACGGGCTTCCCCACGTTGCCAGCCCTCCCCGTGCCACATTGCCCCCCGAGATTATGGCCCCACACGTAGGCCTGCGTCCGGAATGTGGACGCTGCCTCGCGGGGGGGCGGGCCCCCGTTTTTATTCGCCCGGACCGTTGGCTCCACCACCACCGCGGCGCTGTGGTTCTCCCCGCAGGCCAGGAGGGGGAAGGGCAGGGTCACCTCCGGGTAGGTTAGAATTCTCAGTTCCTTGATCGACCGCGGGGTCGACAGGTGCGCATAGCTGCGGTCCCCCAGTTGTCCGTACTGGCCAAACCCCGTGGCCCATACTTCCAGGACCCGGGCGGGCGTTCGCGCCATTTTGCTAAAATTGCCTTGCTCGACCCAACAGCCCCCGCCTTTAACCAGGACGGCGAAGAGGGAATGATGCCCGCCCGCCGCCAGGTTTCCCACCTGCATGTCTTCCAGGACCCGGACCTTCCGCGGCTGCCAGACCATGGCGTTCGGGCGGTCCTTGGTCACTTTCCACGTCTCGCCCAGCCCCAGCTGATACCAGGGGTCGGCCCCACACGACCAGACCCCTCCCGCCTCGTCGAGCACCAGCGTGTGCGTGTTCCCGCACGCCGCCGTCACTGCCTTCGTCCCTTCCGGGAGCTGCATGCGGAGAGGGCTTGGGGATGACCGGGGTGCCTCGTCTTCTGGGCCGAGGCCCAAGCGACCGTCCTTGTTCTCCCCGGCCCCATGCACGCTCCCGTCCGTCAGGACAAAGACGGCGTGCTCGGGCCCCGCACTTACATGCGCCACGCCCGTGGGCCGTTTTCCCTTTGCGTCGCCCCACTCCCGGTATCTGTACGGTCCTCGCGGTTGGAAGAGTTGAGAGGGAGGGAGGGGCATTTGACTCCCCTCCCTCCTCCCTCCGTCCTCAACAACGTCCCCCAGAGTCCAGTGCAAGACGTCGCCTGTTTCCGTCCGCCCATAAATCCTGCTGCGAGTGCAAGCAACTTGGACCACTGGAGTTCTCCTGCCCAACCATCCGCCTCCCGCTTCATACAGCAAGGTTGTTGTGCTCCCCGCTGCCCCTTTCTCCTCCTCCTTGGCCCCCCCGATTCCTGTCAGCAAGTAGACGTTCCCGGCCTTCGCCACCACGGCCCATGAGGGACCGAAAGACACACTGTCTATAGGGCCGGGTGGGCCTGGCAAAGGAACCATTCTCGGCTTTCCTATTACAGTCTCTTGTAAACCCCGCCCGCTCTCCGACCCCGTAACATACAATGTCTGAGCATGAGCCTTCCGTGGGGCGCACGATGAAGTGAACGCAGAAATACCCTCTTGGCGGTCCGTCGGCGCTTGGTGCTCGGTGGTCCAGTAAATAAGGGCGGTCGTGGCGGCTACTGCCGCAACCACGCTCGTATAATGGTGGGAGCTCGGAGCAGTCTGGTACGAAGAGGTGGACGCATGCCGCCTGAGGGGGGATGTGATGACGGCTCTTGTCCACGATTTTCGGAGCAGAAGGGTCGGGGTGGACATTCCGTGGGCTGTGTAGTGTATGTGCATGAATGCGGAATGTAACAAGGATTTTTCAATGAACAATGCGGTGAAAGTGAGCATCCTACTCAGAGGCTCTTGAGTCAGGGCAAGCTGCAGGACGCAGCGCGGAAAGAGAGGGCTGGGAGTATACTCATTGTTCCTTCGTACCAAGTCAACCGAAACCACGCATATGAAAATCATGAAGTATGCCTGTGGGAATTGCAATTTTCTTCACTAGAGAGGTCTTCAACGGCATGAAATTGGGTTCACTGCGACGGTACACTTGCGACGGGAAGTGACTAATATAACCTCCCGCCACCCCGTGCTTGACATGCCCTCCCCGTCCATTTTTCATAGTTAGGCGCATTAGGGTATGAGAACAATACCCAAGCCTTTGCAGACGCCTCAAGAGGAATTTAAGGCTCTTCGTGTTACGTTATCAGCAGTCATTCAAGCCATCAAGAACATTCATATCCCTCCTGTTTGCACCACGGCCACGACCCCCTATGAAGCCGCTACCGCTTTGTCCCCCTTTCTCGCTCGGGCATGTGCCCCTTTTCTCTCTTCACCGACACGTGGATCCAGTAACGATGAGGCGTCCCCCGGCGACATGACACGCGACAACATAATCGATCTTGGCAGCCGGCCCGAAGCACTACGGGACGTCTTGCTAGACCGTCTGTTGTGTCCACTGCTTTCTCGCGTCATTTATCTGGCTCACACGCTCACGCCTTCACAAGGTCTCTCACCCCAAGCACCGGGGCACCGGAAGAGCGGAGCCCCTCCCCCGGGTATGTTCAGCATGCTGGATTTCAATAGTTTGCGGACGGCCTTGGAGGTGTTGGTGCTCTGGGGCATCTACCCCTGTCTGGACGACGGAGTGGGTAGGCCCTTGGAGCGAAGGGAGGAGAGCAAGGCGGTGACGCTCCCACCCCCAGTCCTGGCATGGGGTTTGGCGGCTGTGGCGGCCCCAGGAGAGGGTCGCGGCGGGACGGAGAAGAGGAGCGAACGCGAGGGGCAAGAGCAGGAGGGGCAGGCGCGGTAAGTGGGTGCCTTCCCTAGGAGAGTATGCCAAAGAGTGCTCTCTTTCGTGGTCGGGGTGGGAGTTTCCAGTGTCCCTCTGCGTGTGTCAGTCGTACTTGCCTCCAAGGGCGGGCGCCAAACCCGCCCCCTGGCGTGGAAAGGGCAAGGGATGATGATGCCCCACTGCGTCCCCCCCCCCCTCGGAGGGCTTCACAAAGCCTCCCGGCGGAGGGGCCGGGACCGGGGGTGCTGCAGATACTCCTGTGGTACGATCTTCACGGATCGGACGCTGCTGAGTACTTATATCCTCTGAATCCTGCCTCGTTGCACTTTCCTTCACGGCCCGTTACCGCCATGGCACAGCTTGTCGTTCAGGGCTGTGGCTTGTTCTCTATTACCCTTTCCCTCGCTTTTGTTCGGCTCTTAAGCATCGGGAATGTTCGCTTACTCTTCTTCCCTCCCTCCCTCCCA
>Ga0102934_1003672_pt1 | contig 10405 bp, 10 predicted proteins | sample SalPonR2_A_D1_MG_FD_78175 | JGI IMG/M metagenome (GOLD analysis project Ga0102934, IMG submission 78175) | Salt pond soil microbial communities from South San Francisco under conditions of wetland restoration - Salt Pond MetaG R2_A_D1_MG | ecosystem: Environmental > Aquatic > Marine > Intertidal...
AGAGGAGAGGGTCCTGACCCCCTCCCTCCCCCCCTCCACCACTCCCTCCCTCCCTCCCTCCCTCCGCTTCCTCCCTCCCTCCCTAGGTCGAACGATGTCGCACCCTCTACGCCAAGTACCTGGAGGCGTGGCCGAGCAGTTGCCAGGCGTGGATGGACATGGCGGGTTTGGAGATTGGTGTGGGGGAAAGGGAGCGCGGGCGGGCGGTGCTGGAGTTGGCGATCAACCAGCCGGCCTTGGACATGCCAGAGCGGCTCTGGAAGTACTACATCGATTTTGAAATCGAGGGGGAGGACGGATGGGAGGACCGGGGGGAGGAAGGGCGAGGGGAAGGGCGGGAGGAAGGGCGGGTCCGGGCCCTGTACGAGCGTTTATTGGAACGGACGAAGCACGTGAAAGTATGGATCAGCTACGCCACGTACGAGGGAGGGAGAGAGGGCGGGATGGAGGGTGCACGGGCCGTCTTCGAGCGTGGGTACGCGCATTTGAAGGCCCAGGAGCTCAAGGAGGAAAGGTTGTTGCTTCTGGAGGCTTGGAGGGCGCTGGAGAAGGAGCAAGGGGACCGGGCGAGCCTCGCGGCGGTGGAGGCAAAGGTGCCGCAGCGACTGAAGAAGAAGAGGATGGTGGTGGGCGAGGACGGGAGGGAGGAAGGGTGGGAGGAATACTACGACTACGCCTTCCCAGACGACGAGGTGCGGCCGTCGGGGCTGGCGATCTTGCAGAAAGCACAGGCTTGGAAGGACGCTTTGGCGAAGGCAAAGGCGGGAGGGTCTCAACAGGAGGGGGATGCGGGGACCAAAGGAGGGGCGGGTAAGCGGAAGAGGGAGGGAGAGGCAGGGGAGGAGGGGGAGGAAGAGGGGGCGGACAGGGGAAGCTGACAGGACTGAGGGGTGAAAAGTTGAAAAGGAAAAAAAAACTTGAGGCCTCAAAAATCGACCCCGCGCGCTCGCCCTTGACTGGCACTCAGTGTCAAGCGTCATAATTTGCAAAGATTAACGTTGAAACGAGGGACATCATCTGACACCCAATGCTGTCGCGTACGGTGTTGCCCGCGCTCCTATCGGGATCCTATCGGGGAAGCAAAGCCAGAAAACGCGTCCTCCCTGCGACAAAGGCGAAGCTTCCGCTTTCACGCCTGTGGCGGGGCTTTTTCTCGCGTATCGGGCCCACGGACACAGAGAGCGAGGGCGTCGGCGTGAAGCCAAATGTGGACCCTCGCAACACGCCTTTGACAAACCCAGCCTTGCCCTGCCCCTCCCACAGTCTTGCCAAGGCACGGCCGGCGCGGTCTCTCTGCTTCGCCCATGTTCCTTCCTTTCCAGGTGGCCCTTCCATCGCATCGCTCCAGCCTCCGTCCTTGCAGAGGGAATAGGTGCCCGCGTCATTCGTGAGCCCAGACGTCCGGGCAGGACACCCATTCAAAACTCCATGGTCCCATACGAGCGCCGGGTTCCTCCCGACGTTGCCATGAGCAAGGGCGAAAATCCTACTGTACCCGTGACCGTATCCACAGCTTGGAGGGCAAACGCCTCGCCGAAGTCCGGCAAGACCACCACGATCCTGCCATTGTTTCCCTCTATTTTTTCTCGGGGTTGTTCTCCCTCCCTGATGAAGATTATCTCCTCCCCGTCTTCCCTACCGTTCCCCCATCCATCCATCTTGACCGACCCCAGCCTTCGCACCTCGCCCTGTCTCCCGATCTGCTCCCCTTCCTGGTCCCTTCCGCGCAGGAGAAGCTGAAGCCTCACCACCCCTGAAGGAGACATGCCCCGTAAATACAAGGCGTACGGTCGATTCACAGCCACTTCCGTCAGAGGCAGACCCGGGAGGGAAGGGTCCTCCAAAAGGAGAGAGAACAGGGTCCCGTCCTCCCTCCCGCCTTCCCTCCCTCCCTCTTCCTCCCCGTGCTTGCTGCGGACGCGCCGCCGGCCTCGTCCCCCCAGAGTCCACCCCATTTCTTCTGCATGCTCTTGTTGTTCGCGCAAAAAATTGACAGAATCATAGGCAGGCACGTACAGCGTCCGTTCTACGCCTAGCGTCAGACCCTCCAGCATGGCATCAGATCCTCCCTCTTCCCTAGGCGCGTCGCGCAGGCGTGTCAGAATGGCCTGGGACATGGAGGGAGGAGCAGAAGAGGGGGAGAGAGAAAGAAGCTTGTTGATGGCAGAAGCATTCTTCCGGTCGGTGGTGACGATCGTGAATTTGTAAGGGATGGACGAGGCAGAGGAGGAGGAGGAAGAGGAGGAAGAGGAGGAGGAGGAGGAGGAGGAGGAGGAGGAGGAGGAAGGGAAAGGACCGAAGAAGGGATCGGGCGCCGCCGACCAGACGGTCATTTGCAGACTCTGAGCCCGGGCATCGAGGGAAGGAAGTAAGGAAAGGAGGGCTTGGGAGAGGGCCCGCTCGAGAGAAGAGGTGGAGGGGAAAGCCGGGTGGCTTGCTTCCTGGAGGACATGAATGTCCAGGTCCCCAACAATCAAAAACTGCTCCGTATATTCCACAAAAGAGGGGATTGGCGGTAGTTGAGTCGCCTCCGCCGCTGCTTTCGAGGGGAATAGACTCGAAAACCATGCGTCCTCCTCCTCCTCTGTCTCCCTGATTTTTCGACGTCCGCCCTTTTCTTCCTCCCCTTCTTTTTCCTCCCTTCCTCCCCGGGAACAGGCCTCTGTCACCTCACATGCTTCCGCCCCCGGACCTTCTACTTGCTCCACCCCACAGATCCGGCATTCTCCCTCCAATGGTCCCCCGATGTACATGGACGTCTCTTTTTTTGGCCTTTTCCGCCCTTTTCCTGCCCCACCTTTACCTCCCATCGCCTCCAACAGGCTCGCGGCGGCTATCGAAAGGGCCAAGGGGACCTGAAACCGGTTCTGCATCTCCTCCCTCACGCTTGGGTCCGACACGTCAATCTCCCGTGTGGATGATTCTCGTACCCAGAGACTGATCTCCCTCTCCATGTCAGAATATGTGCGGTTGCCTCCACCCAATGCCAAAGAACGTCTTCCTCCCCGTACCTGACTGTCTTCCTGCTCGCGGAAAAGGGCATTCAACATGACCCGGGCCTCGTCCCTCCCGCTTTGTCGCCAATTTTTCTGCTTCTCCTCGGGCGGCTCTTCGTACACGTCGCAATTTTTTCCCCCTCCCGTCACGAAAAAGGGCGGACCCGGAGCCCAGGCCGCCTCGTAGGGCTCGCAAGTCCCCTGCACCCAATAATCTTTGTGGGGGGGAACGATGGCAATCGCTTCCGCCAAGGGGGAGTAGCCGACGACCAAGGCTCCCGTCCCTACAAAGAGAGTCCCGCCGTAGCCTTTGAAGACCTCGATGGCACTGTACTCCACAAAGGGACCTCCAATCCAGACTAGGAAGCCAGCTTTGAAAAGAGGGGGGGGAGAAGGGAAGAAAGAAAGGGAAAAAAATAGAAATGCGTCACTCTTCATGAATAACGGGGCAAGTCTCCAGTTAAAAGACTGGGACATACTTAATTGACCCTGCTTCGTTGAAGTAACGAGCGTTTTAAGAGCCTGGCAAGCGAAAGCGATGTTCGAGGGGGAAAGGGAAAAGGCAGAAATTTTGACCCCGCATTAATCGACGTACCCCCTACTGCCACAAATTCCCCCGCCAACGTGCTAAGGGCAATGCCAACAAAATCAACGACCGGACTCCCGATGGCAGTGACATAGCCCGCTGCCAAATAGAACGTCCCTCCCTGCACGGGTGGGGGCGGAGACAGAATAATTCGGGTAGGATCAAGAAGAGAAAGGGGTGAAAGGGACGAAAAAAATGGGGCGAGGCTACGCCAACCCATCCTGAGTGCCTTCCTGCGCACACGGCCGTCTATCGGATGCTGGGCGTCCTCAAGCCTGGCAACGAAATGATTTCGCCAGAGAGGACCAAGGCGGTCTATGGAGAAACACACTTACAATGCCGGCTTCTTGGGCGGTCGACTGGGCAGCGACCGAGGGAGAGCCAATACATATGTGCGTTCCTCCCCCGACAAAAGTGTAACCCCCTGCCATACTCGAGGATAAGGGCCCTGAGTACTGGCTGAGGGCGGCACCCACGTGCACCATGACGCCTTCAAACAGGCAGTAGTCCAGTCCTGTGCCGTAAGCCGCCAAGACCCCGTACACATCCAAAAGATGAAGTCCTGTGACGATTTGCACGCCGGCCATCACGCTCATCTCCCCCGTTCCACTGAAAAGTCCAACGGCGGTCTGATATGTGAGAGAGACGCCTGTCAACACCTGGACCCCCCCGGCCACAAAGAAGGATTGCCCCGCCCCGTTCATGGCGATAGCGCCGTTCAGCTCGAAAAACTGCAGGAGGAAAGAAAGCGAGTAAGCTCAAATCCGACAGTGCATCAGCTCAAGCAGCGCTGTGCGATTTAGAGGATCGCTTACCATGGGTATACTGAAAGGAGCAGAGATTCAAGGGGAGACACATACAAGCCACAAAAATACCACAAAGCTGAGTACCTCCCCAAATGTGGCTCCAAGAGCCACAGAACGAACCTGACAGAATGTGTAGATGGCCACGCCTCCCAGCATGGCGACATTGAATCCCGCACCATTTTCAAACCCTAGGAAGGTGATGTATGCCCAGACGCAGCCCGTGAAGGACACCTCCCCGGCCAGGACTAATACGTCACCACCCAAGTAGATGCGATCCAACGGGGTTACAAATTCGAAATCATAAAACAGACACAGTTCAAATTGCAAACGGCCCCCGGCCATGAAGACGAAACCTCCATAGATTCGGAAACTAGTCAAGGCAAAGCTTTGTTCGACAATCCAATCCGTCTCGTCGCTCTGATCGTCGTCAAAATACACGCCCAGAAACCTCCCACCCGTCGCACCGGGCTCAAAGTAGACCGAACTCCCCCGATATTCTCGTACCATGCCCGTCACAGTGAACCCTTCGTACAAAGGATTCACTGGCCGCAACACACCCTTGTCCGACTGGTTGATCCGCACATAGCGCAATTCCAAATACCCGCCGTCCATGACACGGAAGCACCTTATCGACTGAGAGCAGTCAAGGAAAGGAAGGAGTACGCTATTGCCCTGAATGATCACCCGCTTTGAAACCAGGATCTCATCTCGAAAGACAAAAGGAGTTTGAGCAGCAGCCGACGGGAAACTGTTGCCGTCGCCGGACACTCCCTCCCTGGAGGACGTAGACACGAGAGTAATGACGGTACATGCGGAATCATCCGCGAGAGCTTCCGCCAGTTCTTCCATGTCGCCAACGAAGCAGGCTGCGTCAGGCGTTACTGCTGCCCCCTTTTGCTGGTTGGCAAGCGGCGCCGAGGAAAGAAAGTCCTTCGTCTGTGAGAACAGATTCTTTGGAGTCGTCAATATTGCAGGGGTTTCTTTCGAAAACGTGACACCGGTCTCATCGTCTCTCGATGCAGGAAGTGGCATATCCGTGGCAATGGCTGCCTGACCCCCACTTAAGTTTTGGATGACATCGTGAAGGCCAGGAATCGCGGTAGATGATTGCTCACCTGGCCCAGGGCTCTGATTATCCGATTCAGCTCCTGAAAATCTCTGCTAAAGACAGGGTTTAAAATGTAAAAGTTTAATACTACATTTGCCTTACACGTAAAAATGCTTCTGCATTCTGGAACTCACCTTGACAAGGACAACGGCGACCGTGATCGCCATGCCCATTAAAATTACAAGCGCGAGCGTCCTTTTTCTCCGCCATGTTGCGGCATACTTCCTTGATTCAGGCTCGGACAGGGTCTTTGATGTCGGTGGAGGTGGGTGCTGTGAATTCTGAACACTAGCATTTGAATCCTTGCTGGGTGCTTCGGGACTGCTTGTGCAGGCCCTACTCCGACAGGAAGGCATGGAGTGTTGCTGCGGGGACGACCAGGCCGAGAAATCAGTCTCCGGTGGTGCCATAGGGGTCCCTCTATTGTGCAGTACTTCCTCCCCCTAGAAATGATGGCCATGTATCATGAAGGAGGGGACAACTTGAGATACCTCAAGCAAAAGAGACCTCCGTCCTAGTTGCTCGAAGCAAGTGGGACGGCGAACAGGAACTGTGTTGGCGAGCGCCCGGATGACGCCAAAAACCCCGACGATCGCATTTCCCCTTCCGGAAAGCCCACCGGAGATACGCGACACCTGCACATTCATGCATTTCGCATTCTTGGAGGGAGAAGACATGCCCTGACATGCTGGCTGAGATGAAATCCTTCGTCCTCTGGAAAGGTTTATTACATGGCATCCTCCATAATGTAGCTTTACCTAGCAATCCGCCCCTCGCTCATTTCGTTCTCCTACAAAGGAATGTTCTTAGTAATTGCACAGCCCATGTGGAATGTGGTTTGTGCGTTGTGAGATGTGTCGGGTCTACCTTTTAACTTAAATTTTTTGGGACTATTTAAACTAAAGTTGGGAGGCTGACCATAGACACGTGCTGCGCGTAAGGGATCAAATGCGCATGCTAGAGGCTTTTGTAATGCCAGTGATTTAATGGCGCAACGTGACATATGTGAGCAAGAATATAATACTGAGCCTCAAATCGAGCAATTGAAAGGATAAGGAGGCTGTATGGTGGAATTTTGGGAGGAAGCCAAGAATCATCTCAAAAGGGTGGAGTCGGCACTCGGCGGATCAATGTCGCGGATGCCCGAAATAAAATATTTCGACATCTTGGCCATTCACCACTTGATGTCATTTCGATACATGTGGGGCTTTTTGTGTCTATAAAACTCTTTAACAGCATGCTCACAGAATAAGTCGTATGGTAAAGTTGATCCTTTTAGGCTTCTGGCGGAACAACTCTTGATATAGTGATGTATCTCCTGCTTGGACTTTCTTCCAACTGACATGGGTAGCAGATTCAATCTTTTATCTCGCCATCGAGCAAACTCGCATATCTAAGCGTGTGGACGAAATAAATTCTCCTAAACACATGGAGTCTTGCCCGCATATTGACGCTGTAATCATTGATCGAAGTAAGGGGGGAAAAAATACATTTTCGTAAATGACAGTTAGTAAGGCTACATTCGTCTTCACTTTGTCCTACAGGCGGTCACTCGCCTCTGTGGCCCGAGAGTACGTAATTCCACACCTCACGAATACGTCCAGAAAGATCTCTTCCCTTCTCTACACTCCCAGCCCTGCAGGTAAGCTTCATTTGAATGCACAAAGTGCTCCCTTTCAATCTAGTCATGTATTTTCGTGGCTACTCACCCCATATGCATACGCCAGGCATGTCGCTGGTAAAGCCTCTGAGGGTGGCCGTTGGAAAAATGGAGGAACTGGGACGATGCTGGTGGTTACATTCCATATAATGCCAGGCGAGCAGGCCGACAGTGTATAGGCAATCTCAACATACTGTCGTCTCCCTCCGCTTACGTTGAATGGGCCATATAGCCACCATGCGCTTGGCAAGAAAGGAGGAATCAGAGTCGCGCCCGGCAAGGCCGGCTTTGCCCGGGGCTCCCCTGCCCAGGAAGCCGTGGCGGGTTTTTGAAAAGAAAAATAGACGTTCTTGTACAAAGAACCCCTTTTCCGGTTTCGGATGACTACGGCCAGGCGATAAACACCGTCTGAAGAGGCAGTCGTGGGCCAAGCCTCCTTGGGGTTTTTTGGATAAAATTTCAAAATGCATCCCTTTTTCCGCTCTCGACGCTCAGCACGGGTCACTTTATTTCTTTTGGTGCCAGCGAATGCCGGAGAATGCATGAGTACAAGCATTAAAAGGAGGAGAAGAATACTTGAAAGAGGAGAAAATGCTCGCCCCATGGTCGCGCTATGTTTTTGTCGAAATAAAGATAGGAGGGACACAAACCATTGAATGTTGGTGTGAGTATGCCAGACTCGCAAATTTAATCCTTCATGTGCTTAGCATATAAAAATCAAATAAATCACTTGTGAAGTTGTAAAGATGACGGTGTCGCCTCCCCATGCTTACGATCTGAGAAGCCTCCCGACCTTCGAATGGCAAGATTAGCTGACGGGCATGCAATGACCATGCCATATCATTCGTAAGGTCATCGGCGAAACAAGGGAAGAAACGTGGTTTGGCTTTTAACGTGAGGAACAAGCGCATAGCCATGACAAGGAATACCGTTGTCTTGAAGCGTTCGTCTTCTATCTATCTTATCCCTTCCATTTTGCTAGGGGCCGAACCACTTGCACAGGCCGCTCATTTGAACAATCGACGAATGTGGTTTATATCCTTCACTCTTTCATACAGAAAGGCTACGTATTATTATCACGACCTTTATTAACTTTTTGGATGGGGACTGACGCAAGGAGACAACCGTTAGAATTCAAATACTTTTTTTTTTTTGAAAATGGTTACCGTGGCGGTTGTATGCAGCGAGACAGCGCAATTGGGCACCTGTGACAGTAAGGCGTCATCATCATCATCTTCTTCATCTTTCAATTTCGTCTTTTCTATTGACATAACTGTCTTTTTTTGGGAAAAAACTTTCGTTTGATAGCTTCTGTGCGGTAACAGCTCTCAATTAATCAGCTTCAAACCGAACACTTTTCACGAGCAAAAGTATCACATGAACGAGAAGTAAAGCGAGACATGAGTCTCTTCCACTCACCACAGCGATTTCCAGTTAAAATTTCTTTGGCTCTTACATGTGATGAGAATGACAGTACCGCTCCAGCAATCCGTCTTCACTTGTGGCCCGCATAGTATATAACATGAGGGAAACTACGCCATAGCTTTCGAGGATAGACGACAAGTTCCGCAGCTTCCGAGGATAGACGACAAGTTCCGCAGCTTTTTCGATCTGACTTGTTGTCCAAAGTTGGCAGGTGACGTATTATACCCCGAGAAACTAAATATGTTCGCAAAAGATGTACTTACCAAGAATGATTGGAACAAGAAGATTTGCCATCAGATAAATTTGACAGTTGATTTCTTGCCACTGCGCCTGACGAATTCTCTCGCGTGACACAGTCTGAATCATCAAAAAATAGGTAGAGAGCATTATAATCGAATGATGTTTTGAAATGGCATGCGCGAAATCTGTGTCCCTCTTTTTGTTCTTCAAATCATCGCCATTTCCATCTTACACTTGGACGGGAATTTAGCTCCCCTTTACTTTTTCCTGTTTTATTGCATCTGACAGAGGACCTTCTCTGAAGGTCAATGCACAGCCTCGCTTGCGATTCCTTTTTCATTTTCGTTCGGCCATTTGCAACAGTTTTGACCCACCACTGCCCAATTTAATGAGTAAACCTGATTCATACGCTAGTGAGTGGAAAGTACTTGTTCGCTCTTCTTATCCTCCGCACTAGTCCCATTTTTCAAATGCGCAGAGCCACGACTTCAAAGGAATGTGTTAGGGCCTCCTCTATTCATTTTTAATTATCAGACTCGAAGAACATTTTTAGGTATCAGACTCGAAGAACATTCACAGTACCTGAAATTCCCCCGCCTTTGCCGATTTTGGACGCTCCTTGATTACAATATATTTAACGGTATATCGACGTGCGTAGATTCAGGACACAATTACCTGTGCACAGAAAAGTGCGCCGCAAGACTTTAATTCCACTTTCCGCCGTTGTAGATGCACTTCTCTTCCAACCATAAATGGTAAGAGAGGAAATTCCCATACAGGAAAAGGTAGCAGTGCATGCTAAATGTAATTGAAAATATCCATGTCGGTGCTGCTTCACAAAACAAAAAAAAATGCGCTCAATTTTCTTAGCCTTTGCGAGAAAATTTCGAGATATTTACTCGCTATGCGGTGCGTAAAGCTGTAAATGTATGGCATTGACGGTTTGCGTGAGCTACGTAATTGTTCATTTTAAGCGTAGTACTTCATATTCTTTTCTTGTCATATTTTCAAAATATATTTTCATATATTTTTTTTGAGCTGTTGTGAAAGTAAGAGCGAGTCATTGTCGCCGGAACAAGGACTCATGCCGTTGGGCCAGATTAATGTGCACATGGCTATACCAGTCGCCTGCGATTGGCTATCGCGCAGCGAACATAGATCTACGCTGAAAGGAGAAGCTAGTATGGGCCAAGAAATAAGGTAGCTCTATTTTTTTTCTCAATACACATTTTGTACTCTGATGAAGACAGATTTCCCGACATCTGAAGAGTCCGTGACATTTTGCGTACTAAACTTGCCCTCGCTCTGCGATAACGTAAAACACGATCCTCTACCTATCTAATGGTGGGATCTCATTTCTTGTATGCTCGCCTCGATAAGCCGTCATAGATAAACTGAATAAGGTTCCCGCAACGCCGACATGATTTACATGTAATACCTCTAAAATGCTTGATCCATGACCAATCGCTAACTCAAGCGAGCGGCACAGGACAAGTCTGAAAGACATTTGACGTGCAGAACTGCTAGAGCGATGAAGTACTAAGAATTGGTACTACGACAGGCGTGTTGCATTGTTCGAGCGAT
>Ga0102934_1003673_pt1 | contig 10404 bp, 12 predicted proteins | sample SalPonR2_A_D1_MG_FD_78175 | JGI IMG/M metagenome (GOLD analysis project Ga0102934, IMG submission 78175) | Salt pond soil microbial communities from South San Francisco under conditions of wetland restoration - Salt Pond MetaG R2_A_D1_MG | ecosystem: Environmental > Aquatic > Marine > Intertidal...
AGGTAGAAGCCCTGAGGAATAGAGAAAAGATTCTACATGTGAGGGCAAGTGATGCGCGAAACAGGGGTGCATGTACAAGCCCTGTGTACGCACGGAAATCGCCACGGGAGAGGATGGTCTGTCGAGTGTCCCCTCCTCTTCAGTGGCCGGGTGTTGCCAACCGATTGGAGTAGTGTCCCGCTCTTGTTTGTCGCCTGCGTGCATGTTTATATATCGTGGGATCAAACGCATCACGTGTTAGATGGCTAAGTTTTTTGCCTATACGATGTTCAACGACGCTGTGAGAACGGAGAAAGTGTTCGACAGTCAGGACTGACACTCCACGACAGTATGAATTTAGCCTCCCACGACTCAAAGGCGCCTGGCGACTCGAGGCGACACACTGGATCGTCGGATTTGCTATGATTATTTATCACTACCTTGCACCTCTGTGGACCTGCTACTAAACGCTTTCTTTCCTGCCATACGTTGCCTGGAGGTAGTGCTGGGTCGCGAGGTGGCTGAAGCTTCCGCCATGAACTATCATAGCGGAGTGTTGGAAGGGAAGATAATTCAGTCAGTCCTGACAGTAAGAGCAGTTAAGTGAGAAGTTACTTATATATTCACAAGTGATTCGTTTTTCCTGGCATATTTTTGTGTTGAAGGCGACAGCAATCTAGCAGGCAGCGATGCAGTAGGTCGCGTATTTTCCTCGGAATCGCAAAATTGTCCCATCGGTTGTCGGTTTCCCATCCCCAAGATTTAACCATCTTGACAATATGCTGTATCTAAAGTTGAAATTTCCTTTTTTGTTTTCGTTGAGAACACCTGGTTACATGTTCTTCCAAAGAAGAAAATGTTGCCCAAGGTCGACACGGTCGCCTATATTGGCGATGACTTTTAGACGCCCCACATCTAAAACTTTTGAACAACCGAGGTTGCCATATTCTTGCATGTTTTGAAATTGTGTTCTGCCTCCATGCTGGCATTTTTCCTCACTTTCACATCATCCCTGTGCCTCGGAAGGCGCCGTAAGGCGCAAAGCCAACCCGCGCACGCCGTTTTTAAGCGACTTCAAAGTTTGAGCGACGGCTGTGTGCGATTGAAAACCATGTTAGCTCTTGATGATGGCCGATGCTGCCATTAATTTGTGACTCTACAGCCCCCCCTCCACGTAACAGGTGCAATGGCATCTTCTTAATGTGGTACCGGGACGGCATGCAGCAGCGGGACTATCGCCACGGATACCACTCCGCGCATCGTGACCAAGGCGGGAACGGAGGAAACGCTGAAGGGGCCCATGCCGTTGACGCACATTTGCAATTACGTGTCTGGAGATAGTCATCCTGAGCATCAGGACGATGATGCACACTCCCACGTGGAGGGCGCCGGCCCATGGAGCGGGGAGGACGAGGGAAGTGGCGCACATGCGAGAGCCAGAGGCCCCTGCTGTCAAATCGTCTCCGCCGTCAAAGCGTTTGTGGGGCGTCTGGACATGCCCCTAACCAGCAAGTCTGCCTTCTACGGGGCGCTGAAGATGATATCGGAGCTCCCATCGCCGAAGAGGAAGTCATGTGGGGGAATCCTCTTCAGCAGTTTCGGTCTCGTCAATCTACTTGGGAATTCTTCGGCGCTGGACTCACCGCAGAGGTGCCGCCTCCAGGCCCACTTAAGAGTCAACGACGGCGGAGATGGCATAGCTGAACTACCTCGTGGGGGGGGGAACGTGAGGCCAGCGTAGCGCTGGCCTGAACCAACGAATAAGAGGAGGCATGTGATCTTTCAAACGTGTCTGAAGGATAAAAACTTCCACTTATCCTCTGACATATTCATTTTTCTTTGCGCTCCATCGAGAAATTAATTGCCAAACTATTCCTCAACTGATGAACAGAAGACGGAGGACTGCAGCACTAGGCGATCCGGATGTGAGGCGTCAAAGTCATAGCCACCTCCTTTATCCGCTTTCTTGTTTACTCTTCCAGTGGGACAACAATCTGAAGTCCTCAAGAACTATGGCCCTTCCTCAGTCAGAAATGTCACGAGTGCATGCATTAAAAGGATGAATACTGGCTTGTCATGCATCACTGTCATGAATTGTTTACTTCGGCGCCCAATAGGTCATGAAAAGGTCGTTAGGGGACCCCGGTAGCGATGTAGCCTGTCACGTCTCTCTGCGAGAAGCAATGAGGCGAGCTGAGGGCTGACGCCGGAGAGGACGCCGTCTCCATGGTCCTGCGCTCTGTCCAATTTCCATTCTCCCACTGACTTTCCAAAATCTTACCCACGGATAGAAGTGTACACTTTTCTGAAGGTGTAAGCGCACGTAACCTTGCTAACTGTCGGAATTGTCACCATGAAGAGTGGCGAGTAGAGCGTTACATCAGGGTGGGGCTCCCTGCTGTCGAATATTGGCTGTTAAGCGTAGTCAATGAAAAAAAATGGAATGTGTGACATCACCATTCCTTGAATTTCCGTCGACTGAGGCCAGGATTTTCTGGGTCTACTATAATTTCGCTTTGAATAATTTGCGTTCTTCCATCTTTAGATTTGATACTTACCTTTTAACCTCCTCCCTCGGCGCCAGCACGAGGTACTACATAGTATGGAACGTCGCCAATACCAATTTAACAGTCTCTATTTTGCACTTCAACATCAGAAAATATTACAATGCGGGCAAGACCATCACTCATTGCAGCCCTGAAGCAATCTTCGAGGCACGAAGATGCTCTAGAATTTACGCAACTTTTCCACAGTATCAACTTTGCTCATACGCTTCGAGTTTCGGATGCCGTCCTAGAGCGGTACGATGCCAAAAAAGGTCTAGAAACCACGCACGAAATCACTAAATATCTGTGTCGTACAGATGAAGGCGGCACATATCTTTCAGCAGGGGTGATCACGGCAATTTTTGACGAAATCTCCACGGCTGCATGTATCTTGCAGGATCGCACTCATCGTCCAGGCGTCTCTGTCGCACTGGATGTGGAAGTGATGGCAAACATCACGCCTGGTCGGAGTCTGCGTTTAAAAACCTGGGCAGACAAGATCGGGAAAAGTCTCGCTTTCTTGCGTTTGGACCTGAGGGACGCTGCCAGCGATCAATTGGTGGCTGTCGGGAAACACTGCAAGTATTTGCCAATGGCAGGCGTTCCATTTTGGGACATGGCATTCACGCCACTCTTGTACCCTATTGTTCGAAAATCTTTGCTTGGGTTAACACGCAGGCATGTGGCCACCGGGGAGCGTGTCAATACACACGATGCGTCCTCAATATTTGATCACTTCCCCTTGGACAATTTGACACTGGAAAATGAATCTGACAAAGGAGACGAGCGTCAAAGGTTGCAAGCAACCCGTGCCAGCCTTCATGTGAAGCCACGCCATTGCAATGGATTGTTTAAGATGCACGGAGGGGCTCTGGCTGTTGCGGCCGAAGAAATTGCGCTTCTCGATGTCGCCGCCCGGAAGAAAGAAAGCACATCCCAAGCCCCGCGGGCGCGTGCTTTGAGCTTGCATTACCTCCAGGCAAACGATCGAGTGGTTGACTTGGCAGCGTGGACGCTCCAGGACGCGTGTGAAAAGAGCGGTGGGGAGGAGGGAGGGGATGATGGACTCCTGACGCAGATTGAAGTCCGTCGTGGAGGGAAGTTGTGCAATTCCGGCAGCATTATATGGCAATAAAGCTTTGAACTACAGTCTATGCCTATGTATTTCACGGTGTATGTAATATTTTTTTTTAAAAAAGTAAACGTGGATCAGCGACTTTGGTTCTTACCCATTTCGTTCACAACCCGAAGACATGAGAATGTTACGCCATGTCAACGAAGGGCACACAAGGGCACACAAGGGCACACGTAAACCGTGTGAACAGAAATTTTATGCAAATTTATGAAACATGTGATGGGAAGGGAGTGACGCGAGATGATTTGATATTCAGGTGTACGGTGGACCTAAAAAATACGCTCCTACTCTCGTTCTGCCTTTCAGCACAAAAGCAAAGCATGCACTCGTTGTCAACCCAGCAATCTAAACGTCAACCACAGCACGCACACATCTACAGATTGTCATTCACCATGGGTCGATGTCCCTGACTAGATGGACGGCAGTCTGGGAATAAAGGGGACACGAAGCTTTAATAGCAAACCTCCCCTGGCAAGCTTTTCCTGTCAGTACTGTAAGAAGCCCCCCTCCCATGCCTAAAAAGGCGCATCAAGTCTCAGCATGGTAAAGACGCCACATCGACCCACGGATAGCGTGGAAGACTGCTCGTCCGTCTTGTCGCTGCCTCTTGCGCTCTCCACCGTGCCCAATGGTGGTATCGGGGAAAGGGAGATATTTCGATGGACACCTCCGGCATCACCACGGGATGACAAGTCTCCTCACGGGACAAACGGCCGAACCAGGCATCAAGAAGGGGGAAGAAAATAATAGAGGAAGAGGAGCCACTGTCGACAAACGCGGAATTTTTGGCCCCCGTGGAGTCGATAAAGGATTTGTTTCGCTTGCCTTGCAGTACTCATGGGGTATCAGTGGCACTGCACAAATTTCAAGACACGCTCCTCATGGACGGCGCTCTGCACGAAGTCTATTCTACCGAGGCCAAACCACGCGAGGAAGCAGGAGGGAACGGCCCGGTGGACGACGCACGGGCCTGATGGTCATCCTGATCACCAGGACAATGACGATGACTTCCACGCAGAGGAGGCCCATGGGGCGACGTTGATGAGGGAAAAAGCACACAGGCAGAATCTAGGAGCCCCTCTTCTCCCACCCTCTACCTCTTAAAGCAGTGGGTCGCGCGGCTGTGCTGGTCGCCCGACAGGAAGCGTGTCTTCTACGCGGGGCTGAAGAATGCGGGGGCGCTCCCGACGCCGGCGAGGGGGACATGTCGGCAGATCCTCGCCAGCACTATCGACGTCATGACGAATGTAATTGGGCCTTCTTCGGCGCAAAGCTCCCCGCAGAGGCGCCGCCTCAACTCCAACAGTACGGCATCCGCGGCGGAGATGGCAAAGGTTACCACGGGGAACAGCGCGGTGCAGGTTGCCACGGCTTTCTTCCGCCAACAGATTGATGGCTACCGGGAGAAGCTCCAAAGGTGGGTGGGGAAGAAGGCTCTGCTAAGGAGGGAGTGTGTGATGACGACGGGGGCGTCTAAACCTGCGGCGAGGGGCGGGAGCCGGCGGAAGGGCTCCACTTGTGCCTCGGAGGTGTGCAGAGGCCCGCCCAAGTCTAAGAGGAGGAAGAGGAATGCTCTCTTTTTACGCACCATCATCTTCACGCATACGTATATATATATATATATATCATACACATGCGGCTTCACGCTATGCGTACAATATTTGCTGGATTGATACCTGGATATTCTTCTGCAGATTGCTGTAGTCGATCAGATTACGAAATTTCATGATCTGATTGGACTCCTCGCATCACCATAGGCATATTTTTTAACAAAGGAAAAGGTCGCCGTCCCGCGAAGGTTGCATGACGTATAGGTATCGTAAGCAAACCCTTCTCCGAGACGTTTGATAACAAAGCAATTTTCGCGTTGATGCGGATATCTCTTATGTCTCACTGACTCTTGCACGGAATCCTGTCTTGATCTACAAAAGCATGGATAACCTTGAGCGCTATTGCATTTATGTTTTTTTCTTCCGGGTGAATGTTTGCGAGTACTTTGGGATTTGCGATGCTGTCGCCGCAGTCACTGGATGCCAAGCCTTCTTATGCTGGAATGACCCACACCAGGTTCGATGTATCCTTAAGCATGCTTCCTCCACTTAATTCTCGTTGAGGGTTTCGGATAATCTCTCACTGGGAATTGAAGATAGGACGAAGTCGTCAGTATCGAGAAAGGCGATCCATTGCAGACGTTCCTCCACGGCACGCTCTTGCACCTTTTGAAGCACTTATTCATAGACTTGATTTAAACCCCTGACAACTCACATAAACCGGATATGCGACGAGCTCGCAGTTGACTATCTTGACGTGCATACTGAGTCCAGGGTACCTTCAAGCCAGTTGGAGACGTTGGCTGAGTTGAACTTCTCCATGTTCAAAGCAACAGCATTGCCGTTAATGAGCGCGGTTGGGATTTGCTGCAGTAGGGGCAATGCGCGGGCCTGCAGGCTTATGTTCCGTTCCTCCAAGATGCCATCAAAGATTGACGCTCTTCCCATGAGCTCCGTCGAGCCCACATGCACAATCCAACTGTGCGGCTTTGATACAGGCCAGTATCCACCGGAACGGTAAAACTGAGCAACATCAATTCTGACTCCTGCATTCGCGAAGTCAGCATCGTACTGAGTCCCTGCCCACGTTTGAGGAGTGATGCGCTGCCAAAGCGCAGTTTGTTCATACGCATGCCTTCGATCAGTTTGTGATATGGTGTTCCACCACGTCTCCAGTCGTTTCCTTCCACGATCACCGCCCCGCACCACAAAAACCCCTGAGCACGGCATCATGTAAGAAAACGGCATATTGGACAAGAACAGAAAGTCCTGGTCGGGTCTCAATGCAGCCAAGCTCTGCGGCAATTTCCAACTCATGTTACGAAATACTGCATCGGAGTCAATCGACACAATCCAATCATATTCCAATGCGAAATGCCAAGCTGCTGGCAGCTTTGCCCATGGTGCGGACCGCAATGAGCTTCTATTGAAATGCCAGAGAGGGGCAGCAAATTTGCAATCTGAAGCTTTACTCTCCTTTTCCAAGGCAGCCCACATCATTTCCCGAAACGTAGCTGTCACTCCAGGCCTTGAATACACAAAATCGTAGCCATGCGCATCCGCGTACTGTTTGTTCATGATTGCGGTTTTCGCGGGATAAGAGAGCTGGGCAACTGTTGTGTTGGGATCAACACCCAATAATAAATCACGCGTCTCAGAGACCAAGATAAGAACCCGCCCTATCTGGTGAACAGGGCATACACAGCACTCTCGGAACATTTTCAGAGTCGAATTAGGCCCTAGACTGTCTGCGAAGACGTATGGATGCCCAGGCTGTTCGAATAGCTGCCATACCGGCTCCGGAGGACGTGGTGGCGTTGGGTCGCCATACCGTTTCCATTCTGCACCGCCTTGGTATATCACTTCAGCCTGACTCTCCGTGCACCGGTGGCAACAGCTACTCGCAGCATTACCTCTCGAAATGGGTGTCGAGGTGCTCAGCAGAACGCCAACATAGCTCACATCCGTTTGGACGAACCATACGAGTAGCACCACTACAACACTGAGCACAATGATTCTAGCAAAAGCTCGGCGTGCCGCTAACATGAAGCGAGCTTTCTTATAAAGCGTTCCGATACATTCTCATGTGAGCGAGTACTCCCACAGGTTAAATGGCGGCGAAGGGAGATTAAAACCTGGAAAAACCTGGAGTGAATTCCGCCCTGCAGAAAAGTTGAATCGAAATTGAATTATTCTCGTTGAGTTCCACAGAGCAAAAGATTTGAGGGGCTGTCGTAGTACTTTTGGGATAGTCTGCCATGTGGTACATGGACCTAGAAACCTGAGGGACTGGGGTCGGAATAAAACGCTTCACTCGCACAGGCATTTCTCAGATTCAATAGGAATCAAACTCAGACAAATGGTTTGACGGAAATACGCACATAGAACCCTATTACCTGTAAAACAAAATTTCCTACATTTCCCCTCGTGGCCAGACTTTTTCCCTCGTGCCTAGACTTTTGGCCCCCGAGGCTGGGCTCTCGGTGATTTCGTTGAGTAAATTATTGGATGAATATATTCAGGGTCGTTCCGAATCTCTCTCGAGACATTGGGCGAGGAGATCGTCGATTCTGCCCTCTGCTACAGGAATAGTACCAGCGAGAGCTACTTTTGAAGATAGGTATCGCAGGGTCTGATCTGCGGATTGGAGATATCGTATTCGAATGGGATTAATGCTACCTGACTACATTGCACGTCAATGTCTGTCGCACCCGACATGGGCCTCAGAGAGGATGGAGGGAGGCAGGGAGGAAGGCAGGGAGGAAGGGGGATCAGCTGCGAGAAGAGAGTCAGTGCCCGAGACCTCAGTGCAGGAAGGAAAAAGCGGGGGGGAGGAATCGATGATAGGGATGGTGGGAAATGCAAACGGGGAGGCGACTGCGAGGGAGGGAGGAGAGGTGTCGGGAGGGGAGGAGGGTTCGAAGATTGCCTTCGGCTCCATTCTCATTACTCACAGGAAGGGAGGAGGGGACGAGCGGAAAGAGGTGGAGAAATGTGAGAAATGACATATCCGGGATGAGGCAGGGAAAGCGGAGGAGGCGGAGAGCAGGGAGGGAGGGAGCGAGGACGAGGAGGAGGAGGAGGGCGGAGGTCGGGCAGTCACGATGGTGATGGCGCAGGTCCTGGGCTTAAAGAAGAAGCTTCTGGTCACGTTGACGCACCTCCTCCGCCTCCACATTCATCAACACGAATCTCCTCTCGATCTTCCAGTGCTGCGTCGGGCCGTGCAGGAGGTGATACACTCACACGGTGATCGGGGAAGGGAGGGAGGGAGGGAAGGAGGAAGAGAGGTAGGGACGGAAGGAAGCGCTCAGTTGGATCCAGGCAGCGACACGATCGCTGTGGTCCTTGGCAGCGGAGGTGGTGCATGCCACCTTGACGAGGATGCGAAGGGAGGGAGAGCGGGAGGCAGGGAGGAAGGGAGGGAGGAAGAGGGACGGAGCCGATGGAGGAGGCGGTCCTGGACCTACTGAGGGACATGGGGGAAGTCCTCGGTCCCATCGTAAGAACGAGCCTTCCTCTTCCTCCTCCTCCCCTTCCTCCTCCCCTCCCCTGCTTCCTCAGGCAAGCCCATGCCTTCGCCCAGGTCTGGCATTCCCTCCTCTCCTCCTCCCTCCGCGACCTCTCCTTCCTTCACCTCCACCCCTCCTCGCCCTCCCTCCTCCTCAACGACCGTTCCCTTCACCTCATCCTTGCTACACCTCCCTTTCCCCACACCCACAAACCCCTCTTGGTTGCCCTGACGTTGACACACGCCCATGCCGTGTCTTGGGTTCCCTCCCTCCCTCCCTCCCTCCCTCCCTCCCTCCCTCCTTTACCGACGAGGAACCTGGCATCGGTTTGGGAATGCGTGCAATGACGTGGCTTCTTCGATCAAGGACACCTTAAGCCACCACCTCCTCCCCGCCCCCTCACCTCCTCCATCCTCCGCCCCTCCCCCGACGCCCTCCGTCCCCATCACTCCCGCAAGCGAGGGAGAGGCTGAACAAGCGGAGGAAGAGGACCCGCCCCCCTCTTTCCCTCCTTCTCCGCCTCCCTTCCCCTCCTCCCTCCCTACCCTCCACTGTGCCATGGGCGTTCGAGAGTGGTGCCTCGCTTTCCGCACCTGCTTCCTCCTCCTCCACGACCATCAGGACGCCCTGCTCGTCTCCCTGAACCTCCTGATTTCTGCCAACTCGCTGCCTCCGCCCCCTCCCTCCCTCCCTTTTCCCCTCCCTCCTCCTCAAGCCTCTAGCGGTAGGAATGGTGGTGGAGCCAGGCCCTTGCCTACGCGAATGAGGCTCATGCGGTGCTTGAGGGGAGTGGAATTGGAGGGGGGAGGGAGGGAGGGAGGGGAGCGTACGGTTAGAAGAGAGAGCAAAAAAGAGGAAGTAAAAAAGCGGGGTAGACGAGGCACGACCTCAGACGAAAGAGGCAGGAAGGAAGGAAAGAAGGAGGAAGAGAGGGAGGAATGAGAGGAGCAGGATTAGGAGGAGGAGGAGAAGATAGAAGAGGAAAGGGGGGAGGAGGGAGAGGCGAGGGAGAACACGATGGCCGAGGGCGGACTGGAAGGGGCTTGTGCTACCTTCCTAGCCACAAGAGGGGGCACGCCGACAGATAAAGAGGAGAGGGCTGGGACGAGAAACACCCTTTCACACACTCAGCCTTCAGAGGGGAGGGAGGCAGGGGCCGGAGAAACACCCGTTCGCTCAGTCAGCCTTCGCCTCCCTTCTTGCCAATGGGACGGCCCTGCCGCACCACGCGATCGGCGTCGGCTGCTACCAAGCAGTCTTTCCCCTCCTGTCCTCCCTCCTCCTCGCCCTTCTCCCTGGCCTCCACCTTAACCCGCGCCCAAGAATCCTCCGTCCTCCTCCCCCTCACTCAGGCCCTCTCCCTCTACACGCAGCTCCCTGCCGAGGATGGGCAGCTTGCGGCAATTCACTCCCAGGTGGGCTCATTCTGTGCCCGGACCTGGACGCGGCAATGGGGAAAAAAAGGCGCGACATTTCATGGACCGAGCGCTCTTTCATTCCATCAAGCGTTTGGCTTCTACAAGCGGATGAGGAGGGACGGAGGGAGTGAGGGAGGGAGGGGGAGGGTACACGATGTGGTCGATTGTGATGGAGCTGGCAGCTTCGTTGGCGGTGGTCGGTCGTGCAGAAGGTGCACGGGTGGGGGAAGGAGGAAGGGGAGGGGGAGCGAAAGGAAGAGGGAG
>Ga0102934_1003675_pt1 | contig 10400 bp, 9 predicted proteins | sample SalPonR2_A_D1_MG_FD_78175 | JGI IMG/M metagenome (GOLD analysis project Ga0102934, IMG submission 78175) | Salt pond soil microbial communities from South San Francisco under conditions of wetland restoration - Salt Pond MetaG R2_A_D1_MG | ecosystem: Environmental > Aquatic > Marine > Intertidal...
TCCTGTGGGGCCTGCCGCAGAAAATACTTGTCCGTCATGCCGGAGATAAAGTCCCTGACCACCTCCTCGGGCTGCCGGCAGTCGAGATAATCCGGCGCCATACCCGCAATAAAGTTTGCATATATAGGCGAATCGCGGCGCATCTGCCGAATATCAGCCGAAAACCGGGAAAAAAGCTCTTCATACATCCGCTCGATAGCCGGCAGGTTCTTCTTGATCACCGGGTTCATGTAAATCTGCTGGTAATTAAAGGCCTTGAGCTCCTGCAGGGCCTCGGAGACAGCCCGGCTAAAAGCGACCGCCTCTTTTCCCAGGCTGTTTTCAATGATATCGGTCACCAGTGTATAGACGATGGTGCCGTTGGTGTTTCCCAGCACCCGGACGCTCTCCTTCGGCAGCTGGCTGCGGCTGATGATCCCCAGCCGGATGGCATCTTCTATATCCCGGCCGATATAGCTGACCGTATCGGCAAACCGGACCACGCATCCTTCAAGCGTCATGGGCACCAGTGCGATCTCCTCTCCTTCCTGCCTGGCTTCCGTCTCCCGTTTGTGTGCGGCAAAATCCTTGCCGCGCCGCGGCCGTATGGCCTGATCATGGACTTCCCCGTCGTGGCAGAGAATACCGTCCAGGGTCTGGAGGCACAGATTCCATCCGGCCCCCTTTCTTTCCACGGAGTCCAGAAAATGCACGCTCTGCACATTGTGATGGAATTCACCGATCCCGCTGTTGCGGCACAAACGGGACAGGCAGCGCTCCCCGTCATGGCCGAAGGGCGGATGGCCGATATCGTGGCCGATGGCAACGGCCTCGATAAGGTCCTCGTTTAACCCCAGAAACCGTCCGATGGTCCGGGCAACCTTGGATACCAGCTGCACATGCAGCATCCGATGGGTAATATGATCGTTCTCAATCAGGTAGAAAACCTGGGTTTTATCAATGTAGCGGGTATAGGCCAGGGAATGCAGAATCCGGTCCACATCCACGGCAAAAGCCTGCCGGTAATCCTGCTCCAGCCGGCTTTCCCTGCACCGCCGGCAGCCTTCCGCGCTCGCCACGGCATAGCGGGAGAGCAGAGAAGCCTCCCGCTCCTCGAGTATGGGGCGCAGCCGGGAGAGCTCAGATTTCTCCATTGCCAATCAGTTCCTCCATCAACTCGGCATAATTGATACCTGCTTCGCGAAATCCTTGTTTACCATATTTCATATTGGCTTCCAACACATAAGCACGATCATTGACCAGGCAAATATCAAGGCCCACATCGTTCCATCCGCATCTGCGGGCCGTGTCCCCGGCAAGCGCCAGCACCTTTTGCGGCACCTCCCCGAGCCGGATGCGGCCGCCCTGGTCCAGGTTGTTTTGGAAGCGCCCCGGGGCGCCGATGCGCCAGTACGCGTGCCGTATGCGATCGCCTATCACGACGACCCGCACATCGCGGTCAATGGGCAGATACTGCTGGATATAGGCCGTGCGCACACGGGAGCAGTAGTGTTCCAGTTCATCGCGGTTTCGTACCAGGAAAACCCCCCGGCCGAGGGCGGAGCCCCGGGCGATTTTGGCCACAAAGGGATAATCAAAGCATCGGCGGATCTTCTCCGCCTTGCCGCGTCCGAAAAAAAACCGGGTCCGGGGGGTCGGCACCTGCAGAAGCGCAAACAGGGTGCTCTGCTTGATTTTATCCTGAACGAAATGATAGGTATGTACACTGGGAAAGGTGGATTTGCCCATGGCGGCAAACATGTCCACGTAATGGGTGGAAGGATAATAGATTTTTTTCGCCCCGCGGATCAGGGCCGCCTCCTGCGGCGAATAATCCGCAAAATTGGGACGAACTCCCAGTGTTCGCACGCTTGGACACTCCCTCAGGCGGGCCTCCAGCGCGACAGCCTTATCCGGAGCAATACTGCGGCTGCAGGAACAGGCCTCACTTTCATTGCCGGGATATAACAAACTGCTCATCCTCTACAGGGATATTGGTCCAGATGCGCTCCACCCGGAGTACAAACCCAGCAGACCCGGCTCCTGTCACCTCGATGCGGCCCGGAAGGGAAAAGCCGTTTACCTGGCGATAATCGGCAAGTTTTGCCCGATAGCGCAGATCCTCGCCTTCATAGATGGCCACCGAGGACGCTGAGTTCCCATCAGGGCGAAGGCGGATCTTCTCCCGCAGTCCGCTCCAGTCATTGGTTAACACCAACTGCTGCGGGGCCTCGGCATCGGAACTGGCCCGGCCGGGGACAAACGCTGCCTCCTCATACTCATATACCGGAACTCTTCCGCCGAGATAGGCGATTAACTCGCCAATACTGATGGGTACATTCAGAATACGCTGCAATCCGGGATCTTCACAACCCTTTTTGCGGACGCCTTCCCTGGCTGCAGAGGCAAAATACAGGCTGCCGCCGTCATAGGAAAAACGCATCCACGCATTGCCGGCGGGTCCCAGCACGACAGCCCGCATCCTGCCATCAAGAGCTGCCAGCCAGGCAATCCGGGTGCTTTGCCTCCCCTTGGCATTCCACAAGCGGAGCCTGCCTATTGCCTTTATGCTTTCAAGCCCCTTGTTGCGGGTGTTTAAATGCTGCAGCAGGCTTCCGGTCCGGCTGTCCGGAAAATCCATCCGGGGGGCGATCCCGGGATGGCAGGCTCCAAGGAATACTGCGGCCAGAAAGCAGAGCATTGCCTTCGAGCGCATGGCGCCTAGGACCCGTTCTTCTGTAATGCTTTAATTTTGTCCTCGATTTTCGCCCTGTCCCCGGTCCGGTTCTCAAGAGCCCGCTGATAGGCATCCATTGCCTCCTCCAGCCGCCCCAGCGCTTTATAAACATCGCCCAGATGCTCCAGCACCACGGGATCATTCGGAATAAGCTGCACGGCCCTTTCGATGCAGGCAGCCGCCTCCTCCAGCCGTCCCCTGCGATAATACAGCCATCCCAGGCTGTCGATGATATAGCCGTTCTCCGGTTTTTTCTCCAGCGCTCTGCGGATCAGCTTTTCGGCCTTTTCCAGGTGGATCCCCTGATCCGCATAGGTATAGCCGATGTAATTGAGTGCATCGGCATGTTCCGGATCCACCTCAAGGACCTGCTCCATCTGATCGATCGCCTTCTCGCGCGCTCCTTTCTCGTCATAGAGGACGCCGAGTTCAAAGCGGAGCTTCGTGTTTTTCGGCTCAATGGAGAGCCCTTCCAGAAGAAGCTCCTCCGCCTTGCCGAAGAGCTCCTTTTTTTTGTAAAAGGAGCTCAGATACGGGATGAGTTCGATTTTCTCCTCGTCTCCCGCGCTCCCCACGGCCCCCTCCAGAATGGCAATGGCCTTTTCAAGATCCTGCTGCTGCTGATAGGCGATAATGGCCCTGTGAATGACAGCATTGCCATGATACTCGGATGCCGGTGAAACCTTTTGAAAGGCCTTCTCCGCCTGCTCATACTGTTCCTGCTTGTAGCGGGCGATGCCGGAGGCATACCGGAGGCCGGAGCCCTCCGGCGCACCTGCAAGCATACCGGAGAGCACCGTGAGCGCTTCATCATATCGCTTATTCAGCACCAGACGCTGCACGACAGTGCGAATGACGCTTTTGTCCTCGGCACTTCTGCGTCCCAGTTCCGCAAAAACTTCTTTTGCCCTGGCGCTTTTGCCGGACTCTTTATAGGCAAGACCCAGCTCAATGGCTGCAGCGGCATTCTCCGGGCTATGCTCCAGGATCTGCTCATAGAGTGCAACCACCTTCTCCTGCCGGCCCCTGGACTGATACAGATCAATCAGGGCCCAGCGCGGCTGGTTCAGAGAGGGGGCGAGATCGATGGTCCGCTCGAACGCAGCTTGCGCTTTCTCGTAGCGGCCCAGGCGGGAGTGGATTTTGCCGAGGTAGAAGTGCCCCGCATAAGCCCCGGGAAACCGGGAAACCAGTTTCGCAAACACATCGGCGGCCTTTTCCAGCCTGCCCGCCTCGATATAGAGCTTTCCAAGAACCTGATAGACATCTTTTTTCTCGGGATCCAGGGAAAGAATCTTTTCATAAATCGGAATAACCCCGGCATCCGGGTTCAGCGTACGCTGAATGGAGGCTTTCAGAAGAAGCAGATCCACGGACTCCGGGTTCTCCGCAAGCATTTGTTCAATGATCGCAAGGGACTTTTCATACTGCTGTTTGTGCAGATAGAGCACTGCCAGCTCTTTCTGCAAATAGGAAACTCCCGGATCCTTCGAAATAGCGGAGTTCAAGGAGGCAATGGCTGCATCGACATTGCCCCGCCTTTTCTGAAACTGGGCCTCCAGATAAAAATAATAGCTGTTTGGCGAGGCCTCGGGCCCGGAAAGCGCTTCTTGCGGCAGCCCCGTCATCGGCGGGCGGGGCGTCTCCCCCCGGGCTTGGGGCTCCGGGTCCCGGGCGGCGCAGCCGCTCAACAACAATGCAGCGGCTGCCGCTGCAAACATAAATATCCGTATATCCCGGCTTGTCTTGCGCATTGCCTATTCCATGACGGCTTTGGAAAGCAGAATTCCACAGGGAATCGCGTTATTCGTATAGCGCGAAATCCGGAATTTCCCGCTCGAAAAACGCTTTCATCTTTTTGACGATATTTTTCTCCAGCTGCCGGACCCGTTCCCGGGAGATGTTGTAGGCATCGCCGATGTCCTGCAGGGTATGGGGGGAATCGGTAAAAATCCGCTTATCAAAAATCTCCAGCTCCCGATCGGAGAGCTGCTGGCGGAATTCGGCGACCTTCTCCTGCAGAAGGCCCTCGACTTCCTTCTTGGCAATCTGGTTTTCCACCGACTCGGTCTCTGAGCTGAAAAACTCGCCGCGCTCGGTATCGGAGTCGTCCTTTAAAGGCTCATCCAGGGAGAGATCCCAGCCGTCCAGACGCTGATCCATTTCCGTGATCTCCTGCTCGGATACCCCGAGGCGATCGGACAACAGTTTGGGCTGAGGAACAAAACCCTGGTCAATAAGATTTTGTTTTTCTTTTTTGAGTTTGAAGAAAAGCTTTCGCTGCCCCTGCGTGGTCCCGATTTTCACCAGGCGCCAGTTGTCCATGATGAATTTCAGGATATATGCCTTGATCCAGAAGGAAGCATAATACGAAAACTTGACATTTTTATAGGGGTCAAATTTTTGTACGGCATGCATCAGGCCGATGTTGCCTTCCTGGATGAGGTCCAGAAGATTCTGCATCCAGACGCGCTGGAACTCCAGGGCGATCTTTACCACCAGCCGCAGATTGGCGGTAGCCAGGGTATAGGCGGCTTCCTTGTCCCCCTCTTCACGAATACGTTTGCCCAGCTCAATTTCTTCATCGCGGCTCAAAAGCCGATATTGGTTGATTTCCGCCAGGTAGCGCTGAAGCGGATCATATTCGACAAGGCTTTTCTCGGGCTCCACCGTGCTTTGCTCTTTTTCCGCGCGGCTTCGCCGGGCATCGCTCTCCTCGAGCACGCCCTCCAGTGTATCGGCGACCCCTTGATCGGTTTTACTATCTTTATTGAGTGTCTGTTTTTGTTCTGTCATGACTTTTACTCTAATGAAAAGTTTCTATAAATGCAAATCCTGTAGAGGAATCCAATTTTCAGAGGCTTGCGGGCCTGCCGGTGCGGATTTTCCTATGGACATTATGCGGAGAAACTGATAACAATAATTTTTTCCGGAATACGGGAAAACCCTCCTGCGCCTGTAGCTCAGTTGGATAGAGCAACGGACTTCTAATCCGTAGGCCGTGTGTTCGAATCGCACCAGGCGCACCAGAAGCAACGAAAGGGCTTTGCCCGGCAACGGGAAAAGCCCTTTTGATTCCAGCGCTTACCAGACAGCCTCTTGATCCCGAAGAATTATGCAGTATAACACGAACCCTGCAAGAATTCAAACAGCATTATCACAGGATTGCACCGGACGAGCGGTTCAGGACGAAGAAGCGGCTGCTTCGCGGTTTCTGGCGTGGATCAGGGTCCAGTAGCCCATCAGATTGACAGGCTCTGTCTCCACCACCTCGAGGCAATTATCCGCAATAAAGCGCTGCATGGAAAAACGGGGGCGGAAACCGATGATCCGCTGCAGCGGGGTCAGCATGGATTCCAGCAGACCGGGCAAAACGTGCGGGCTGCTAAAATGATTCAGGACGAATATATCCCCCCCGGGCGCGCATACCCGCTTGATCTCCTGCATCATCAGGCAGGGATCCGGAACCACTGTGGCCACGTACATAGCCGAAACCTTGTTGAAAAAGTTGTCCGGAAAACACAGTCTCTGGGCATCCATGAGCGCCAGCTTGATATTTTGGCGGCCTTTCTGTGCCATATTGCGCCTGGCCACCGCCAGCATGTGCGGGGATATATCGATCCCGTAAACACTCGTATTCGGGGGATAATGATCCATGGCCAGACCGGTGCCGATGCCCACTTCCAGCACCCGATCCTGGTCCTGAAAGCCCATTTTTTCCACCACCTGTTTGCGGCCATGCTCAAATATGCGGCCAAAAATCTTGTCATAACTGCCGGCCAGCCGCTTGTAGCTGTTTATGACTGCCGATTCATCCATATCCATTTCCATTTCCATATATCCTCATATCTTCGTCCTGCCTGATGGATCTGTGCACGCGCAGCCCGCGAAGCCATCAATGGCTGCAAGACCAGAAACAAACCCTATTATGCGCAAAAATGCCGGGGAGTCAACAATAGGATGCCTTCCCGGAAGCAGCCTTCCTTCCCTTCCGCCCCTCCGGAACCCGTAGCATTCGGGCGCAAGGCAATTGACAAATCCTCCGCAATTATTTAGAAATATTTTTGGTCCGAAAAACCGGCGGGGTTTTCCGGATAGACGGCAACAGCACATGCAAATATTTTCAGGGAGGCAGCTATGGCTTACAATACCCTTCTCTACGAAGAATCCGACGGCATTGCCACCGTTACCATCAACCGTCCGAAATCCTTGAACGCCCTCAATACCGAACTTATAGGGGAGCTCGGGGGTTTGCTCGACAGCATCGCCGGAAACGAGGGTATACGCGTTCTGATATTCACGGGCGCAGGCGAGAAGGCCTTTGTGGCCGGAGCGGATATTTCCGAGCTATCCCAGTTCAATACCCTGCAGGGAAAGTACTTCGCCCACCGGGGCCATCAATGCCTGAGCAAAATCCAGAATCTCACAATTCCGGTAATCGCGGCGGTAAACGGCTTTGCCCTGGGAGGAGGGCTGGAGCTTGCCCTTGCCTGTGATTTTATCTACGCATCGGAAAACGCCAAGTTCGGGCTGCCGGAGATCACCCTCGGGCTGATTCCCGGGTTTGGCGGCACCCAGAGGCTGGCCCGAATAATCGGCAAAAACATGGCCAAGGAAATGATCTTTACCGGCAAAACGGTATCGGCAGAAGAGGCCCGGGAGATCGGGTTTGTCAACAAAGTCCTGGAAGCCGACAAGCTCCTGGAGGAGACGCAGAAAACCGCAGAAAGCATTGCCGCCAAGGGCAAGGTATCTTTGAATGCGGCCAAAGAAGCCATCAACCGGGGAATGGACGTGGATCTTGCCACTGCATGCAGTATAGAAATCGATGCATTCAGTATCTGCCTGGCAAGTGATGACGCCCGGGAGGGAACCAGCGCCTTTCTGGAAAAGCGCAAACCGGATTTCAAAGGCAACTTGAAGGGATAGCCAATTTTTGCTTGACAGGCGGTTTGCTCCGAGATAGATAAATCATAGTTTTTTATTTGTTTTTCGTCTTGCACAACGCAAAGGATCGCATCGGACCAATGTCGATAAAATGCTGCGGCTTTGCTGGCTTTGGGAACTATTTCTTTTTTCGATAGTCTTCCCATGGACCGGCAAAGCAAAATTTAGAGCATTCGCAATGCAGGAGAAGCCATGGGGAGACGCCACAACGGCCCCCTATGGCTGCATTTTATAAGGCTGCTGGGGGCGCCCCGGGCAGCCTTTTTTTATTTCCGGCAGCAGGTATCGATGTTCTCGTAAAAAATCAGTTTGAGATGGCAGAGGAGGATGTAGAAAATGATTTTTGACATGGAATACGAAACCATGCCCCGGGAAGCCCTGGAATCCATTCAGCTCCGACGACTCCAGAACACCCTGTCCCGAGTTTATGCGACAGTCCCCTTTTATCGACAAAAATTCGACGAAGCAGGTGTGATGCCCGGGGATGTGAAATCGCTGGATGACCTGCGGCGCCTGCCATTTACCGTCAAACAGGATCTGCGGGACAACTATCCCTACGGCATGTTTGCCGTGCCCATGGAAAACGTGGTCAGAATTCACGCCTCCTCCGGCACAACCGGAAAACCCACGGTGGTGGGCTACACCGCCCGCGACATCAATACCTGGGCCGAGCTTATCGCCCGCTCCCTTGCCTCCTCCGGGGCATCCCGCGGCGACATCATCCATAACGCCTATGGCTACGGCCTGTTCACCGGCGGCCTGGGTTTTCACTACGGCGCCGAAACGCTGGGGGCCTCGGTAATCCCTGTCTCCGGTGGCAACACCAAGCGCCAGGTGATCATCATGCGGGATTTCGGTCCCACAATTCTCACTTCCACGCCTTCCTACGCCCTGCATCTGGCAGAAGCTGCCGAAGAGGAGGGGGTCTCTTTCCGGGATCTGCAATTTAAAAGCGGAATCTTCGGGGCCGAGCCCTGGTCGGAGGACATGCGCACCGAACTGGAGAACAAACTGGGGCTCAAGGCGATTGACGTCTATGGATTGAGCGAAGTCATCGGCCCCGGCGTAGCCATTGAATGCATCGAAGCCCAGAAAGGGCTGCATATCTTCGAAGACCATTTCATCCCGGAAATCATTGATCCGCAGACAGGGGAGGTGCTGCCCCACGGGGAAACCGGAGAGCTTGTTATTACCACACTTACCAAGGAGGCTTTTCCGGTCATCCGCTACCGCACCCGCGATATCACCTCGCTCAACCCGGAGCCCTGTGTATGCGGACGGACGCATTACAGGATGAGCAAAATTTCCGGCCGGACAGACGACATGCTCATCATTCGCGGTGTCAACGTATTTCCCTCCCAGATTGAAAGCGTACTGATGAACATCGAAGGTGTTGAGCCCCACTATCAAATGATTGTGGACCGCCAGGACAACCTGGACAGTCTCACGGTGGTGGTCGAAGTCAGTGAAGGCATTTTCTCGGATGAGGTAAAAGGGCTGCAGCAGTTTTCGGATACCATTGAGACCGAAATCAAGGAGTGCCTGGGCATTTCCGCCCGGGTACGGCTGGCAGAACCCAAATCCATTGAGCGCAGCCAGGGAAAAGCGGCCCGGGTCATCGACAATCGAAAATTATAGACAGGCCGCAAACCCGACACCGCAATGGCGGAGGCAAGCTTCCATGAACCAGGAACCCCAGTTTGATGCAGGGTTTACCAATCAAGGAGGAGACCATGAAAGCCGAACAGATATCGATTTTTCTGGAAAACAAGGCCGGCCGGCTGGCCGAAGTCACCGGCACCCTGTCCGAGGCGGGGGTCAACATCCGGGCCCTCTCGCTTGCGGACACAACCGACTTCGGCGTTTTGCGCCTGATCGTGGATGACAATAACAAAGCGGAACAGGTCCTGAAAGATGCCGGCTTTACCGTCCGCATCACCCATGTGGTAGCTGTCGAGGTGGACGACAGGCCGGGGGGACTCCACTATATCCTGGACACCCTGACCCGGGCCGGTATCAACGTGGAATACATGTACGCCTTTGTCCAGCAGAGCGGCGACAATGCCATCATGATATTCCGGTTCGATCAGCTGGAGGAAGCCATCCGCGTGCTGGAGCAAAACAGCGTCACCGTTATCAGCGGAAGCAAGCTCTACACCATGTAAATCCGGGGGACTGCCAAAAACACAACCCCGAAACCCCATGTAAAGGAGGAACCCCATGCGTCTGCACCCCACCATTTACGCGGCCCGCCGCCTGGCAGTGCTTGCCGCTGCCATCTGCCTGACACTGATGCTGGCCCTTGCCCCCCGGCCCGCATCGGCGGAGGAAACCTATACAATCGGCGGGATTTTCTCGGTTACCGGCCCGGCATCGTTTCTTGGCGATCCGGAAAAAAATTCCATGGAGATGGCGGTCCGGGAGATCAACGAAGCGGGCGGCATAGACGGCCGCAAGCTGGAGACGGTCATCTATGACACCGAAGGCGACCCTTCCAAAGCCGTCATGAGCACCAGCAAACTGATCAATAAGGACCGGGTCGACGCCATCATCGGCCCAAGCCGGACCCCCACGACGCTGGCTGTCATGCCCATGATAGAAAAAGCGAAAATCCCCTTCATCAGCTGCGCCGCAGGCAAAAAAATCGTGGAGCCTGTAAAACCCTGGGTATTTAAAACCGCACAAAGCGATGTGCTGGCCGTCGCATCGATTCTGCAGCATATGAAAAAACAGGGCA
>Ga0102934_1003678_pt1 | contig 10394 bp, 8 predicted proteins | sample SalPonR2_A_D1_MG_FD_78175 | JGI IMG/M metagenome (GOLD analysis project Ga0102934, IMG submission 78175) | Salt pond soil microbial communities from South San Francisco under conditions of wetland restoration - Salt Pond MetaG R2_A_D1_MG | ecosystem: Environmental > Aquatic > Marine > Intertidal...
TGAAAAAGAGGAAAGAAGAAATACCTTATTCAGAATTTGGGAGTGGTTCAGTTTGGAACAAGCGTAAAATACAAACAGTAGGATCTGTGATACGAACTTCAGGTCTTCCTGCAAAATACGGGAAAGTATTATTTAACCTGGTAGCGTATTATAAATTTACACATATACTGGAATTAGGAACTTCTGTGGGTACCAGTACTCTTTATATGTCTATGGCATACCCGGATTCAAAAGTTTTAACAATTGAAGGATCAAAAGAACGGGCAGAGTTTGCCTCAGATCTTTTTAACCAGATGGGAATGTCAAATATTGAAGTGCATATTGGAAATTTTACTGAGGAGTTGGATGTGATTCTGAGAAACCGGGTAAAGTTTGACCTGGTCTTTATTGATGGAGATCATACAGAAAAAGTAGTATTGAAAAATTTTTATCATTTACATCATCATCTGCATGAAAAGTCTATTGTGATTTTAGATGATATCCACTTATCTTCATCTATGGAAAGAGCATGGCGCAAGATCCTCAGGGATGATAAGGTAACGCTGACTATTGATTTGTTCCGGCTGGGAATTATATTTTTTGATACAAAACTTTCTAAACAAAATTTGATTATTAATTATTGATTGCTGGTGGGTGATCATATTTTTTTTAAATTCGTGCATCATTAAAATATATTGCTAATGACTGATTTAATTTCGCTGAGTGCCTTGTCTAAATTTTATTTTGTTGGGGCTGAAACGATAAAGGCTGTACAATCCCTTAATCTTTCCATAAAAGAGAATGAATATGTTGCCATCATGGGACCTTCAGGTTCAGGAAAATCAACACTCATGAATATTTTGGGATGTCTGGATACACCAACTTCTGGTCAGTATGTTTTGAACCACAGGGACGTTAGTAAATTAAATGATAACGAGTTGGCTGATATTAGAAACAAGGAAATAGGATTTGTATTTCAGACTTTTAACTTATTGCCCAGGTATACTGCTCTTGACAATGTTGTTTTGCCTCTCGTTTACGCGGGTTTATCGAAGAAAGAACGATATGACAGGGGAGAAGAGGTTTTGAAAGATGTTGGGCTGGAAGATCGTATGACGCATAAGCCTAATGAATTATCCGGAGGTCAGCGACAAAGAGTAGCTTTGGCAAGAGCGATGGTTAACAAGCCTTCTATTATTTTAGCTGATGAACCTACCGGTAATCTTGATTCAAAGACTTCTTCAGATATTCTCAGTTTATTTGATCAGATACAAAAAAATGGCAACACGATTATCATTGTAACTCATGAAGAAGATATAGCCAGACATGCCCACCGAATTATCCGTGTAATGGATGGAATGATTGAAGAAGATGTGTTGAATAAGTAATCATTTTTTTGAACAAATACTTTTTCCCTCGTGTTACAGGATAAAAAATGAATATTTACACTAAAACCGGTGATAAAGGAACTACCTCATTGATAGGTGGCACAAGGGTCCCCAAATATCACGATCGAATTGAAGCTTATGGCACTATAGATGAGTTAATAGCCTATATTGGATATTTGCGGGATCATTTGAAAGAGAAATTTTTAACAGATGAATTGTTATTTATCCAGGACCGCTTAATGACATCGGCTTCTATATTAGCCTTTGAAGGAAATGACCACAAGATAAAGATTCCAACTCTTTATGAAGAGGACATACTTCGCCTTGAGAAAGCTATTGACTGCATGGATGAGGAGTTGTCCGAACTGAATTCATTTATATTGCCAGGAGGTCATCCGTTGGTATCTTTTTCTCATATTTCACGCAATGTATGCAGAAGAGCAGAAAGATATGCCCTGAGACTTTATGAAGAGTATAAATTTTCTGACTTGTTATTAAAATTTTTAAATCGATTATCCGATTATTTATTCGTGTTAGCCAGAAGGTTGGCTAAAGATTTTAAAGTTGATGAAATTTTGTGGATACCAAAAGCATAATAAAATTTTTGTTTTTCCGTAATAATTTTATATTTGCAAAATTTTAACAGCAACTTTAAAACACAGAATTATGTATTGGACACTTGAATTGGCTTCGAAATTGGAAGATGCGCCGTGGCCCGCAACAAAGGAGGAATTAATTGATTTTGCTATTCGATCCGGTGCTCCAATGGAAGTCATTGAAAATCTTCAGGAAATTGAAGATGAAGGCGAAGTTTATGAAAGCATTGAAGATATTTGGCCTGATTATCCCAGTAAAGATGATTTTTTCTTTAATGAGGATGAATATTAGTTATTTCCCTGATAGTAAGAGTATTAATTTACCAAAACCCAAAAGTTTATTATCAAATTAATCATTCGTTTCCCACTTAAATATATCTTTTTTTGATCCCGGGCGGTGATTCTCCAGCCATTTAAAACCTTTAAGTTTAACATCTTCAGCACGATCCAGCGGGGATAAAGTACCTTCCGGGTCGGTCATCATATTTATTTTCGCTACCTGGTTATTCTGGAGTTTAATGATCAGGTTGCTGCTGACAGCTTTGTTTACGCCCACTATTTTTTTATCATCTTTTGTATAGTAAATAGTTTCTCCATTGCCGTATACTTCAACCTTGTATAATTTGTTGTTTTTGAGGAAGCCTGTCATTTCTCTTCCTTTAATTTGATTAAATTTTGTGGTGTCTTCCTGTGTAATGATAAAAGCAGATTGCTTGAGTTTTATTTTATCCAGATGGTTGTTTTTTGTAAAAATATCAATTGAATCTGCTAAGCTCTGTGTACTGTCTGACCAAAGTACCGGATTATGAAACATCTTTATTGTCGAATCTTTTAGGGTGTAGCTAAGAGAATCACACATCCCCTGCAGATCTGTTTTGAATATTTTGACTTTATGGTACGCTCTGAATATCCTGTATTCTTCTGTGGAGTCATAATGAGATTTTAAAGTGTCGGCATGTAAATACAAAGAATCTTTTTCTTCGTCTACATTAATCATCACGGCACTATCGGTAAGAAAAGCATATTGAGGATTTTCAGTATATTCAGAGTAGTTTCCTTTTAATATAATATTTTTAGATGTATCCTGAATGACTGCATTTTGTTTTATTTCCCCATATCCCTTCTTATCGTCATAAAACAAGGTATCTCCCTTTATAATTCTGTCTCCTTTTTTGTATAAAGATTTTTTTCTGAAAAGGAATTGTTCTGTCTTGGTATTATACCAGCCATTTTCACAATAGAGGTAATTATTTTGGCTTAAAATTTCTGTAGGCCCATAGAAATAGGCTATTTCTGAATCAGTATTATATTTTAAAGTATCGGCACGTACGGTGTAATTTGTGTCTACGATTACAACACTGTCTTTGAAGAAAGCAAGATCTTCATTGCTATAATAATGCCCCAGCCTGCTGGTAATTGTCTTGTCTTCATTTATAATTTTTCCGCCATTAAAATAATGCGCGTAATTGTTATTGGAGTTGAAATCTAAAGAATCTGTGTATAGCTGTGCCTTTTGGTCATCGAGTTTGACATTGTTTCTTATTTTGCCAAAACTCTTATCGCCGTTGTATGAAAGAAAATCACCAAACAAATTCAAAGAATCCCCTTTCTTTATATGTACGTTACTAAAAGCATCTATTTTATTTATATTTAAATAGGAGTAGGCACCATCGCAGTACATTGTGAACTCATTATGCTTAAAAGCTACGTCTCCAATAAATTTCCTTATGTTAGGGTTCTTTTCCTTATTGTATTTTAACGCATTAGAATGAAGAATCTCAATCTTTCTTTTTTTTTTCTGGCCCTGTGCAGCAGATTGAACAACTGTTATACATAATGCAACTGTACAAATTATTAAAAGATAGTGCCTGTTTTTCATTTTTTTACCCGGTTAAAAACCTGCCAGTTTATCTAGTTGGATTTGTTATTGCAATGATTGAATCTTTTTTCTATATGCAAATAAGTGTTTTCCTTTTTCTTTGATAGCCAGTTTATTATAAATTCCTGCCTCTTTTTATTGAGTGCCATTTCTTTGATCATATTGTAATCTTCTTTTAGGTTAGCCCGGTGTGGTTCTATTTTCGATCTGATTTTTATGATCTTGAATATGGTTTTTCCGTTTTCGTCTTGAGATTGGTAAGGCTCAGATATTTCACCCACTTCAAGGTCTTTTATTGCATTGTAGTCTGCTGAAGGGAGCTGATCCATCTCAAATTCACTGCTTGCAGTCCTTGGGTTGATTAGCAAACCACCATTTCTTTTGTACTTTTCATCATCTGAATGTTTTAAAGCAGCCTTGGTAAAGGTTGTTTCATCTTTCCTGATGGCATCGGCAATGCTGTCTAATTTTTGTAAGGTCTTCTGTTTTTGTTCAGGATTCACCCTGGGTTTTATTAGGATATGACGAACATTTACCTGGTCATTTTCTCTATCAAGTAATTTGATGATGTGGAATCCATAAGCAGATTCAACGATACCTGAGACTTCACCTTCCTGGAGACTGAATGCTGCATCTGCAAATTCAGGGTCAAGTTCATCCTGTGTGCGAAAGCCCAGTTCACCCCCTTTGGAGGCAGTTCCTTCATCATCAGAGTAGAGTACAGCAAGGGTGGAAAATCTTTCACCTTCAAGTATTCTTTTCCTCAGATCAAGTAATTTTTTACGGGCCTGGGTTTCTGCTTTTTTATTTTCAGGAGGATATTTTACAATCTGATTTAACTCTATTCTTTTGTTAACCATTGGAATACTATCTTCAGGAATCGTATTATAAAACTGTTTTACTTCCTTGGGGGAAATTTGTGTGTTTTGAATAAGTTGATTTCTCATTTGTTGTGTTCTGATCTGTTCGTAGATCAATCCCCTGAAATCTTCTTTAATTTCTGTAATGCTTTTGTTATAGTATTCTTCTAACTTCTTTTGAGATCCTATCTGCCTGATAAAATATCTTAATCTCCTTTCCAAAGAACTCTCTACCTGATTTGGACTTACCTGGACACTATCCTTTTCAGCCTGTATAAGCAGTAACTTTTGATTAATAAGTTCATTCAGCACATTGCATTTCATATTATTATCTTTGATCCCTTGCGCTTTTAATTGTAATACCTGGTTTTCAACGTCTGATTGCATAATTATTTTATCCCCTACAACCGCTGCGACCTGGTCTATTAGTTTAGAATTTTGTGATTGCGCAAAATAACAGGACAATGTAAGAATGGAAATGATCAACAGACTTCTTTTCAAAATTTGCATAATTATATTTAATTTTAATAGATTTTAAATTCGTTATGGTTTAATGCTTCGTTATAAATATCTTTTTCCAGCTTTTCCAGTAACTGATGCTTTCTTTTATTCAGAATTAAACTACTTATTTTATCTTCAACGTATGTAAAAGGGGCTTCAGTCCCTTTTAAACGATAATCGTTAATTTTTACGAGGTTCAGATTAACACTGTCGTCCGATTCAATGTATTTGTTATATTTCAGGAACCTTTTGGGATTTTTAATTTTCTCCGGGATGATATTGTTAATTTTGTTAAATTCAATCCAGTCATCATTGAAATTATCAAAAATTTCAGCATATTGATAGCAGTAATCCTCCAATCTCGAGAAATCTTCTTCATTATCTGATTTATACCATTTTTTTACATTTTCAATATTGGGTGAATTAACAGGTAACTTAATATAAATGGCTTTAATGAGAATCTGATCCAGAATAAAATTAGATTTATTTTCTTCATAATAATTTCTGAGCTCTGACTTTTTGATTACGGTGTCAAGTTTTTGGTCAATGAGTTGTTGTTGATAACGGTATATTAATAATGACGACCTGTAATCAGCTATTTCTTTTTCAACATCTTTTTTATCATCGGGAAGATTTACTTCTGCTTTTTTCAATAAAAGTTGTTTTTTTATCCAATTGTTGATATAATTTTTAGCTATAACCACGCTGTCTTCTCCCTTTCTGCCATCAGGTATCACTTCCTTGATATCTGATAAATAAAGATAGTTGTCGTGTATTTTTGCAATGGGTTGTTTATTATTTTCAGGATTTTGATTGCAGCTATAAAATGCAAGAACGATAAGAAACACTGCTATTGATTGGATTGTCTTCATTTTTAATTTTTTATTTGTTTTAGCACCTCTTCATGAACCTCTATGGTATATTTTTTTCTCAGCTTTTTGATCCATTGTTTCTCCAGGTAATCCTGGTAATCTGAAAGAATTTGTCCTCTTGCTTCTTCGAGAGATTTAGGCTGTGGATCTATTTTTTCTCCTTCCACAATATGGAATCTTCGTTCTTCGGGTATTTTTCTCTTAATATTCCAAACCACTTTATCAATTATTGGACTCTCTCCCTTTGAGTAGGTATCTTTTTCAATTTTTAAATACTTGTTATCAATTTCATTCAATAGTTCCTGATCGCTGTATTTCTTTTTGAAAAGACCCCCTTTTTTCATTTTTTTAACTTTGTCAAGGATGTTTTTATTTTCACAAATATAGATTTTACCTTTATATCTCTCATCCCACATATAATCTTTCTTATGACTCTCATGGAATTTTTTTAAGCCAGCAGTATCTTCTGTAGCTTTTCTCCAGATCTTTCTATCCATGATCTCAAAAAGTAAGATTCCATCGTGATATTCTTTTGTTATATATTTATAATCAGGATACTTTGCAGGTAATCTTTTAAATTCATAATCAATAATAGATTCTTTTTTGAAGTGAATAAAAGCTTTATCAATCAGGAGGTTTCCACTGTATTGTTTTTTTAGCTGCTCCTGGTTCAATAAATACCGGATGAATTGTTGTTGTGTGATTTTTTTATTCTTTATAGAGAAAAGGGGTTTATCCGAATTCAGATTATTTTTTAGTGAATCCCATTTAACTTTTTGATTATCAGTGTCAACATATGATTTTATTTCACTTAGATTGTCAGGAAACAGTTGATAATGGTATTGTACCTTAAGCTTTTTAATTAAAGAATCTTGAGCTATATTGTATCTTGGATTGCTTATCACTTTTTTCTTCAATTCCTTTTTTTCTTCCTCAAAAGTCCCTAATTTGTCTTTATCAATTAGTTTTATAATATGCCAACCCACTTTTGTTTTGAAGGGTTTTGATATTTGTCCTTTTTCGGTAAGCTGAAATGCTATTTTTTCAAATTCAGGGACCATTCTTCCCACTCCAAACCATGGCAATTCTCCTCCTTTTTTAGAAGAAGATTTGTCTTCAGAATATTTTTTGGCCATTTCACCAAAATCAGCTCCTCTTTTTATTTCATGGTAGATTTGATTGATTTTATCTTTCTTTTTTTCAATTTCTTCACTTTTCATCCTCTCGGGTGCTAATAGCATAATATGAGCTACCTTCACTTTTCCCCTTGCTTTTCTTTGGTCGTGCTTTTTTATAAGGTGATATCCATATTTTGTTTTTACCGGGTTACTGATTTCCCCTATTTCCATATCATATACGGCTGATTCAAAAGGATATACCATTTGAAGGGCAGAAAAATAACCCAGGTTGCCCTTATTTCTTTTAGCAGAAGGATCATCTGAAGTAGCCAGCGCTACTTTATTGAAGTCATCTTCCTTTAACCTTTTCTTTTTTATATTTAAAATTTTATTATAGGCAAAAAGGGTATCTTCTGCTGACGCTTTTTGAGGCATTTTAATAAGAATATGACTTGCATTTACTTCATATTGCAACCTGTTATATGCTTCTTCTATAAGATGGTTTAGTGCATTTGTATCAACAAGATAGGGTTTAGCCAGTTCTTTTTTGTATTTATTTATTTCTTTGCGAACCGACTCCAGGGTGTCCAATCCCATTTTCTGGGCTTCAATGACTTTAAGTTTAAAATTTATAAACAGGTCTATGTATTCATCAATAGTTGATTCTTCGCTATCTATGAGGTTTTTGTTGTTTTTGTTGTAAATCCTGAGAAATTCCTCCTTGTTAATTTCATGGTTGTTTATAGTAAGGAGAATGTTGTTTTTTTGGGCTGTTAAGTTTCCTATACCCAAAATCAACATAAAGAAAATTGAAATATGTATTTTCCTCATAATTGAAAATTTAGTTAGTTTAAAAAATCATCTACTATAATTTGGAGCTTCCCGGGTAATTGCTACATCGTGCGGGTGGCTCTCAATCATACCTGAATTGGTTATTTTCACAAACTTGGCTTCTTTTAAGAGTTCAATATTTTCAGCTCCGCAGTATCCCATTCCGGCTTTGAGTCCACCAATTAATTGATAAATAACTTCGGAAAGGTTTCCTTTAAAAGGGACTCTTCCACTGATTCCTTCGGGAACAAGTTTTCTGACATCTTCTTCAAGGTCCTGAAAATACCTGTCTTTAGATCCTTGCTGCATTGCTTCTACAGAGCCCATCCCTCTATACGCTTTAAATTTTCTGCCGTTATAGATAATTGTCTCTCCCGGGGATTCTTCAACGCCTGCAAACAGAGAGCCTGCCATTATTGAGTCTGCACCCGCTGCAATGGCTTTAACCAGGTCGCCGGAATACCTTAAGCCTCCGTCAGCTATTATGGGGATGTCTTTATTTTTACAAATTTTTGCAATTTCGTATATAGCTGATAATTGAGGTAAACCAACACCGGCTACAACTCTTGTAGTGCAGATTGAACCGGGTCCTATACCCACCTTGACTGCATCGGCGCCGGCATCAATCAGATCCTCTGCTGCTTTTGGAGTACCAATATTCCCTACAACTACATCTATATCAGGAAATCTTTTTTTAACTGCCTCCAGAGTTTTAAAAACCCCTTTTGAATGTGCATGGGCAGTATCAATTACTAAGGCATCCGCGTTTTCATTTGCAAGTGCTTCTGCACGTTTTAGGGTATCGGGTGCAATGCCAATGGCTGCAGCCACTCTTAGTCTTCCTTTTAGATCCTTACATGCTAAAGGATTGTCTTTAACTTTTGTAATATCTTTGTATGTTAACAACCCAACCAGTTTGTTGTGATCGTCAACTACCGGAAGTTTTTCGATCTTGTGCCTTTGAAGGATTTCTGTGGCTTCTTCCAGATCTATAGATTGTTGCGTGGTGATAATGTTGTCACGAGTCATTACGTCTTTTACCGGGCGGGAGAACATCTTTTCAAAGCGAAGATCGCGGTTGGTAACAATTCCAATTAATAACCCCATTTCATCAACCACTGGAATACCTCCTATTTGATATTCTTTCATAATATTCAGCGCATCGCCAATTGTGCTTTCTTCCGAAATGGTAATCGGATCATAAATCATTCCGTTTTCTGCCCGCTTTACAGTTTTTACTTGTTTGGCCTGTTTTTCAATACTCATATTTTTATGAATCACACCGATACCTCCTACGCGGGCAATAGCTATGGCCAGTGTGGCTTCCGTAACTGTATCCATAGCTGCAGATACTATGGGGATATTTAAACTTATATTCCTTGAAAAGCGGGTTTCAAGATTGACTTCACTGGGGAGGACTTCAGAATACTGTGGAATGAGTAAAACATCATCAAAAGTGTATCCTTCAATTTTTATTTTATCCTTATCGAATGACATTTATAGATCATTTTTGGGTTTATTTTAAATCGTGCCAAATTACAAAAAAATAGCCAAACTAATTGGATTTAATTCTTAAAAATGTTTAAATCATCCTTATCTTTTTCTGTAAATTTACATTTTGAATAAATAAGTGGCCTTTGATCTTAACAGAATATGAATCTTTTTAGTCAGTTATTGCTTAAATATTGGGGGTATTCAAGTTTTCGGCCGTTGCAGGAAGAAATTATTGACTCGGTATACCAGGGACACGATACATTGGCTTTAATGCCCACCGGGGGTGGTAAATCTATTACATTCCAGATACCGGCGCTGGCAAAGGAAGGAATATGTCTTGTCATCACTCCATTGATAGCCCTGATGAAAGACCAGGTAGAAGGCCTCAACCGAAGAGGTATCAAAGCCATGGCCATTTATTCAGGAATGAAAAAACGCGAAATAGACCTGGCTCTTGATAACTGTATCTTTGGAGCGTATAAATTTCTTTATTTATCTCCTGAGCGAATTAGTACTGAATTGTTTAAGGCAAGGGTGACTAAAATGAAAGTAAATTTAGTGGCAGTGGATGAGGCCCACTGTATATCTCAATGGGGATATGATTTTCGCCCTTCTTATCTGAATATTGCCGGTCTAAGAGATTATCTGGACAAAGAAGTTCCTTTCCTGGCTCTTACAGCAACAGCAACCCCTGAAGTAGTGACAGATATCCAGGATAAATTGGTGTTTAAAAAGCAGAATGTGCTCTGGAAGAGTTTTGAAAGAAAAAACCTGGTTTATCTGGTGAGGAAAGTAGAAAGTAAAGAGAACTACTTACTGAAAACTCTTTCTAAGATTAAAGGGTCAGGCATTATTTATACCCGAAGCAGAAAAAAA
>Ga0102934_1003679_pt1 | contig 10394 bp, 15 predicted proteins | sample SalPonR2_A_D1_MG_FD_78175 | JGI IMG/M metagenome (GOLD analysis project Ga0102934, IMG submission 78175) | Salt pond soil microbial communities from South San Francisco under conditions of wetland restoration - Salt Pond MetaG R2_A_D1_MG | ecosystem: Environmental > Aquatic > Marine > Intertidal...
AAGGCTCGCTTGTTCCCCCGCTCGATGCAGATAAAGGAGTGAGTGGCATGGTCGAACAAAGGTACTTCCGCTGTAATGCTAGCGAATGACCGCTTATCCGACCACTGCCGCCCCTTTCAACATCTAGGGTGCGAGGTGTGCTACAGCCGGTGCTTGGACCGCGCCTGCAAGTCGAAAGCGATCCTCCGGACAAGCTGGTAAACGCCGCCGTGACTACCACAAGCAACGTTAATTGTAGAAGAATGTGAAGACGATACATCCGTGTATCTGCATAGCTGCGTCTGTTGATGTGTAGGTTCATCCGTCGACAAAGACCGCGCCCCTCTCTACACAAACGTTTTGTCACTAAAGCAAGGGAGGACGACGAAAGCTCGTGGATGGCTGAGAATTCGAGAGCGGCAAGAAAATCAAAATTTGCCAAGGATCCTGTGCCTAATGTACTTGCCATAAAGAAGGAATAATGGATGATAAGAAGGAGGCTGACTCTGTCCGAGCGCTCTGTAAGTGCGTTTTGGGTTTTCGTCGATGGCATCAGTCTTGGGCGAGACCGGTCGAATCGCGGGAAAGGGAGGCATCGAATGTCAGCGAGACGCCAGTCTTGAAGCCAGTGAGTAAAAATAATCAACTACAATTACGGGAGGTAGAAACTGAGGTTTCATTCGAAGCTTCGCACTGTAAAGATTCTAGGCTGGGAATCATTGAGGTAGGCACGTGTCAAAAGAATACGCGTGATGGATGTTCTCACACTCCGAGAGCCACAAGGTGGGTTATCAAGAAAGAGTAATTTTGTTCCTGCATTACGTCTCCATGTTTTAGATTCCCAAAATCGGGTACATGTGTGCAAATTGCCGTGAGACTTTTATATCTTATGCAACCACTTCAAGGTAGCCGGAGGTCTGTGCGAGAAATGAGAACATCAAGCACTCTGTAATGTTCCTGGTACGCTCGTCAAATATAAAATGGCTTGTGAGTAGGCACAGGTTCCTCGTCTCATAAATTGCTTCTCAGGCGTGAGAGCATTACATTCTTACATAGCGGAGAAGATAACAAAAAAGACGTTTACGTCATACCCGCAAGTTTATATCTATTTTACTGAAAAATGGTGCAAGAAAAGCCTTTCAGGTGCATGTGCTTCCTTGTTGGTCGGTATGATCCTCATTTTGTTTGCTTTAAACTTCTGGGTAATGTGTTCGGGCTACGAGTTCATAAGTGTCTCCCACTCTTCTTCCTCCTCCATGTCATATCCCTCCTCCGCATCTCTGCTGCCACCTTCGCTTGTCGGTCCCATAGCAGCTCCTCTTCCACTATCCTTCTCACCGCTTCTCCCGTCGATACTCTCAAACTCATCATCACTTTCCGTCTCACACGATACCACGATCCTCTTTCGCTTGCGTATGGCAGCCTCATCACTCCCTGCTACAGCGACAGAGCCTCCGAACCCGCTCACTTCCTCGTCCTCCACAGCATCTTCTTCATGCACGAGCCTAGAATCGAGCCCCATGTCCCCGTCGCCCTCGTCATCTCCACGCTTTTTTTCCTTGTCCTCCTCCTCTCCTCTCCCGTCTTCCTCCTCGTGTACGAAATTCACCATGCTCCCTCCCGTCCCTTGCGCCTCCACCACCGACCGCAAACATGCGTCCGGGATGTCCTTGGGGCCTGTGTAATCCTTCCATTCTCGCTTTCCTTCCGCCCGTCCTCCACCACTTCGAAGCAAATCGTAGGTCTCGCACCGGACATGGGGTCCCGCCAAGACGAACAATTTTCTCAGTTCGTCCGGCGAGAAATTCCGAGTCTCGTGCGCCGTGTTCTCGACTAGCGTGGAATGCAGTTCCCGTTTGGAAATTTGGCGTTGAAAGACTTTCTCCTCCATGGTACCCGCACTCAGGAGACGGTAAAGCACGCAAGGTTTCCTCTGACCGTCGCGCCAGACTCGTGCTTGCGCTTGCAGATCCGCGGAGGGGTTGAAGCAAGAGTCGAAGAGGATGAGACGATTGCCGCCAACTGGATTATGGAGCAGAAGGGATGTATATGGATTATGCTCTGTCCAAAGTCCCTCGAGTTAAGTTAAGCGGGCATTTGAAGTGTTGTAATTAAGCGCTACATTCATTTTTAGCTCCCTTCTAAAGAGCTTTATCGTTTCGACACGCTGGAGCTTAATCCGTTCAATGAAAAATAATCATGCACGTTAAAAGGGTACAAACTCACCTAGGTTCAGCCCCTGGCCACCAGCGCGCGTGCTCACTTGATGACGGGGGGAAAATATGCGAATAAGGAGAAAATTAGTAAACGAGACCCCAAACCTAACCCGAAGGCCAGCGACCACATGGAAATGTGGTGGGCTGTGGCACGCCCTTAATCGCGTCGTTTTCCTCTTCCTCTTCTCTCTTCAAGTCCGTAGCCGTCTTGCCCCTCCCACCCAGTGACACGTACGTAGAAACACGAATGGATCCTCCTTCTCCCGCGCCGGGCAAACGGCGCCCCTATTGAAAGCTTCCACAAGCCCATGTCGCTGAGAGATTGAGACTGAGCCGTCCAGGCGGAGGACGTGCCATCCTCGCGCCTGGCATAGGTCCTGAAGCATGTCCAAGGAAAGTGTGTAGGAAGAGCAGACCACCACGCGGTCAGCTGTTTGCGCGTAAATAGCTTCCAGGAGCTCCTCTGTCACCGCCAATTTTCCTGACATGCCAATCGGACAACGCAAGCTCGTTCTCGTTTGCCCCCCCGCAGACTTCTTTCCCCCGCCCATCTTTCCCGACTTGCTGCCGCATTTCTTGTCCTCATCTAAATCCGCCGCAGAATTAGACCTCGTCGTCCGCAAAATTTTAATTATTGCCGATTCGCTTAAACCTCCTCTTCCTTCCCCTTCGCGCCCGATGTTCTCACTTCTTTCAGGGGACACTTCCGTTGAAAAAAAACATGGATGGTTGCATATTTTGCGCAGTGCATCAATCATCTTCAAGCCCAAGGCAGAGGCCACTGCCGGTTCGTGTCCCATGACACCCGGCATGAGCCCAATCCTCACCACCTCCTGATAGAGTTTTCGCTGCACCGGGGCCAGTCGGCAGAAAACGACGAGGCTCGTCTTGGGAGGAATAAGGGTCTTGAGGACAGCAGCGGCGGTGCGTCGGAGAAAGAAGCGAGAGACCAGGGCCATGACCTCACGAGTACGTTGCTCGCCGCATTGCTTTGTCACAGAAGAGGCTTTGGGATCGCGGGCGCGAAGGATAGGAGAGATATAGTTGGATCGGAAGCTGGATAGAGGGCCAAGGACGCCGGGATTGACGAAATCAACCAGCGAGTAAAATTCCTTGAGAGGGAAGTGTGGGCGAAAGCGGATCAGAAGTAAGGAGCGGCGGCAAGAAGGGATTCATGGTCACAGCACCAGGTAACACTTGAAAGATAGTGTGCTATGGAGAGGCTATTGGTTTTTGAGAAGCCCTCCACAGGAACTTACCAGCCCTCCCTCCCTCCCTTCCTCTCCCTGCTCCCTCACCTCCAAGTCGTTTTGAACAGGAGTACCCGTCAGGGCCAATCTCGCTTGTGCCGGGGAGGCGGCCAAGGCGACCAGAGTTTTGCTGGCCCCCTCCTTGAGCCGATGTGCCTCGTCGCAGATCAAGAGACCGATCTGTTGGCAAGCGTTCAAAGCCGCCGCGTGGATGCGGTACCCCTCGTAGGAGATAAAAAGGACGGTGGAATGCTGCCCCGAGGAAGTACAGAAGGTGTTGACCTGCTCCTTGGCATCCCCTTTCCCAAGTGCTTTCCCCATGGCGGAGTCGACGACCATGAAGGAGAGCCTGACTTGTAGCCACTTCTTGAGTTCAGCGGCCCACTGGTTCAAGAGAGAGGACGGACAGACGACCACGGCTTTTTCCACGTCGGCGTACCGGTGCTGGAAAGGGGACTGTCTGGTCAGGGCCCATAGGAGGGCGATGGTTTGTAGCGTCTTGCCCAAGCCCTGAGGAAGGGAGAGAGATCAGAGGGGAAGCTGGTGAGATACTATGCGAGCTCCATATCATATTGTCATTTCGTGGTCTGTCTGACTCTCTTCGTCCTTCTACGTAAGCCTCGATCTTTCTCTCAATCACCGTTTCCGCCCGAGCACCTCACCATGTCATCCGCCAAAATTGCCCCGCGGCCCATCCGGCTAGGCTGCCCCCTGCCCGTCAAGCACCGCCAAAGAAAAGCGACGCCCTCGCGTTGGTGTGGCCGCAAGATTCTCCCCAGAAAAGCTTCCAAAACGACGGGCTTGGTCGGCACTTCACCCTTCAGATGTCGTCCTGCCGGCCTCGATTGCTTTTTTGTCCCCCAGGCGGGATCGTAAAGCAGCAATTCATCCTCCTTGACCACTCGAGGTTCCAACGGCCGGGCGGGGGCACTGGAGTGGCCCCGCGCCGACGCGCTGCCTCCAGGCATGGCTTTCGCGGGCGCTTTCACCATGAACTTTGACCCGAAGGTCAGCTTTCGAGCACCATGGCGCCACTCATTTTCATTTTCTTCCTCATGGTCGTCCAGCATCCCCGCCAGCAAACCAGGGAGCACCGCGGCCCTCGGCTCCCCTACCTCCACTTGGAAGTGCATCATTGTCAGGTTGTCCCCTTCCTTGACCGCATCCAGTCCCGCGTACAAAATCTTTCGCGCCTCAACTTTTCCCGATTCGCTTTCCAAAGAAAGTTTGCTATTACCGCCCGGCATCGGCTCCACGAGCAAGACACCCTCCAGCCACGTCTTCTTTTTTTTCTGAGTGTTCTTCGTGTACATCGCGATAAAGCGCTTTGTTCCCCCTTCCTCGCAGTCTTTCACAATTGTGGATGCAGCGAGCGGGTTTGTAGGAGCAGGCCCCGACGTGACAAAGGGAGACGACAGAGTGGAGGAATTAAGTATCGCAGAGGATGTCGACGGTGAAGAGGATGCCGTGAACATGGTAGTGGGTTGCGTGACTTTCTTGCTCGGGGGCTTGAAAGCACTTTTTAGCACTTTGCGGAATATGCTTCTGCCCGTGGCATGTGGAAAGTCTTCAGTGGAGGATTTGATGGTGTTGTAAGACGTTGAGGTGGAGGAAGAGAGGGTTGAGGGATGTCCTGTAAAGGCAAGTCCGTTTTCCTTGTCTTGGGAGACGGTACTGCAGCCGACGAAGGATGGAGCAGGTGGCATACTTTCATCGCAATGGAGCAGAATATGTTGACCATCCTCTTTTTGACCCGCTGAGTGTCGAGGATTGGAAAGACCATGAGGGAGAGGGGGAAGGGGAGGAGGAGGAGGAGCTGCAGCAGCAGCAGGCATGGAGGAAAGTGGCCTTTCTGGTGATGTTGAGGCCCCTGTAGAACCGGTTTTTTTCAAAGGCACACGGAAGGTGCTATGTATGGTCCGTTTCATTGCTTTTTTGCACTGTGTATGTCGTATCGATAGATTTATATTCGAGGTGCACGGGGTCCTGACGAAGCTCCAGCTGAAGCAAAATGAGCGAGACAGCGAGTCGATAGCGTGACGTCACGCCCCCCCCCTTCGGTGAAATTATTAGTCACTAGCGACGCTTTTATGGTCTTGCAGGGGTAGCAGATGTGGGAGTTGCCAACATGTAGAGATAGAATGTCCATGATCTGATTCTCTCCTGCTTAAGAATGAGAAGTGTCCCCGAGTAGCGAACGGCTTTTTGAGGCGGCTAACACCCAGCAAGTCAACGCACATGTGATGGCAGCAACTTTGGCTGCCTGTAGGGCTTTGGCGGCGAAACACTGACATTCATGGCGTCTAATTATGACATCCTCACCATCTTAAATTTGTTCCTCCTCATCCCTCTTTCAGTTGGGCCAATAATTCTCGCGGGGCTAACATACTTCGCTCTACTCGCACTTGAACCATCTTGGAAAGCAACCAAAGAAAAAGACATCAAGTTTGGGTTTGCCGAATTTTCGATTACAAATAGCGTTGTTTTTACTTTATCGTTTTTCGCTGTCAGGTTATTTTGCATCCCGCTGTTTTCTTAATTCTGCGTCCCACTCTCTCACCTGAGGGTGCTGGAAAGCGTTCGCTGTACTTTGGAAGAAGTCTTCTAAGTTTTGCCCGGGCTGACTCCGTTCGTATTCGTCTGCTTGCAGTATCATCTCAAACCTATTGTAGAAGTGAATTGAACAAATCGCGGTTTAAAATGAAAGTCACTGAATCATTGCTTTATTAGATCATGTCCTCCCACTTAAGCGCACTTCATCCACCTTCCTCTTACTTATCGAAGTCTTTGACAACGCGTGCTTCGGGGGTCGATTGGTCTTCGTATTCAAGCCAAAGGGACATAATTTCTGCGCTGATGCCCTCATGACCGAGGTCTCCTGCGATGCTTCTGATTGCATCCTGTCAGATAAGCGATGGCGTCGGTAAGATAGGACGATTTATGGCATTGATGTAAATATCCCTCTTCACCGGAGGTTCCCAGCAATACATCCTAGTACGATGGTCAAATATGTGAATAAAGTAATTACACACGTTTGAAGTGTAATTTCGTACCTCTTCCAAAGTCCTTTTCAGCTCCTTGGTGTACCGCTCGTCGTGGGGAACGATATCGCCTACCAAGGCCTCCGCAAGATCATGCACTACTGCCAGCTTCATGAGCCGCGTCCGATCTAAAGCCGGGTCTGTGATTAGGAATGAACACATGGCCATCCGGTACATGTGATCTGCCACCGACTCGGGCAGTGCAACCTTGTTGTTGACCCATCCTGTGCGCTTGAGGGTTTTTAATTTACCCACCACCCGCAAAAAATCCAATGCCTGAGAAGCAGAGGGTGGAGAGACGTTTGTTGCTAATTGACTTGACATATCACTTGCCACGACGCGATGCGGAGCCCCCGTAGGACTCGAAGATGCACCGAAAAGGAAGCTGCGGGTCGCTGCGAATGATACGAAAAGCGAGAAGAAAAAAATGCAGCAGGAGCCGCCCCACATACACGTCCTAAAATGCGATGGAAATCAGAACCTTGGTCATGATTTTTAATTGTCAATAATTCATGTAATTACTCATAGCGCGGCCTGCATCGATTCACCTGGGAGCCTTGGGCTTTCCTTTTGGCAATAAAATTCGAGCGGCGCTGCCGTTGACTCGTCCGCTCGACGTGCTTGTTCGCGCCTCCGATCCGAGGGCCCATGCACGCAATGCCACCGTGAGATGCCAAAGGATATCAATTATGACCGAGCCTTACTCTTTTGCATCTTCCTATCTGGCAACTACTCCATCTTTAAGACAGGTGAGCGATTTGTACGTTTCACTGCGGTGCATGCCCCGGCGCCTGTGAGGTACTCCCGCTCAGGTTCTCGCGTCCCGAGGAGCTCACTCCCAGAGAGCTCAACTACTCCTTTCTCGCTCCCCACGATCGTATCGGGAGCTTACCTCGTAGACTACGATGAGGAAACTTCGACTTTAGTGTCGACAAGCTACGAGTGACCACGGATATAGGTTAGTTAGCGCGGAGGTCGGAGTCATATGGGCCAAGCGGACTAATCGAGTTATACCTGTCCCTGTCTCTTACTCTCCCTAAATGTAGGAGGCGTTGCATTTCGGGGCAGCCTTCATAATGGACGAAATCCTTTACAAGCAATTACATGCCAGCATAAACCATATTATGGAAAATCCTGCGAAGCTGCCTGAGACGGGCAAGGCCACTGGAGGTGGCGATATAGAACGAGGGTATCTGCATCAATGTACGTCTTTGCGCGTGGAGGAGACAGTGGGGTTTGTCACGAGGCAACGACATTTAATATTTTTCTGCTTTTTTTCGCCGAGCATTAAATTACTATTGTCTTATCGCGTGCGTGGCCCACTGTGATCGTCCGTTTTCAAGTCGCAACCCTGCTATAGTCTTTACAACCCACCCGTGTCATGCGCCCACGTCGGACAGGCGTTGCTCAGTTGCAACCTTTGCCAGACGATGACAGCAAGCCCCCTTCCCCCGCATCAAAGCTACGAGAGCCGACACCTCCGTCTACGTCTATTACCCATCCCGCTCCCGCTGCCCCCGTCCCCGCGTCCTCGTCCCCTGTCTGCCCCATTTTCCGACCACCCTCTGCTCGAGGGTCCACGTCCATGGACGAAATTCATTTCCAAGATACTCTTGCGAAAGGTCCCCCTCACGACGCTGAAAAGGTGCGGCAAATGCTGGCTCGCTTGGATACTGGTCATCTGGTCGCGCATCTGGCCGATGGCGACAGTGACGTCAGCGAGGGGAGTGAGGACAGTGACGCGGGAGTTCTTCATGATAGACAGACGGCCGGAAGAAGACCTTGTGATGCCGATTACGATCCCAGGGCGGATGAGGGAGCGAAAGAGGAAGAGGGGGAGGAAGAGGAGGAAGGGGGGAAGGAAATCGACGACGGGCGAATGGAGGAGGAGGTGATGCATGCGGAGAGGCGAATCACATTTTCTGATGCCACTTTATGTGCAGCATTTGATCCTCCTACGAAGGAGGGGGCTAACGAGACAGCTTTGGATGCTCACTCTCCTGAGGCGGCAGTTTCTTCCATGAAGCAGGCGAATCTGGCAACTTCTCAGGGTGTTCATCCCCCAGCAGGGGACGAGACGCGCCTCAGGACACTCGACCTCGCTTCCGACGTCCTTAATGAGACTTTGATGGCTCTGGAGAGTGATTCAGAAGACGACGTGGCAGGAATGGAAGCTGAAGATACCTTAGCTTTTTCGGTGGCGGGAGTCGAGGATCAGGGGCGCGAAGACGATGTGCTCCACATGTCAACCAGGGCAACGGCCTCCGGGACACAAAGGACTGAGCTGTGCCTCCACGTGGAAAGTGACGACGAGGAGGACGACGGCCTTGAGGCTGCCCGCGACCACGCAGAGGGAGGGGCGGGGAAGGGCGGGGAAAGGCAAGGGAGCACGGAGGACGCAAGCGGCTCGGGGCAGCAGGAGTGGGACGATTATTTCATCACATCCTCGGGAAAGGATGCAACTCAGGTGCCGCTCCCCCCCTCCCCCCCGCTCTTGCCGCCTCCGCTGCCCCCAGATGAAGGACCTTTTCTGGTGTCAGGGTTAAAGATGCCGGGAGACATTCATGAGGCCGACATTGGTCGTCGATGCCTGTCGCGCGCACCGGCATACCCGCCTCCACTGACCGTCGTGGCCCGCGTCCGCGCCTATCTGACCCCTTCCAGCCCATCGCATGTGTCGACGCCAGCGTTTCGCGGGTCGGCCATTCCGCACGCCCCCACCCCCTCACAGCCTCAATCTTCGAACGCATCGTACCCCCTTTTGACGGTGGTAAACGAGCATCGCCTTGTCCTGGTCAATCCGGAGGTTTTTGAAAACGCCCGTCCCGACGCAGTGCTGGCTTTGGTGGCGGCCCTTAACCGGGCGTCGGCCGACGGGCGAAGGGACAGTCTGGAATGGGCTCGCGCCTTCGAGCTGGACCGGGCGTATTGGTAAGTGGTAACGTCGAATTCGTGTGCCTGTGGAGGGGCTCGGGACAGAAGGGGCGTCCCATGGTCGCTACGGTACCTAGTCAGTATCGCACGTTCCCTTCCTTGCCATGGCTGATCGATGTACGACACCGATGACCGCCACAGGTCAGGCAACTCCGAGGACAATCACAGCGTGGACCAAGCCGCCCTCTACTCCGACCTCGGTCGCGCCATGGAGCACGAGGTCCTGGAACTAGGTATTTCTCGAGAAGACATTGGCCAAGACTCTCTCTCTAACTTCTCCTTGGCCGAAAGACAAATCATGCTTTCCCCTGGTTTTCCCGCAACGTCCCCAACAGGCATCAACGTCGTGTGCTTTGCCTTTGGCGCGACTAAAAGTGGCAAAACCTACACTTTGTTCGGCCCGGAAGAGGCACTCTTTCAGGATCGCACTCTGCAGACGCATCCGGACTTAGGGTTGGCTCCTAGAATCTTGGCAAAGATGCTGTCCGAGCAAAAAGCTAACGCTGCTGGCTTCTCGTTAAGCATATCGGCTCTTGAAATATCCGTCGTAGGGGGCTTGCAAGATCTGTTGCTCGACCTTAACGCCCCCACTATTGGTCCTTTGCGTATCAGAGAGCATCCGGACGACGGTCCATACGTCGAACATTTGACCATCGAGGCTATTCCGACAGTGGCACGGCTGCAGCAAGTCCTTGTGGCCTTGACATCCTCACGACGACGCGCAGGAGGCAGTCCGGGTAGTCACATGCTGTTGACGGCATATATTCACAGGTAAAGCGCGAAGGCTATATAAACTTTAGAAAATACACAGGGGAGATGGCTCTTCGAGCATTTGTTCAAATGACTCGTCCCCTTCTTTCATTCATACAGATTTGCAGAAAGCGATGCACTAATTAGCAAAACACAGATGCTTTTTGTGGAACTTGCCAGCTCACTATCAGTCATGAACGAAAACAATGCTGAAAATGCTCGGC
>Ga0102934_1003680_pt1 | contig 10394 bp, 10 predicted proteins | sample SalPonR2_A_D1_MG_FD_78175 | JGI IMG/M metagenome (GOLD analysis project Ga0102934, IMG submission 78175) | Salt pond soil microbial communities from South San Francisco under conditions of wetland restoration - Salt Pond MetaG R2_A_D1_MG | ecosystem: Environmental > Aquatic > Marine > Intertidal...
AGAAGGAGTGGCGGCTTCTGGACTGACCTCCAGAGAATGCAGAGGCGCTGGTGCTTCATCGGGAATGGAGGGAGTGGGGGTGGTGGGGGTGGCAGGCGAGGGTACCGAAGGAGGGACGGAGGGGGGGGGAGGGGGCGACTCCCCTACCCCTGGGCCCGCACGGAATGAATCGGTAGGGGACGTTTCCACGGCGGTATTTTCTGTTGGTGGCGTCCTTTGCTCCCTCTCGAGGATAGTATGCGACTCGGAGGTTGCCTTCCCCACGGACGGCCTCCTTCCTTCCAGTATCGCCGCCGCGACAGCCACATCGTACCGGGCTTCGTGCAAAGCTTTCTCCGCCTCCGCTGCCGTGTGCCCCTTCTCCACAAATTCCTGCACTTGCATCGAAAAGTAATCCGCGTGTGGTTTATCAGTGTAAGCGGGTGCTGTGACGGGAGAGGGAGCATAGTGCTTTGCGTCAGGCAGGTGGCAGACGTCTCCATCGCACACCATGCCCGGAGGGTTGGAGGGGATGGAGTTTGCCTGCACGCCCTGGACCGAGGGGGACGCACTAGTTTTAGAGCTTTGATGATCAAAATGCTTCGCGTTGTGGTCAATTTCGTCGCCGCTTCTGTCTTGTCTTGGTGAACGAGGACGGTCGTCTCGTGGGGCAGCAGGGATATGGTCACTCGTTTGAAAAGTGCCTTTCGGTCCATTTGCACCGCCTCGGATTCCCCAAAAAGGAACAGAGTGTCCAGAAGAAGCCTGGTGGCCCCAAAATTCCAAGGGCCTCGGAAGAAAAGGCGCTTTGCTCCCAACAACGCTTGCGGTAGGCCACAGGCATGAGAAAACCATCATAATCTGAAAGAGTAAGGTGGGCGCCATCCTACGTTGGGAACGTGTCTTACAAGTACTTGACGAAGCTTCAAAAACCATTTCCCCTCCGTATCCAGGCTCTTATCAATGAGAGGCCTATGAATATTGTAAGAAAGGGCAAATTGCAAGTTGCAGTGAAGAGGTTCTACGATGCTTGCAGAGACGATGAAAAGCAGCCAATTTAGACACAATAGCCCCTATACGAAAGCAGCTTGCCCCTGGAAATATCACTCAATTTTCAGCTAGCTCCTATCATCGTGCAAGGTCCCCAAGAGGTGCCCAAGCTGTCACCCGGGCCCTCGGTATTGAGAGCAGGGGCTAGTTTGTGGTCAAGATACCCCCTCTCGCTGCCTTCCCAGGGACGAAGGGCGGCCTCGGCCCATATACTGACACGCAGCCCCGTGGCTTTCCGCTCAGACTCTGCCCAGGCGCATTCTCTAACAACAATTTGCCGGTACAGGAAGCCATAGGCTGCTTCGTGGGATTGCTTGGAAAGGACAGAGGTTTCGAAGATACGTGAGGGGGAGGAAGGAAGCAAGCCCTACCTACAACGCTCCTGCAAGCCTGGGCTGAAAGGGGGGGGGGGTAAAATATGTCGACTCCGCCTAGCGAGCCCTCTTTGCCGGATATGGCTGAATATTCCTTTCTTTCGTGCCGCGACGATAATGAGGAGGAAGAGGACGAGGAAATGGAAAAGGAAACGGGAAAAGAACCGGCTGACGGGACGGAGGGAGATGGCCTTATGGAAGGAAGCGTACTCGGCGTGAACGGGAACGCCGCTCTGTGTGAAGGAAAGGAGAAAAAAAGCTTGGAAACGCCCCCTTTATACGCGCAGCAATGCCATGCGGCGAATATTTTGCGGGAGGAGGACTCCCCATTCTTCGCTAGGCGAGTACAAGAATCGGTAAGACAACGCGTAGATCTGTCAAGTGGGTCACGCTGAACGACACAATGGCTGCTTTCCGCGGCTGTTATAGAGCCATGTAACTTTCTATATACCAATTCACTCTCCTGTCTTTCCCTTTCCGGCAGCTCGCAGATGCGAAAGAATCTGCCTCGAGCATGCGGGAGCTAATCAAGGGCATGAAAGGATTATGCAAGGCTACGGCATCCATCAGTGCGGCCTCCGCCTCTCTGGCCAAAATTAACCAAAAAGTGGCCGATCAAATGGCCGAGAGAAGTAGACATCCAGGTTCAATGGAAATGGTGCCCCTGCTTCATCGTTTCGCGAACATGTTGGGCGATATGGCCTGTGCCCACGACACGCTGGTGGATGCGCTCACGCAATCGTTCATCCATCCCGTGGAGGCTTTTTGCGCCCGAGAGACAGAGAAGGCAGTGGAACATGAAAAGCTTTACAACCAGGAGAAGCAGGTCTTTACCGAGGCTATGGGAAAGCTTTTGCGGGGCCCACTCAAGCCCAGTAGCAAAAGCTCCCCTGCCAGCACTCTATGCACCCGTGCACTGGACGTCGGGCTTGCGCGTCGGCACATGGAGCAAGCCAGGCACCAACTGGCACAGAACGTGGAGGCCTTGGAGATTCGTCGCAGCCTCGAGCTAACGGAAGGGATGGCGGCTGTGCTGTACGCGTATCAAGCCCACAGTCGTATGTTGATGGAGTCGGTGGTCTTTCCGTCTTCCTGCCTTGACGGGATCCGTGCTTCCCAAGCGTTGGGAAACCAGACTTTAGAGGGTGTCCAGGCCGAGTGGCAGCGTCGCTCCGAGATGCTTGAGATGTTGCTTCCTGCCGAGGTGATGGAACGGGGCTTGGACACTTGCGACGAGGCGGAATTTGCGCAACTCTCCCGGGTGGAGTCTGCCCTGATCACCCCTCTTTCCTCCCCCCTCTTGGACCTGATCGACCGGAGGTACGGCGTTTTTGACGTCCAGCACTCGCTCCGGACATTATACCAGCCCCGACAGGCGCCTGGCGTGCACCACGAGTCCTATTTGCACATGCAGGTCCGTGCCAAGGGGCTGGCCTCCACCACCGCCAGTCACGTGTGGATCCGCCGCTGGTTTGTCCTGGAAGGGAGCAGCCTGTACTACGTCCGGGAGAGCAGCCACGACCCAGTGGGGGAGTCGATGGAGGGGTCGGAGCGGAGTTTGGTGTGCGACGTAGTGCTGTCAAGCATTCGTGAGGTTCCCCTCCTGGGCCACGGGACCAAGAGCCTGGGGGCGGGCAATGCCACCGAGGCACAGACCTCCTCAGCCGTGCCTTACTGCCTGGAGATTTTTTCCGCGAACCGAAAACGCTTGATTTTGCAAGCGGAGGGTCCAGAGGAATTGCGGGCTTGGCTCGAGGCTTTCCGGCGTCGGCTCGAACGTCTGCTGGTAGGGGGGGGCGGCATTCCCCCATGCCTCTCCCCTGGTCGAAGCAGCGCCTCGTCTTCGCCTGAGCGGTCGGGCTCGAAAAGTCCGGGCGTGCTCGGGGGGAACTTGTCCCCCTTGAGGATTGCATCGGGTTTCAGCCGGGTCTGGCACAGCCCCGGAGCAGGGGCTCGGCGGGACGGAGCAGGGGCGGGGGGGGTGGGGGCGGGGAGTGGGGAGGGGGGCGAGATAACCGGGGTGGGGTGCGGCACAGTGGATTCCAGTCTGGACGTCCCCGACGCATACTTGTCGGTGGCCCAGGACAAGGAGCATTATCCGCCCAAAATCCTCCAGGACCCTGCCTTGAAGGCCCTTACCCAGCAAAACCCCCTGTGTGCCGACTGCGAGGCTCCCCACCCGGATTGGGTCTCCTTGAATCTAGGGGTGGTCGTGTGCTTGCAGTGTTCAGGAGTGCACCGGTCTCTGGGCGTGCACGTGAGTAAAATCCGGAGCTTGGCACTGGACGACGTGGATCCCGTGGACCTGGCCCTTGTCTCTCGGCTGGGCAATACCCGAGTCAACAAGGTATATGAATACCAGTTCCCGGACGGATGGCGAAAGCCACGGCCGCACGAGGATCGAAGCGCTCGGGCCCAGTACATCAAGGCGAAATACGTCTGGAAAGGGTTCACGTGCATCGTGTCTGATGGCGTTGGGAGCGCAGCGGGCGAAAACAATGGAGGCAGATCAGAAATAGCAGAAGCTATAGATTTAGGAGTCGCGGGAAAGGCAAAAGACGACAAACTCGGTAATTCCCTGATGTTGGTTAAAGCTGTGATGGAGAACAATTTGGAAGGCGCCCTTGAGGCCCTGGTGCAAGGCGCAGACGTGGACTGGACGGGTGGAACCGAGAACGAGAAGGGACGGACCCCCCTGCATCTGGCGGCCCGTCAAGGGGACGAAGTCGTGGAAGCGGTGGCTTTCCTGGTGCAAAATGGCGCGAATGTGGGACTGCGGGATCGCGATGATCTGACCGCATTGGATTTGGCCACTCAAGGCCACCACGCTCTAACTGTTCAGTATTTGCTGAAATTTTGAACGAAATTTTCGATTGGACGGACGGCAAGCACGCCTGCTTCTCCTTGTAGTCCTTTCCCTGTTTATCTCCGGATGTTGTAATTTTATACTTAAAGATTTCTGTTTCGCTTCATGTCTGCATAATTTGTTATCACATTAAATACACAACGCAATAATAAGTACATTGTTCTCGCTTTCGACCTTTTCTTACTTTAGCTGAACATTACTCTCACATGGGAGGCTGACAGCTCCCTATACGGGAAAAACTGACTATCCACCCGCAGCACTTGCAGATTTAATTGCCCTCATACATCCTTTCTAATTATTTTACAGAGTGCTTTGTTATTTTGTTAAGTAAATTAAAAGATTAGATAAGAAAGAAACTCGGATAAGCTTTGTTGATAGACCTTGGCACGTAAGCAAGTCATCTTCAAAGGATGCGCTTCGATTGCAAAAGCTCTTTGGTAAGAAGATTAAGACGCAAACCGATGCGTCATTTGACCCTTTGCGTACACATTGTTAAATCAGGAGCGAGCTTTCGGGTATGGCACTAAATTCTCATCGTTTTTTGGCCTGAGTGAATTGATCTTGGTCTTCAGATGGTGTAAGAGAAGCGGCGAGCGCGGCGCCCGAGCGTGGGAACTTAACTAGGAAAAACATCCCGAGCGCCTACAAAACCGACAAATGGACATGAGCCGTAGGGCGAATTTCAAACAGAAGTATGAAGGGTGTGCTCTGAAAAGGAGGTTTCTTTTTTAATCCTTCCGCCACCTCGTGCGCTCGTCTCAATTTATCAAATGCCATCGCGAAGGGTTGAAGGGGCCACCTTCGCCTACGTTGATCTGGCGACACGTCTAATTAAAAGAACAAGAAGTTGAGGGGAAAGACCTTGCTCGCCTTTGATCAGTGCCTCAACGAACATCTCCTAATTTGCCTCTGCCGGTTTCCGTATCGGTAGCCTGGTGCAATTTCTTCGCCGTAGAAGTTGATATTGTCTCTTGGAAGGATACGTCGAATTGCTGCGGATCCCACGGTAAACAGATCCGCAAGCAGGGGGCGAATTTGTGTCCCAGGCAGTAATCCCATCTCTCCTTGAGGAAAGAAAGAAGCAGCTTGCTGTGCTAAGCTTTGATCGAAGGCTTACCAAAGGGCATCTTTTTTTTAAAGGGATGTTTTTTTCTTCGAGAAGTCTTGCCTTCCTGCTCTGGGTGTACACGTACTCACAGGCATCTATTGCTCGGTTCAGCATGCGTTCTTAAGAATAGTTCTTGTAGGCTGCGGGAAATAAAGCCTTCCGTCCTGTGTCCCTGTCCTTCTCACTGTCCCCTTTTCACTTTTTTCAGCGCTTTCGATTAAAATGAAGTTCGCCTCCCTCCTGTCTTTGCTTGCGGCCCCCCTCCTGGCCTCTGCTTTCCTTGCTCCGGCCCCCAAGGTAAGTCCGTACGACAAGCAGAGCTGGCCAGGCCCTGGTTGCAAAGCTCCGACCTGGATGGCGGAGTTTTCTCTTCAAGCTTCTAAGCCCTATCCTTTTTCCTGGGTATTGCCATATCCTTCCTCTTACGTCCAGACTACTCGCGCCCGCGGTGTGGTCTCCATGGTCCAATCCAAAGCTCTGCCTTTCTTGGCTGCCCCGAAGAAGCTAGATGGTTCCCTGGTCGGCGACTTTGGCTTCGACCCCATGGGGATCTCGGATCAGGTAAGCTTGTTGCCGTCCAGGAGTGTAGACTAAGCAAAGGCGATCAATTGAAGAGGGAGAGGCCCCCTGAACGAGGGAGACGGTCCTTCGACCCGTCCTGGCCCTCGTCTCGCCTGGTCACCGCCCCCTTGGCTTCATATTTTTTTTCCTCTCCCCACTTAGGTGGCAAATTTGAAGTACGTACGCGCGGCCGAGCTTAAACACGGGCGGGTGGCCATGCTTGGTTTCCTAGGCTGGGTCGTGACGCAATTCGTCCACCTCCCGGGGGAGATCTACGCGGAATCCAACCCGCTGAAGGCGATCGCCGCCGTGCCCCTCATCAGCCACGTGCAAATCTTTCTCTTCATCGCTGCCATCGAGCTGGCGACCCTGGATAGGACGTACACGGCGGACAAGCCTTGGGACCTGGGCTTCGACCCCATGAACATGAGCAAGGTGAGGAGTCGAGACGGGGGGGGAAGGAGAAGCACCGCAACGCGACAATAAAAAAAGAGAAGTAGGAGGAAGCTGTCTGGGGGAAGCGTGGAAAGCAGAGGAAATGGAGGCTGGGTGGTCGGGCAAACGAAGAGGAGATGGTCTCGATCCAACCCCAGGAAGCGTCGATCCTCTTGGCAGCCTTGCAGCCCAGCCCTAACACAACCCCCCCTTGTCCCTGTGCCGTTGACATATCAGGGAAAGTCCGAGCAACAGATGAAGGATCTGGAGCTCAAGGAGCTCAAGAATGGCCGCCTGGCAATGGTAAGTCGCAGACAGTGCCCCGTGCACTCTCAGAGACGTGTTCGTAGACGCGACTGCTCTCTGCCAATTTTTCCAAGAGCATTGCCTTTTTTGAAAATTTTCATGGTCTCGTGATCCTCGTCTTCAACTTCGACGACAACCCTCTTGCATGGTTGCCCTCTGATTCGAACGTCCTCCGCCCCATTCCCATGTTCCTTCTGACTCCCCTCCCCCCTTGTCCTAACCCCCAACTCCCGGCCCCTCTTCAGATCGCCATCATCGGACTCATGGCCCAGACCGCCTACACGGGCATTCCCCTTTTCTCTTGAACGGGTCAAGGGCTAGGTCTTGAGAATTGGTAGGAAATTACATGTGTTGGGGGAGGAAAGATGACATCGAGCCCTTTGCCCATTGTCCAGTATGCATGACTGTGGAAGGGACAGCGCCGACTCCATCTCTTTATATACAACATTGTGGCGAGGGTGGATAGGGGACGGTCCTACAGTAGAGGCAGCATTCAATGCATGCGGGTTTCATTTCATTTCCAATTGATCGGCTCTCTCTAGTGCGCGCGCGTGTTTTCAGCTTTCTCCGGTTCTACTTGTAGCAGTATCTGTGGGACGTTCGTTACGATTTAGCGGATTCTTACGAGACATTTAAAATTCGAAACGGATTGATCCTTGCGAAGGATGAGTGGCGACGAAAACGGTTTTCTAACGCTTGCTATAACGTTTTGGTTTCCCCTTCCATTTTGGCACGTATTTCATCGAGCCCTTTCTACCCTTCGAGACGAATCGAGCAACCATAGATCGAGCAATAAAGTAAAGTGGTTGTGGATGCGGTGGGATCGAATTCTGTAACAACCTTCCTTTTGTTTGTCACATTGTTTGACTCCTGTTTGTCAGCCTCTGCGATCCCCTCCTTGCCTTTCTACCCCTCCTTCCCTGCGCAATCAGCAATATCATTCACGGCTCAGCACTCCCTGGGGAGCCTTCCAGGTCTCCTGTACGACGTGCTTTACAGGACCTTAGCCAGTTCGGCGCGCATGGCATCAATGGTGGCTTTGTAAGCGTCCTGCGTCCGCGGGTTCTTCAAGATCGCGCTTCCCGCCACAAAGAAATCTGCCCCCGCCTCCGCAATGTCCTTGATGTTCGCCACGCCCACACCGCCGTCCACCTCCAGACGAATGTCGTACCCGCTCTCGTCGATCATTTTACGTGCCTCCTTCAATTTTTTCAACGTCTCCGGAATAAAGGATTGGCCCCCAAAGCCCGGGTTCACGGACATGAGCAAAATGATGTCCACCTTGTCCAAGACATGCTGTGCCAGGGAGAGGGGAGTGGCCGGGTTAAAGACCAACCCAGATTTGCACCCCTTGCTCTTGATCAACTGCAGAGTCCGATCGATGTGATTGGTGGCTTCGGGGTGGAAAGTGATGAAAGAGGCGCCGGCATCCGCAAAATCAGGAATGATACGATCCACTGGTGAGACCATGAGATGTACGTCAATGGGTGCCGTGACGCCGTGGTCGCGGAGGGCTTTGCATACCATGGGGCCAATGGTCAAGTTAGGCACGTAGTGGTTATCCATCACGTCGAAATGCACAATGTCGGCCCCCGCCGCCAACACGTTGTCAACCTCTTGTCCAAGCTTGGCAAAGTCGGCAGAGAGAATGGATGGGGCAATCCAGAAGTCTTTCTTAGCAGCCATGGCCATGCGGCCGCGGGTGTATGAGCGGGGGACGGGGGGGACAAAACCGTGTGCTACGGTGGCGAGGGCTGCTACGCCGGCGCATGCGAGGAGAGAAAGACGAGCCATCCTTGGAAATGTGGAAGAAAGAAATTTGCAGAAAAATTGACAACTGTGCTCTGTGCGCGAATAATCATGTAATTTGTTGAGACCTGTGTGATGGTACGTTGCCAACTTCAGCAGGGCTTCATGGATCGGGTGGACGCTCAGCTGAAACCTCGTGACATGCATTGAGGCAATTCACACACCTGCCTACGACACAAAAGGGTCCAACATAAGATGCGTGATTTAATAATATATCCGCACTATCCAGAAGCTGTACGGTGGAATAATGGGCAATTTACTGCCAAGACATGGTGCTATACGGAAGGGGAGAAGGGGCATGACGGGGTTGGACACAAGATACACCTGGCGGAGGCGACCTAACGGACTTTTCCTTGGCTTTTTTTCCCCTTTTTATGGGTTTTCGAGGCATACCCACTTCGGAAGGGTAAATCATCGTTTGAAAAGCGGTCGCGTTTTGAAATGATGCGGTGGTCGTTTGAGGCAGTTTTTGGTCCTTTGCGGTTGCTGTCGAATGTCCATCATTCGTCCATTGTCTATTCCAAAGTAAACACCCCTCTCCCTAGATGCTTTTCAATAACGCTTGCGTTCCGGTCTTTTTACATTACTTGCTTTTTAAAACTTACAAAATGTCTTCCCATTCCTCCTCTCGCTCCTCTACTGCCTCTTCCTTCTCTTTGCCGTTCATTGCCCCTCCTTTCTTCCTTCCCCCGTCCTTATCATCCCCATCCACGTCCACCCTCCGCACTTGCATTCGGAACAACTCCGCTATTTGGCCTGCAGTCGTGGCGTCTTCCACTCCCTTATCGCTTCGTATCTTTAAAAATCTGGGAAACCTCAAGGAGAATCCTCGTTGGGCATCCACGATGCCCACCCCCGCCTTGTGGACTGGAGACAGGGTCAATTCTGCCCCGCGTACCTCCCACACTTGGCAAGGCTCGAACCACACCGCACATGTCTCTCCTGTCCTGACGTATGACTTGGGATTCTCCAACAAGCGGCCTTCTTCCTGGTAAAACGCGGTCAGCTCGGTGTACATGGCGTCCGTCAGCCCCGACATGCACCGACAAAGTGATTGAAGTTCATCGGTTTCGGGGTTAAAGCACGCGAGGAGGATGGGAGAAAACCAGCCTGCTTTGCGGCCATTGCCCCACCTTGGGAACGAACAAGAGAAAGGAGGGATGATGGGGGGAATAGGGTTCAGGAAAATGGTAACATAGCAATGCACCTTCATCTTCGTCACCGTTGATCTGCCAATATCACAGAGAGATGATGGAGCGAAGAAAGGCCAAAGACGGGTACAACGGCATGAGAAAAGGATGGGCGTGGTATACCCGGAACCGGACGAGAAAGCGACGTACCAGGCACCGATGGGGACGAGGTCGAGGGTGTCGTGCAGCCCCTCCACGTAGTCGCGCTTGACCTTGAGCCAGGAGTCCGTCCTTTTCGAGGGCTCGTATTCGTGGGGCAAAGACTTGCACTGCGGACAGATGGAGGAAAAGAAAGAAAGAAAATTAGACGGGGCGTGAGGGCTCATGTGGCAGTAGCACGACATTAGATTCCCTGACAAGCTCGAGTTGCCTCTAGCGGAGAGGAGGGATGAGGACGGAGGGATGAAGGAGGCGATACGGGGAGGGAGGAGGAGGGGGGGTCCGTAAAGTCCTCTGGACCCCAGCCTAGTTCGCTCCTACTTTTACTCCCACTCTTCTCACAGTGGATGTTTTCCCATATCTTGAGTCGTGCACATTCTACTTCCGCCTTCCCTCCTCCCCTCCATCTCAAACTCCCTCGCTTCTGACCATGATCCCCTCGCAGCCAGCCTCCAGTGCCTCGGTGAAAAATTCCTGGACCTTCTCGGGGTCATTCGTCTCCGTGTGTGCAGCAAACGCAAAGCGGCCTTCAAAGCCTCCCTCACTCCCTCCCTCCC